>JAEEGL013791091.1_pt1 | contig 51856 bp, 41 predicted proteins | sample 9134231 | NCBI WGS metagenome assembly JAEEGL01 (sample SAMN16246548, study PRJNA631951) | gut metagenome | biome: gut microbiome; feature: rumen; material: fiber-attached | host: Bos | place: Iran: Karaj | collected 2018-10
ATTCAAAGAATTCGCTAGTGGCTAAGTGTGAGGAAACCACCCGTTCCCATCCCGAACACGGTCGTAAAGACTCATAACGGTGAAAATACTTGGCGGGCCACCGCCTGGGAAGATAGCTCGCTGCTAGCATCTAAATTAAACAAAAAAAGAATTTATCGGACGATAAGTTCTTTTTTTTTATTTAATTTATATGAAATATTTTATATTTTATGTACTTTCTCTTTTCTTTGCCTCGCAATTAAAGAAAAGAGAAAGTACTAAAGAGAAAAGAAAACACGCTGTTGAATGGATAACCTATTCATCCTTATGGGTGTGAGATTGAATTGCTGTAGCGGATAAATCCGCACATTCCTTAATATTTAAAATTTTCCACTTGTTGAAAATCATTTCCCGCTCCGGATGGGTAGATGACAATGCCGATTTTGTAGTTGTCTCACATACATTGTTGGCTCATTCCGTTATACTCTGAGGGTAAATATTTATTTGAATTATTCTTCAAAATTTTACAAATATTAAGAAATGCAAACGCGAATTTTTGAGGGTTGTCACAAGGCTGAAACCCTTGTAAAATCTGCTATATGATATGATATGATATGATATGATATGATATGAGTCTTCCTGTGTCTAATCATGGCAATTTTTAAACTCCGAAATACTTTATATATATATAAGAAATACAAAAGAGTTTAAAAAGAAAAGGAGGAAAATTATGGGAAATGATATTGCAGGAGAAACACCTAAAACAAGAGACGTTAGAGTCACTGTCAAACCTTATTGTGGTGTGTTGGCACCGACAAAAGAAATGACAATATTGGATACAGGAGTTGCGTTTGGTGCTGATGTAAAAAAAGGAAAATTTTCATACGGCGGAAATGTAGCAATGGGATCTTTAGGTAATGCAAGCATTTATGCCGGATATGATTTAGGTAAGAATTGGAGTTTGAAAACATCAATAAATGGGAAATATGCCTATTGGGATCCCATAAAATTATGTAACGATAATAAACATGGATCTGCTGAAGAAATTATGGAAGAGATGAATCATTATTGTCTTGCTCCAGGTGAAACGGTAACCAGGATGTGTGCAGATGAGTTTGTTTCTTCTGCCAGTGTAAAAGCTGAGGTTAATAGAAAAATTGGTAAATTTAATGCCAGAGCAGGATTACAAGTCGAAACGGATAAGTTAAAAAATGAACGTATAACATATACTGGTTTAAAACCGCATTATCCTCCATACTCCAACGAGGTTATACATATGAATTACGTGCCTATTACAACTGCTTTTAGTTCTGAGACAATTTATAAAAATAATACTTCAGCAACTATGACGTTAGGGCTGGATTATAATATTAACAAAAATATTTCGGTTGGTTTTGATACTGCACTTGGTAAAAGTGCATCTGTAAACTTTAATTGGCATCCTAAGGCAAATTAGTTAACATATAGTCAGTAAAAGCCAGGTTTCAATCAGACTTTTGCTTATTTATGAATTATTTAGAAAATTAAAGCGGAATTACGTTAGATTTGTAGTTCCGCTTTTTTATTTTTAATTTTCTACAATAAAAAGAGGGTGCCATTTTGGTAACCCTCACAATCCCATTATTATTTAATTGTAGTCATCCAATCAAAGACTTATACTCCTTAGCTGTCAATCAGTACATTACTTAATGACAGTAAAAAATTTAAATTCGGCAGGCATTATTTTCCCAAATGTCATAGAGTTTGTTGCTGCAACGAATTTTTCTTCAATATAATCGGTTCCGTCAAATCTGAATTCTGAAACTATAGAATAGTCGCAAGAAAGTTCAATTGTTTTGTCGAATACCTCAGTGCCTTCTTTTACTTCTGTTATTTGGTTGCCGTTTTCTTCAACAGTGAATTTTTCAGTAGGAGAATTATAGTTTGCAATAACCAGAATTGAATTTTTAAGTCCTTCTTTCTGAATATGCCAAGCTACAAAACCATCATCGTCTTGTCTGATTATGTTAGCTTCTCCATCAGTGATAACCGAATTATTTTTAACAAATCTGTCTATAGCGTCAAATTTAGCATAAAAATCATAATCCTTATCTCTCTTCATAGATATTTCAGAACCAATTACCGCTTCAATTCCTCCGTTTGTAAAAGATTCGTCACCATCAACATGCATAATCGGTCTTTGTGCGAATTTACCGCCTGGGATAAATTTGTATTTAAACCATTTAAATAGTGCGCCTTCTCTGCCTAATTGTGCAGGATAGCGGTCAATTGCCTCAAATTCGCCGTCTTGATTATTATATGTCTTCATAATAGAAAGCGGTGTCGTATAATTTGAAGAGGTATTATAATTTGAAAGACGCAGGTTGTCTTCTGCAATAGCTTCAGGATTTTTATAACTTTGTGAAATAATGTCATTGCCCCATAGCAAGTCAAATCCCATGTCTTGATGATATTCTTTATAATAATTATCCCAGAGCATGTATTCTGCCAAAGTTGCGAAATAAGGAATTTCTTCTTTCATTGTACTATTGAGGGCTCCTAATACCTTTCTGGGAGCTCTGTAGCTTATGGGAATACCATCGCATTCGGAAACTTCATCAACAACGTGGTCAATATGATCAACTCTAAAGCCGTCAAAATTGTATTCTTTTTGTAAACTTTTCATATATTCAACAAAGAATTTAACTACGTCATTATTATATTTACCACTTTCCAAACAAACAAAATAGTAAGGTGTTTGGCAATCAAGGTTTGCAAAATGAGTAACATCTTCTCCGTTAAAATTGTAATGTTTGAATATTGGATAAGATGCGCCTTCGCTCATTTTATCAAAAATAGGAACTCCGGCAGAACACCAAGCACCGCCGGGGGCAGGCCACATGCCCTCTGATATAAGAGCTTGAATTATTTCGCCTTGATTATTTATCTCAGCTTCAGTCATCTTTTTATTGTGGATATTACCGCTTACTTTGTTAATAATATTTTTTGCTTTTTTATGCAATTTGTCTTGAATAGTTCTTTCAAGCATCGAATTTGAAAGAAATATTTTTGTATCTTTTAATAACGCATCCAATTCGTTATATATATTTTGATAATGTTCGGATAAATCTCCATAGCCTTCGCCTTTAATCGCTTTTTTATATATATCACTTACAACGTTTAAATCTTCTTTAGAATACTTGTCTTGTAGAGTTTCTGTATGTTTGTCAACATTTTTTGATAATTCCAGAATCAGAGCATTAATGTCAAACCATCTTGCACACTCAGGTGTTGTAAGAACTATTTTTGAGAATCTTCCTGTTTGAGGCAAAATATCATAAATAACTGGATGTCCTGCAAGCTGTACCATTTGTATAAACATTTTGACTTGTTCATCAGCATTGAGTCCTGTTTTTTCAAAAATTGTTTTGTCTTCCAGATTTGGGCTTACACAACTCGCCGTAGGCAGATATGCACAGCCGAATTCACGGGGATGGAACGGTATCAAATACATTGTTGTATTAAAAATTCCGTTTTCATGATTCCCTGTTGGCAGAATTAAAAGCTGGCGGAGCCAATCCATAAAATGTCCGCATTCTTCATTAATATTCCCGTTTCCAAGTCCTGCGAGGTTTACAAGCTTAATATTATGTCCTTCTTTTTGAAGCCAGCTAGAATCTTTGACTTTATTCCTTGCAAGGACGCTTGTCTTTGAAAACTCAAATCTTCCGTTTTCAAAAACTCCTTCATTTTCCCATTTTGATTCAAGTGCATATAGAACTTCTGCATCCGAAAGTTCCTCAAGTGCTTTAATATGAGGATAAGGCAGATATCCGTATTTGTCCATCAGGCCTTTTAGATAATCTTTCCTCTCAGCCGAAATTGAATCATTCGGATATAATTTTTTAATCGCAGAATAAAAATTATTTATAGTTTCACTTGCTGAAACCTCTTTCTTAAACAGAAAATCTAACATTTAAGTCTCCTTGTATGAATATTGTAATAGTGGGATGTAGCTAATTTGTATATGAATCATATCATGGTTATATATTTTTTTACAAATAAGTATTAAGAAATATTAAGGAATTTTATCAAAAAAGTCAATTTTTGAAAGTAAATAAACTTTATATATATGAGGAAAATATAGGAACGGATATTAATGTTGATTAATCCATCAAATTTTGATAACAAATTTTTATTAAATACACCAAATATTGGTGTTAATGGCAGCTTTGCCAATTTTGGAGGATTTAGTAGTAAAAATTATTCTTCAGATTTTATCCTCTCCTCAAATTCCGCTCCTTCGTTAAGTTTTACTTCTGGTTTTTCCCCTTCATTGGGCTTTACTCCGGATTTTAGGTTAAATAGTGGGTATACAGGTTTGAAATCATCTTCTTCAAGTGAGCCGATGAATTTAGATGAATTCAGAAAACGAGAGGAGGAAAGAAAACTTGAAGAAGAGAAAACAAAAAAAGAAGCAAATGAGCGTAATAAATTGCAAAAGTTGGAAAAAAGTTTGCCTGAACTGTGTAAAAAAATTGCTTTAGGTGGTGTTGAAACTGCTAACCATGTTGTAGCATCATTCGGTACTGCAGCCTCTTCTGCAGCGACTTTTGTTGCTTTTGAAAATGCAGGAAAAGCATTGAGTGCAAAAAGAACAATAGAAGGGGCTAAACGTGCACAAGAGATGATTCAAAAGGCCGGAATTAATTCAACAGAAGTGACCAGCGAAGTGATTGAAGAAGGTCGGAAAGCTTTGGTTGATTCTACTAAATCTTTAAGGAAAATTGAACGAAAATATATGAAAAAACCGAGCCGACTAAAACAAAAATTTATGAAGGACCCGGAAGCACGTATTTCACTCCTCAGGGAAAAGGGCTCTGATAAATTCATAGCAATTAAAGATCAAGAACGCAAAGTGCTTGAGGCTATGCAGGGTAGCGATGTTGGAAAAATAGCCGAAGAAAATGAAAAACTCAGAACCTTAACTTCAAGGAGATTTATTCGTAATAAAAAATTATCAGCGCAAGAAGCAATAGATGGTTTATCCAAACCAAATTGGCGAGGAAAGACTTCTATGGAAAAAGTTGTAAATAAGGCTGTTAAATTCTCAACCAAAACGCCGGTTGGAAAAGTTGCAAGTAAATCATTAAAGACATTTAAAGGATTTGCTATTTTTGATGGCGTAATTGAAGGTATTACAAAAATTATACCTGCATTCAGCAAAGGCGGATTTAACGTGGGTATGACTCAGCTCGGGCAATCTGCTTTACGTATAACAGCTACATCAGGCTCATATGCGTTGGGACATGCAGCAGGTGCATGGGCCGGTGCCAAGCTAGGTGCAGCAATAGGTGTGGCAGGCGGACCTTGGGGCGCAGCAATAGGCGCAGTACTTGGTATAGCAGTCGGGTGTGTTGCTTCCATGTTTGCTGAAAAAGGAATGAACAAACTTATGCCAGTTGAAGCCAATGATAAATTGGTGGCTGAGCAAAAAGCTCTGTCAGGTGATGTGATGGAATATGTTCAAATAATCGAAGATAAAAAGCAAAAGGGTGAATATGTCGATTCGGAAGCATTAAAAGCTTGTGAAGATTTAAAACTTTTGCTTACTCTCCGTGAAAAATACGCTCCTCCTGCATCTCAAGCAGCTCAGCCAAGTGAAGCTCCAATAACTTAGTTTTGATTTAATATTTTCATCAAACATTCTTTACAGTCAAACTCTAATGGGTATATTTTTTCGTGAGAGTCTTTTAACGATAATTTTTTAGGAGATTTACACATATTTAAAGCATATTTAATACAATGCTTACACCTCATTAATTCAATTTGTCTTTTAGGAATCTTGGTTTCGAATGAGGGTTCTATAACTTTGGCACCGCAATTTCTGTAAAACTCCTCTGCAAATTTATTGTGAACATTAGCTCGATAATCAACCTCCGGAAGAAAATATTTCGTGTGTTTCAGCGGTTTTTGTTTCGTTCGATTATTTTCATACACCTCAAGCCTTTTTTGCATAAGTTTTTCAAATAAAGTTCTTCTAAGTTCATTTACTTTACTTACCGGCATGAACGGAAATTCGGTATTGTGGGCGATTTTTATATCGCAGATATAAAAATCGCCCTCTCCTGTTTTAGAAAATTGCCTAATAAATGTTTCTCTCATCTTGTCAGGATTATTCGCAGGTTCTCCAACTGGTAGAGTCTCTGTTATTGAAATACTGTCCTCATCAGTTAATTCAATAATCTTATTATGGGTGCTTATACTTACCCCGATTTGCCTTTTGACAGGCTTTGAGAGTTCTTTTTCAAATTCAACATCCAAATTCCTATATACATCCGTACCTATGGTAATGTTTACCTTTTTATTGGGGTATATTGCTACTCCATTGTTTACCCCTGTCTTATTTACCCCGCAGCCATCGTTATTAAAATATAATCCGTCTTGAGGGTGAATTTCTTTGTCTGTTTTTATAACAAAGTATTCTTTTTTTACTTCTGTAACTTTTCCCAGATATTCTCCCTTAGATTTTGGTGAGTTAATGCTGTAACATTTACCCCTTCCTTTAAGAAAATAATCCGTAAAACCTCGGTTGAAAGTTTTTTCAGGGTTGGGGATAAAGTGGTATACAGACCTACCTGATGAAGTACCTTTTCCAAGCAAATTTCTGTAGTATGCAACTATATTTTTTACATAACCTTCGTCCTTCAGCCGACCTTCTATCTTAAACGAACAGATTCCTGCATCTGTCAATTCTTGAATATAATTTCCCCCGTTAAAATCCTTTAAGCACAACGGGTAAATGTTTTTTGCAATAATATTTCCTTTATCGTCAATAACATCATATTGTTTTCTGCATGGCTGGGCGCATTCCCCTCTGTTTGCGGAGCGTCCGCCTATATATTGGCTCAAGTAGCATTGGCCACTCATTGATACGCAAAGTGCGCCGTGTATAAAACTTTCCAGTTCCAGTTTCGGATTTTCTTCATGTATGTTTCGAATTTGTTCAATCGATAATTCTCTTGCTAAAATTACTCTTGATACACCAATGTCATTAAAGAATTTAAATTTTTGCGGTAAATAATTGTCGCATTGCGTACTCATGTGCAGGGGTAAATCCAAGTGTTCATGCATTAATCGTTCTAATAGTCCCATATCTTGAATAATTATTGCGTCAACACCAATTTCTGCCAATTTTTTTATAAGTTCGACTGCTTCATTAAGTTCGGAATCTGTAAGGATTGTGTTTATTGTAATATGTACTTTTACCCAAAATTTGTGGGCATAATTAACAACTTCTTTAATATCATCCAACGAATTAGCAGCATTTTGTCTTGCGCCGAAAGCCGGTGCTCCAATATAAACAGCATCAGCTCCGCAGTCAATTGCTGCGAATGCAGTTTTTTTGTCTTTTGCCGGGGCAAGAAGTTCTACAGGTTTACACATTTTGACGCTTAACCCATTCTTTTCCCAAAAATAGATTTAAAGAACGAGGCAATCCCGCCGCCGTTTTCCGCTCTTTCCTGAAATCTTGCATAGTTTTCTGCAACAAATTGATTTCTGGGGTCAGCTTCTTTAAGTTTGTCAAGATAATCTAATGCACCTTGATAATCACCAATGGAATCTCTAAAAATAGCAAGTTTTTGAAGTGCGTTAGAATTTTTAGGTTCAAGTTCAACGAGTTTTTCCCAAAATTCGCAAGCTTTTGTTTGGTCTTTAAGTCCTTCAAATTGAGAGGCAATCGTTTCAATAAGTTCTGCATTTTTATTATCAAATTGGTAAGCTGTCAAATATTCATTCAATGCAACTTCTTTTTCACCTTTGAGAAGATTATATTTCCCCCAGTTAAGATGTTCATTAAATGAATCGCCGGCTTCTTCATATATTAAAGCTCTCATTTGGTATATAAGAGGTGAATTTGGTGCAAGTTTTTCAAACTCGTTAATTTCTTCAAAAGCTTCGTTTTTCATTCCTTTTTGGAAATAGTATTGAGCAAGTAAAGAATGCATCAATGGTTGAGTTTTGAACTGCTCTTTTACTCTGTTTAGGATTTCATAAGCTTCATCATTCCTGTTTAAATCCATTAAGGCTCTTGCTTTGGTTAAATCATTTTTTGTTAATTCCAAAGCCTTAGCAGGCTGGGAGTTTCTAATATGATATCCGGCAAGAATTTCTTCAAACTCTTGAAATTGGCCTTCTTTTAATCCTCTTTCGAGAATTTGTATGGAAGAAATTATTCCTTCAGTTTTTTCATATAGTTCTGCAAGTTTAAGATAAGGTATCGGATTTTTTTCATCGTCATCAGCAATTCTTAAATATGCATCTATTGCTTCCTGGTATTTTTCCTCATTTTCACAAACGCTTGCATATAGATACCTGGCAGGGAGAGCTTCCTGATTGTCTTTTGCGTGGTCAATGGCTTTTTTATAATCGGATTTCGCATAGCTCATTTGCTGCAGAAGAGCGTGCATATTTCCTCTCAACAAGTAATATCTGTATTTATCTTCGCTTTGATAAATGTCTACTAACTGTTCGTGTGCAAGTATATTAGCAGGATCAATTTCAAGGATTTTGCTATAGTATGCTTTTGCATCTTCTTTTTTCTCCAGTATTAAAGCAAGATGTGCCAGTTTGGTCAAAAGTTCAATGTCTCCGGATTTGTGTGGAAGTTCTTTTCTGTATTCGGCATATGCTTCATCATATTTTTCGTCCATTTCGAATTGTTCAGCAAGTTTCATTACATTCTCCTAATTAAATTTATTTTGTGCAGTGGCAATACCTTCATTAAAATAGCACATAATTCCTTGTTTTGCTATGACTAAAGTCGATTTTAAAAGTGTCAATTCTTCTTGTGAAAAATTTTGTAAAACAAAAACTTCTGAGGGCAGATTCGGTTGTGGTCCTATACCGATTTTAAGTCTTGCAAAATCTTGAGTACCCAAATGCTGTATTATGGATTTAATTCCGTTATGTCCACCGTCAGAACCGTTGTTACGAAACCTTATCTTGCCCAAAGGCATAGCTAAATCATCATAAACAATTAAAATATCTTCAACCGGAATTTTATAATAATCCATAACTGCTCTCACAGCTTCTCCTGAAAGGTTCATAAAAGTAGTCGGTTTGATTATTAGAACATCATTTTGTCCGTCACGAAAATTAGTCATGAAGGATTTGAGTCTGGAATTTTCACGAAAATTAAGGTTATTATTCAAAGCAATGCTGTCAGCAAGCATAAAACCGGCATTATGTCTTGTGAAAGTATACTTATTCCCTATATTTCCCAGACCTGCAATCAGTTTCATTTAAATCTCCGCATATTTTTCATCATCTGGTGCATGGAAAGTTTGCCTGCGCCGGATTGTCCGATTTTACCACTCATTTTAGACATCATCCCCTTCATGTCTGACATACCTTTCATCATTTTTCTCATCTGTTCAAATTGACTTATGTATTGATTAATGTCATGAATGGGAATTCCGGAACCATTTGCAATTCTCTTTTTCCTCGAGGAATTCATAAGTTCGGGATTTTCTCGTTCTTCAGGTGTCATAGATTGAATGAACACTTCTATTCTTTTAAACTGTTTTTCACCTTCGTGAGAAATCATCTGCCTGTCATCTTTAGAAATTTTTAATCCCGGAATCATTCCTAAGATCTGATCCATTGAACCGAACATCTTCATTTGGGATTGCATTTTTAGGAAATCATTGAAAGAAAATTCGGCTTTTGCCATTTTCTTTTCCATTTCACGAGCGGTTTTTTCATCAAAAATTTCCTGTGCTCGTTCAACCAACGAAACTATATCTCCCATACCAAGAATTCTGTCTGCAATTCTTGCAGGGTGAAAATCTTCCAGTGCTTCAAGTTTCTCACCAGTACCGGTTAATTTTATAGGTTTATTTGTGCAATAAGTTAAACTCAAGGCGGCGCCGCCTCTGGAATCACCATCGAGTTTGGTTAAAACAACCCCTGTAATACCCAGTTGTGCATCAAAGTTTTCTGCAACATTTACTGACTCTTGACCTGTCATAGAGTCAACAACGAGCAATTTTTCTGCAGGATGGAACAGTCTGTCTATAATAAGAAGTTCTGCCATCATATCAGTATCAATTTGCAATCTTCCTGCGGTATCGAGGATAATGGTATTAAATCCGTTTTCTTTTGCATAATTAATTGCTTCTTGTACAATCGTTTTAACATCAGTATTGTCTTTATGGAATACCTCAACTCCAATTTGTTCTCCGAGTGCTTTTAATTGTGTAATTGCAGCTGGTCTATAGATATCGCATGCAGCAAGTAATGGATTCCTGCCTTCTTTTTTTAGTTTAATAGCAAGTTTTGCAGAAGTTGTGGTTTTTCCGCTTCCCTGAAGACCAAGCATCATAATTAAATTAGGATGTCCGGAATAGTCAATCGGACTCAAATCTTTTCCTAATAAAGAAACAAGTTCATCGTGTACGATTTTAATTAATTGTTGTGAGGGATTTACACCATGTATGACATCTTCGCCTTCGGCCTTGTCTTTGATGTTAGAAATAAATGATTTTACAACTCTGAGGTTTACATCTGCGTCCAATAAAGCTCTTCGTATTTCTCTCAGAGCATCCTGCATGTTTTCAGCAGTCAATGCGCTATTCCCGGAAGTTTTGGCAATGATATCCTGCAATTTATCAGATAATGATTCGAACATACATAACCCTTATTTATATAGTCTCTTATAAATAAGGTATCACAAACATACAATGTTTTTAAGCAAATATATTCATTGTTCTGTCACTATTTTCTTTTATAGTATTTTTAATTGATTCCATCATTTGCTGAATAGCTGAATCTTCTGTTTCAAGTTTTTTCATTTTTACATCAATAACATCTTCTTTGTTTTGAATAGTTCTTTTTTCAGCCTCATATTTAACTAATGCATCATCTCTTGTCGTTGAGTCTGAAACTTGCGTGATTTTTGGACAGTTTAGTGCAATGTCTGTACTATAAGTCATCGCAGGATTACCGTCAGTGTCTTTGCCTTGTTGCATTGTTGTTATGTAATACATATTATTTTGGAGCATTTGGTTAAGATAATCTGTATCAGATACCCTATCATTACATACCCACCCTTTATCGGCAATAGTTTGGAAAAGTTCATCATAAAATTTCATTTTCATTTGAACATCTGCGTTGAACAAGTTATTATATCCATCTAATGCAGTTTTCATCTCTTGTTCTGCAGTATCTCTTTGCGCTTGCCATTCGCTATGATTTTGAACATATGTTTGGTATTCCGGTTTGTCAACGTCATACCATACCGGGGTAGGATTTCCGGTTGAAGGGTCACTGTATGCTCCACCGACAAAAGCTCCGCCTTTGCCTTGATAATATCCCATTAGTTTATCGATTAAAGCCTGTACGGTTATATCATTTGTTTGATCAACCAAATTAGCTGCACTATCACATGCTGCTTCAAATCTGCTTTGGTCGTTCATAAAATACGGTCCGAGTTTTTCTTTTATGGCGTTTATTGTCGAAGGGATTTGACTTCCTGAAATCGTTTGTCCGCTGTTATTATATGCACTTACCCAATCTGATATTCCACCACTGTTTCCAAGTTTTTGTAGTAGTTTTTTTACGGAATGCGGGTCTTTAATTTCAAACCCTGTTTTATCAGGTTCGGCATTATCAATTCGTTCAAGATAGTCTTTTTTCTGTAAATATGTATTGTAATATGTTTCTGCATTATCAATATCGGTAGCGTTCATACCGATTAAATCTGCAAGGATAGCTGATCTGTTTGATTCGTAATCTCCACCCGGAGCTCCGTCTGGAGAAATCATTTCTGCGTATTGTTTGTATGTCCCATCTACAACTACTTTGCCTGCGGCATCTGTAATCATGTATGGCTTGTTATTATTCGTTGCACCAGGCCTCATGAGATTTGCATAACTTAAATCTATGTATGTTGCGCCGTTATTATTCGTCCACTTCAAAACCTTTGCATTTAATGACTTTTGATAATTCATTGTGACCTTGTCCATATCCATAGCAAGGCTCATTTTTTTCATGGAAAGCAAAGAGAGGTCAGTTCTGATATCATGACTTCGACTTGTAAGCTGTCCTAATCTAACTTGTGATGCCGACATTCCCATATTTTCAGATCGCTTTCCTTTACAGTTTTCCCTTGTTTACATGTAATTACGGCATTTTAGGGCTAAAACTTTAGTACTTAAATCAAAATTGTTACAATTCGTTACATGGCGAGTTAAGATTTTTTATTCTAAATTATATGCTCAGGCATAGCAATATTACCTTGAGACAGACGTTTTTTGAGTTCGCCTTCCGGATTATAGAACGGTTCAACTGTCATTATCCTTGCAGCAATATCAGGGTAGTGGTAAATAAATTTTAATTCACCTTCAGTTAGAGGTTTTTGTGTATGTACGTTTGCGTAACGAGCAAGTTCAAGAATGTTTCTCGCTTCGTTTTCGTCCTTAAATTCGATTTCAAGTTTGTCGTATACGTTTCTGAACCCTTTAATTCCGCCGTATTCCCCCGTTGTAATCATTCTCCCGGTTTCAATGATTTCGGGTTCACCACGTCCCAGTTCTTCAAAATCATATAATTCATAATTTCTTCTGTCTTTTAAAGCTCCGTCAGCGTGTATACCTGATTCGTGTGCAAATGCGTTATCTCCGACAGCGGGTTGATTAATAGGGATTGGTAATCCAAATGCGTATGCAGTATATTTAGCAAGTTTCCAGGATTTTGATAAATCAATTTGTTCATCCACTTGGTAAATATCTCTGAATCCTGCCGATTTTTTGCAAGCCAAAAGGCAAGAAACTAAATCCGCATTTCCGGCACGTTCCCCCATACCATTTATGGCTGTGTTAATATATGCATCAACTCCTGCATCTACGGCTGCCATTGCTCCTTCAACCGAGCAAGCAACTGCCATGCCGAGGTCATTGTGGAAATGAAGCTCTATAGGCATTTGAGTTTCTTTCGCAAGTTGATAAATTCTGTTATAAGTGGTATGCGGGTCTTCGTAACCTAAAGTATCACAATATCTGAATCTGTACGCACCGCATTTTTTTGCCTCTTTTGCCACTTTAATCAAAAATTCCAAATCACTTCTTGAAGCATCTTCAGCATTAACGCCGATTATTTTAGCCCCCTTAGAAACTGCGCATTCAACAGCTTCGCAGGTCATTTTTAAAATATCATCTTTTGTTTTTTTACCTAAATATTTGCCCTGTATCATTTGGTCGGAAGTTGATTGAGAAAGATTGCAATTCTCAAGCAAAGGACAGTTCTCAAATGATTTTTCAACATCTGCCGTTATTGCTCTCATCCAGCCTGAAAGCTTTGTCTTTCTGATTACACCACGCCTTACAAGCTCCAAATTCGCATTCAAATAATTCAACTCATGCATCGTTGTCGGAAAACCAAATTCAGACTGAGTAATTCCCATATCATCCAGCATCAAATTAATTATAGTTTTCTGGAGTTTTGCAAGTCCTAATCTTGAAGTCTGAACCCCGTCCCTATTAGTAACATCAACAAAATATATTTTCGGCATATTTAAATATTCCTTACTGTACTTCCACAGGAATATTTTACAACATTACAGATAATGATTGCAAGAATAGTTTTATCTGAGTTGAAAAGTGTTTGTATCTGTTGTTTGTGAAGGCTTAGCTGTAGTTTCCACAGCGATAGGTTCTTTGTGTTTTGTTTGGAATAAATCAACAAAATACTTGGTAAATGAAGCTGCAACAAAAGCAAGGGCAAGTCCTATCGCTTGCAGATAATTTCTGCTTTGTTCCTGTTCATGAGTCAGCTGTTTAGAAATACGAGGTTTAACATTAAGCCTGTTTACCTTTAAAGCGCAAAAATTTGTTTGTTGACTAGTGTCCATTGGTTGAATTTTCATTCACATACCCCTTATCTTTACATTATCATTATAGCACTTGTTGTATACCTTTACAACCCCGATATTATTTTAATTGATACTATTTCAGTTTGTTTGCGATATGAATGCCTACCCCATAGCGTTCGCAGTAGCGTTTTAATTCTTTAATTACCACTCCTGACAGTGCAAATACGGCAATTAAGTTTGGTACTGCCAAGAATAATGTTACCGCATCAGACAAGTTAATTATTGATTGAAAATTCATTGCCGAACCGGCAATAATGCAGATACAATAGAGAGCCTGAAATATTCTTGTATTAAATTTTCCCCCTCCGAAGAGAAAATTCCAAGCCTTAACACCGTAATATGAACCGCAAAGCATTGTTGATAGTACAAAACAGCTTGCCATAATTGTTAAGAGAATAGGAAATCCGGGACAAATTGTTCCGAATGCCTTAGACGTAAGTTCAATGCCTGCAATCCCTTCAACGTTCAGATATGCACCCGAAATTACAATTACAAAAGCAGTCGCTACACCTACGATAACTGTATCAACAAACGGCTGAAGCATAGATATAAATGCTTGTACAACAGGTTTATTGGTATTAACAGCCGAAAACGCAATTGGTGCAGTGCCTAAGCCGGATTCATTTGCAAACATTGCACGTCTGAATCCCCAAAGAAGGCAGGCAAAAGCGCCTCCGGTCATTGCTTGAGGAGAAAATGCTTCTTTTATAATAAGTGCAATTGTATGAGGAAGATGACCTATATTGAGAACACAAACCAAAAATGCGCTTGTAACATATAATGAACACATTATCGGAGTAATTTTTGAAGTAAATTTTCCGATGGCTTTAATCCCGCCTATTATTGTAAACCACGTTATTATTGCAACAATTGTTCCAAGAATCCATCCATTATCAGCAAAAATACTATTACTGCCACCTGTAACCTCGGTAAATTGTGCTGTCATAGCGTTAATTTGAAATAAGTTCCAGCCTCCAATCATAGCAAATACCGCACAAACTGCATAAATTTTAGCCAAAAACTTTCCTGTTATTTCAAAATATTTTCCCCTACCTTTAAAAGCGAGCGGAATATAATACATAGGTCCGCCGGAAACTGTACCGTCTGAATTTGCCTGTCGGAATTTTACACCCAGAAGAACTTCGGAAAATTTTAGTGCCATTGAAAAAAGTCCGGCAACAATCATCCAAAATATTACCCCTGGGCCGCCAATTGATACTGCAGCTGCAGATCCTGCAACATTACCTATTCCGGCTGATGCTGAAATAGTGGCACTTAAGGCTTGAAAAGATGACAATTCACCCTTTTTCTTCCTTTGGTAACCTGACGGATTGTCATGTTTGTATTTGTTTGTAATTAATTTTATTGCGTGTTTGAATCCCCAAAAACCGATAAATCCCGTCCTTATTGTAAAAAATAAGGCTGCAGAAATAAGCAAAACAACTAAAAATTCTACTTTCACCCCGCAAATTGTAACGTATGAGAAAATAAAACCTGAAACTCTGTCTGCTATTGGAGCCAGTGCGCTATCTATAACGGCATCGATATCCATAGTTATATCTTACAATAAACATGAAATAACTAAAAATTGTATGTTATAATTGCCATATATAAATTAGGAGAGGAATTAATGCTTAATTTGATATTACAATTTGTGATAGTAATTATCGTTTCATACTTAATAGGTTCTATTCCGACAGGGTATCTAATAGTCAAAGCAAAAACAGGCCAGGATATACGAACGGTAGGTTCAGGTTCTACAGGTGCAACAAATGTAAAACGAGTTCTCGGTAAAAAATGGTTTTTTACGGTTATGATTCTGGATGCGATAAAGGGGGCCGTTCCTGTATTGTTGGCGAAATTTTTCGGAACAGCCGGTTTGTCAATCGGTCTATTACCGGTTTTAGCATCAATTGCTGTAATTATAGGGCATAGCAAACCATGTTTTCTTGGGTTTAAGGGGGGAAAATCAGTTGCATCGGGTGTTGGTACCATTTTAGCCCTTAATTATGTTGTGGGGATTCTAATTGCATTAATTTGGGCAATAGTTACATATTTAACAAGATATGTGTCGGTAGGTTCAATAATAGCATTGGCTGTTTCGCCATTCCTAATGTATACAATGGGCTCACCATTCGCTTATATTATGTATTGTGTAATTGGTGCAATATACATAATTTATTTACATAGAGAAAATATAAAACGTTTAATTGCAGGAATAGAAAATAAAGTACGATAACCAAGGAAGATAAATCTTAGCCCCATCGTTTGTTCAAAGTCGTGTGATTCAGTAATAGCGTACTTCTTACACTTAAAAGATTATACTTTAGTATTAGAAAAATGGGGTTTACAGGGCAATTTTTTCACGTTAAAATATGTTTGTATAAAAAGAAAGTGTGTGAATATGATTCAACCGATTAGTGCCTTCAGCCCTCGGGCGGGATTTAGAGGGTCGTCTGTGCAATCAAAAAAAACACCTCAAGAGAGAACTAAGTCACAGGTTGCCCTAATTAATGCAGCAGGAACATCTGTTGTGGCCGGCGGTCTTACTACTGCTATTGCAAGAAGTTATACTTCTTCATGGGCGCATGCCGGAATCCTTGGACTTTGCGGAACTGTTCTATCAATGTTTTTTATTGCTCCTCTGCTAGTTGAAAATACAACATTATTGAAAAGCAAAAAAAAACATGATACGACAGGTTTTGCTGTAAAGGAAAAATCGATTGCTCCTTTAACTGCTAAAGAGGTAATTAAACCCGCAAAAAAGTTAGTGCAGTTTAGACAGCAGTCTTAACGCATAGGATTGTTTTTACCTAAACCAAAACCTTCGCGCAGAATTTTAAATAGTGCAATTGCACCAACGCCAATTGCACCGGCTTTAGCGAGAAAGTTTTTGCCGAGAATTGCAAATGCCGAGCAAATTATAATAGGCAGTTTATTTGCAAGTCCGTACATAAACCCTTGAAATCCGCCTTTGATTTTTCCGTATGTCCCGGGGATTGGACTTCTTGAACGGAGATTAAAAGTTTTTTCTCTAAGAGCATTGGTAGTATAACTAACATTATCTAATGTCCTCGAGCTGTAGTATACATTTTCTAAATAGCGTTCCTGTGCGTGGTCTGAGCCTATTTGAGAGAATTGTTTAGATATTTTTACAGCATCATAGCAAGCAAGCCCCATTCCTGCGGCGCCGATTGTTCTGCATGCAATTTTTGTAAAAACATTCATTAGGTTTCTCCGTTATTATTCTGTTGATTTGGAACGGGTATATATTTGACTTCAGTGATAGCTGTCCGTTTTAATAGAATTTGTGAAGCTTCCAAAACATCTTCCGGATCTGCTTCAGGATTTTGCTGAATTTGTGTTAGCAATTGTACAGTATAATCATTGCCACTTGCAAGTTCGGAAGAAAATGCACTCAATGCAGCGATTCGTACAAGTTTATTTGGGTCTTGAAGCATCTTGTTCAATAATGCGTTTAATGCAGCATCATCGTATCGATTTCTGTCTTCGTCAAGTCTTGTTAATATTTCTTTAGCAGCCATAAGTCTTATGTCTGTATTTGGATTATTTAAATAATTTTCTAATGACATAATATATTCATTTGTAAGGGAAACAATTTTAGTTTTTTTGCCGCTTTTTTCCAGTTCTTTTTCTTCTGCGTTGCGTTCGTCAAGCTCTTGTATTATTTCTTCTGAAGTTGTCATATCTAAAGAGTCATCTGTTTCTGTCAAAGTATCGTCAACGGCATTATTTTTCGGAACGTTATCAGCTATGTTTTCCGGATTGGCTTTTGGACTTTCATTATTTTGTATATTATTTTCTGCTTGCGGATTCATATTTGGGGATTTAATTGATTCTGCGCTTTCATCATTAGAATTTGGATTTTCATGCGAATTTTCGCTCTGTTCAACTTTAATATTAAGTACTTGTTCCGGATTTGATGTTTGTTCCGGGTTTTGTGCATAATTATTTATGTAATATTGTTGTGGATAGGAAGATAATTCTTTTGATTGATCTGTAGATGTTTCAGTGTTTTTTGTTTCGGAAACATTATTGGATTCATCAAGATTCCGGTTTGAGTTTGAAACGGGTTCTAAATATGACCCTTTGTTAATATATTGAGAATTGTTTTGAGGATTTATTGGGGGAGCAAAGTAAGGATTTTGCTGTTGATATTGCGGATTGTAGTTGCTATTATAAAGTATTTCCGGTGGCAATTGCGGATATTGCGGTGGTATGTTCATCGCAGGATTAGTAATATTTATTGTTACGCCGGAGTATGTTGGCGGTTGTTGATTTGTACAATTTAAATAATCAGTCATAAGTCACCTTTCACACTATATTATTATAAACGTACATCATTAAAAAAAATTGCCTGTTTTTTTTAATTTTGTTAAGTATTGTAACGAAATTCAACCATATATATGATGGTCAGCATGCCGTCATGCGTTAAATTGGTAGAGGTGCATGGTGCACTGTCTTATCTTAGGACTGCAAACGGAGAGGAAAATTGAAAAAATTCAAGTTTCGATTACAAGTCGTGCTTGATATGCGCGAAAACGAACTTGAAAAACGCCGTATAGAAGCGGCGAAGATACTTGCTGTTTTGAATGAACAGACGGCGAAGCTTGAAGGAATACTTCAAGCACAAAAACGAAACAGCGAAGAGATGGAAAACCTTTATAATCAGGAAGTGTTTGACATACCTCAAGTAGAAGGTCACAGAGATTACGGATTGAAGCTTGTAGTTGATGAGAATAACCAAAGAAGAATAATTGCAAATACAAAGGCAATTCTCGAAAGGAAACAGGTTGAAGTTCGTGAAGCACACAAAAAAGTGGAAGTATTAAAAAAACTTAGAGAAAAACAAGAAGAAGCATATTACAAAGATTTTCTGGCAGCAGAAGTGAAAGAAATCGATGATATAACATCAGCAAGGTTTAACATAGGATGACGCAGGCTATAATAAATAACTTGAATAACGTACAAATTGGTGGTTGCGTAAATGAAATGAAATCATCAATTAATGATGCTTTTATTGATTCAGAAATGTTATATGACAAAGATATGCCGTCAAGTTTTAATGATATAATGAATCAAATTAGTTCTAAACAAGAATGTATACTTGGCAGTGCAAATAGAGAAGTCTCTAATGGGGATATGTTGGAAGAATTTAGTAAATTGGTGCAAGTTCTGACAAATGAAACTCGTGAGGCTAATATGGAAAATTCACTTGATTTAACACTTGCGAAAGATATAAGTGAGATTATTGCTCAACTAAAATCCGCATGTGTTTCTGTTGAAGAATATAAAGACGATGAAAGTTTTAAAAATGATGATTTACAAAAACATTCAGACCAAGAAAATATTGATACAGAGGAGCAAGATTCTTCAATTGCAATTGTTTTTGATCAAGTTTTACAACTTCTTAACCCCAAAGATAAGGTATTAAATAATTCAGAAAATTTAATCATAAAAAATTCAACTATAGAAAATTCAACAGTAGAACCCAAAAATTCCGGTTTGCAGGACAACAAGATGACATTGCCTAACGGCATTTTAAAAGATGCTGAAAAAGTAGAGATTAAAGATGCTTTAAAAGAAATTGAAATTAATCAGGAAATTTTTGATGAATTGCAAATTGAAACAATCGAGTCTACCACGGATAATTCAAGTGAAAATGCATTTACAAACAAACAGTCACCGGAAGAAGTTGGTATAAAAGTGATGATTAATAATACGGATAAAACGAGTTTGGATTTTGAAACTTATGTCCACACAAGTTCGTCAAAAGCTCAAACAGTGAATGCCGATAAGGTACTTGAGCAGATAACAAAACAAATGAATTCGATGAATAACTCTTCAAAAGTAAATATAGTTCTGAATCCTGAAACATTGGGAAAACTGAATATTCAAATAATTAATACAAAAGATGGTTTAACAGCTCAATTCACGGTTACAACTAATGAAGCCAGAGAAATTCTTATGAAGGGGTTGGATGGACTTAAGGAAAATTTGATTACGCATGGAATAGGAGTTGATAATATTTCCGTAAAAATTTCAGAACCGGAAGAAAGTTCATATAATCCCGATTGGACTGAACAAGAAAATTCCGAACATAATCAAAAAGAACAGCAAAAGCAGAAACATGGCGAAAAAGAGAAAAATTCGTTCGAAAAAGCAATAGCAGAAAATCTTAGTAAAAAAAATGGTAATGTATAAAAAAATGGGGGAAGGTTATGTCAGTAACAAGTGAAATCACATCAATGCAAAATCAAACAGCATTTTACAAGCTTCAAGAAAGCAGAAGTAATGCAGGAAGGTCTATTAAAGATGTAAATGACAGCGATATGTTTTTAACTTTAATGTTGCAGCAGCTTCAAAATCAAGATCCGACTGAACCTACAGATAATACTGAGTGGCTTGCTCAGTTAGCACAATACTCATCTCTGGAACAAATGACAAAGATGAATCAAGGACTTAGTAATTGTATGCAGTACATATCTTCAATATATAATGATATGTCCGTAAATTCAGAAATTACCCAAACACTTTCACTTATCGGTAAAGAAGTTACGCTTAAAGATCCGGATGATCCTGCAGGGGTTAATAAAATAACTGGAAAAGTAACAGAAGCAAGCTTTGAAGATGGCACAGGGAAAATTAAAGTAGGAGATAAATTCTATTCAATAGCTTATATACTCAATGTTAAAGACAATACCAATAATTCTAACAATATTGATAATACTAGCATTGCGGACAATACTGGAGAGGAAAACTAAAATAAATAAAAAAGGGCGGGAGGAAATATGTCACAAGCATTACACACATCTAGTACCGGTATAAATGCCGGACAATCACAAATTAACGTTATTGCACATAACGTTGCAAACATTAACACAGCAGCATTCAAAGCTGCGAATATGGTATTTGAGGATTTGTATTCTCATAACCTTTCATACGGAAGCGCAGCAACAAAAAACGGAGGAGGAACAAATCCAAAACAAATCGGTGTAGGTGTAAAAGTTGGCGGAATAACAAGAAACTTTGCTCCTGGAACATTTATATCAACGGGTCGTGACTTGGATTGCATGATATCAGGCTCAGGCTTTTTTGTTGTTCAAGATGCAGAGGGAAAAGTATTTTATACTCGTGATGGTATTTTTTCGTTAGATTCGGCAGGAAATATCGTAACACAGAGTGGTATGAAAGTTATGGGAGCTAAGTCAACTTACTCAAATGCAGGTTCTAGCAGAAATCTTAAAGTTCCCAAAAATATGCTTGCAAAAGTTACAGGTGATCCAAATTTAGGGAATAAAACTTTGTCCAGTTTAAATAATGCAAGTATTACCGGTGGAGATGTTGTATTTACTGTGGATGGTACGCAGTATACTGCAACAATTGCGCAGAATGATCCAGATAAAACAGTGGGTGACCTTACTGTAAATGAAATGCTTTCAATGTTAAATTCTACCGGTGCAGGAAATATATTTTCAATAGAAAATGGCGCAATTAAGTATGATGAGTCAAAAGATGTAGAATTTATATCTGAAGGAACAACAAGTAAGTTTGTAGCTGAATCAGGATTGGTGTTACAAAATCCGGGTTATGAGTTAAATCAAGTCGTTTCATTGACAGATGTTGTAAATTACAATGACACTGATGTTATATCAATTAATAATGTATCAATAGATGAAAACGGAATATTGATTGCTACATATAGTAATGGTTCTGTTTTAACGCAATACGTTGACGAAGCTGACGCAATACAATGGAAATTTACTACTCCTGAAGGTGTAATTATAACAGGCAGTGATGTCTCAGCTACAGGTTCTGCAATTAATGATTCTAATTTTACAATTGAGCTCGCAACAATGATAAACGAAGAAGGGCTGATTTCTGTAGGTAACAACTTATGGCAGTGGGGACCAAATGCCGGTGATATATTCTACGGTATGGCTGGAGAAATGGCATTCGGGCCGATTGAATCCGGAGGATATGAAGGGTCCAATGTGGATATAGCATATGAGCTTTCCAACATGATTTCAGCTCAGAGAATGATACAAATGAATTCGCGAGTATTTTCAACCGCAAGTTCAGTGATGGAGATACTTTCATATCTTGGACAATAAGTATAACGTTACAATGACATGATTGTAAAGTGATTCATAAAATTGGCATGCCTTGGCATGCTAAGAGCATGAAAAATCATGTCAAGTTCTTAACAAAACTCATGAAATTTACAAAACTTAACATTTTTAAACATGGTTAAAAACCATGTGAATCATGGATTTCAGCATGTCGCCATGATTCTGAAAAACTGTTACATTTAAGGATTTGTAACGAACATGAAAACTATTATATAATACAGGAGAGGTCGAGAGAAATGGCTCATTTAGACGGGCAGACTGACAATCACAAGGCGGAGTGTGATTTAATTCCGCAGGACAGCTGGGGGGCTGATGTCAATATAGAAGAGAGTCTTGTTCGGAGCAATCTGTCGGCAATCAGAAAAAATATTGCACCTTGTAAACCACGAATAATAGGAGTCACAAAGTATTTTGGATTGGATGCTGTGATAAAAGGTTATGAAGCAGGACTTCGTGACTTTGGCGAATCCAGAGTCGCTGATGCGGTCCGAAAGATTGAACTGTTGCCAGAACATATCAAGGAATCTTCTACGTTTCACTTTATAGGTCACTTGCAATCTAATAAAGTTGAAAAAGCGGTTAGATATTTTGATTATATTCATTCAGTTGATTCGTTAAAGTTAGCACAGAAGATATCCAAATATGCCGGTGAATGTTCGAAATCTGTGAAGATACTTTTGCAAGTTAACAATGCAGAAGAAGTGCAGAAATTTGGATATTCGAAAACTCAGTTAATACAAGATTTGCCAGGATTATTGAAATTGGATAATTTGGAAATTGTAGGGTTGATGAATATGGCGCCACTTGGAGCTAATTCGGAGATTTTGAAAAAGGTATTTTGTGATTTACGACAGTTTAGAGATGAACTGGAGGAAGAATTCAAAATCAGATTACATGAATTATCAATGGGTATGAGTGACGACTATGAATATGCGGTAAAAGAAGGCGCAACAATGATAAGAATAGGAAGAAAGTTATTTAAGTAGAATATATTGGAGGAGAAATGGCACTATCAGAAGGATTTAAAGGGTTTGTGAACTTTTTAACAAAGAGTTTTAGCGATGAACAGAATGACGATGCATTTGTTTTTGACGGTGATTCGGATGATAAATATGCAGGTGATGTAGATGGAACATTAGCATTAGATGCAATGTATGGAACAAAAGTTTCGAAACCTGAACGTTCTTTTGAAAGGGAATCAAAAGTAGTAAGTCACCCGAATTCATACAAATCAGGTGAGGTTACTGTTATTGAGCCGCGTGCTTTTAGTGAGTCAGCTCAGATTGTGAGAAAACTTCTTGAAAAGAAAACTGTTATTTTACATTTAGATTTATTAGACAAAGAGCAGTCTCAAAGAACGATTGATTTCGTATGTGGTGCTGCACATGCATTAAGTGGTACAGCTCAGAAAATAAGTGATATGGTGTTTATATTTACGCCAAGTAATGTTTCACTTTCTGTAGAAAACGGTGCAACTCAAAGTAAGTTCGCTGAGTCTTTGTGGAATAAACCTCTATAGAGTGTATAAATAAACTTAAAGTGAGATACGGGCTTGTCCCGGAATAGAAGAGAGAGATTTTATAATATATTGATTTGTGATAGTTGGATTTTCAGGGTGCTTTAGCACCCTTTTTATTATCTTTTGGCTTATTAATAAAGTTGTAAAAGCTTTTTAGATTTCCCTCTTTACAAATAAAAATCAGCGGTTATTATAGTATAGTAATCTCGCGTGGGGGATTAGCTCAATTGGTAGAGCACCTGCTTTGCACGCAGGGGGTTAGGAGTTCGAGTCTCCTATTCTCCACCATAAAAAGGACAATAACTTTTGTTATTGTCCTTTTTATTTTGCGGTGTTAGGTATGAGAACTCCAAACTGCGGAGCAGTTCAGAGTTCGAGCGGATTTGCGGACGGATACCTTTTTTCAGGACATTTGGTCGGAAGTGTTTTATGTCATTGCGAGGGCAAAAGCCCGAAGCAATCCAGCTTTTGCCAATTTTTAAAGGTCGGAAATAGGTTGAGTATAAAAGTCCGAAATGTCCGGTTTCGGTAACAAAAAAGTCCGCTCATTTGCACATTTTGTCCATATATTTGCAATCTATAGTAGGATTGACTTTAGTCACCCTCACATATTTTTAAGTTTTTGACGGGTTAAAACCCGTCCTATTTACTTATCCCATACCCAAGTACGTTCCGAACCAAATTCATCATTAATTTCCTCATAATGCCCTTTATGAACGGGGATTCGTGCAAGCACCGGCATTGCTTCAGTTTTATTAGTAATTTCTTCAATCTCTTTCTTCAAGTCCTCTACTTGTTGCATTTTGGGGGATATATCACCTGATTTTGAAATACCTTTAGTACTATTTTTTATTTCCTTTATTTCCTTCTTTAATTGTTCTAATTGTTGCACTTTTTTATACAAAGGACTTTCCAATAATGATTTAATATCATCATTTTTATTTACCAGTTCTTCGTAACAAGCTTCATATCCGCGTCCATAACGAAAACTAAAATCTTTATATCCCTTTGTCGATGCATAAAAATCTAATCTCCATTTCAAGCTTTCGCTATTTTCTTCTTTAAATAAATCCTGTACGAGATCTATATCTTTATCTTTTGTTAGAGCGTGTTGGCCATATCCTACAACAAATGGAATCTGAAAATTACAAGGATAGAAATCAATATAATAATTATGTAATCCCTCTAATGAACGCTCATATGTAGGAATGACTTCAAAATCTATTTCCTTTCGTTCATTAGTACTGTTAAGTAATTCCAGCGCTTTTCCCCTTATAGCATTTCTGCACAATTTAGCCATGCCTGCTGCTTTACATTCAGGATATTTATCAAAAAATTCATATTCTGCCGCGTCTACTGCTTTCTGCATACACATTAGTGATACTTTTCTTGTATCAACTTTTTGCAATTCCGCTATATCACGCTTGGTTAATATTTTTTTCATTCCTTCATTCTTAACCAGTATACCTTTGAATGTTGGTGTTAAATAGTTACAACTCGCATTTTGCGTGTTTAGTGATACTTGCATAATGTTTCCTCCTTAGATTGTTATACTTTAATATAAATCCTGTAAAAATATTTTTTGCTATTTAATAAAGGGAGACTTTACCTATATATAATTCTTGCATTTTTATACTCCGCATAATACTGTATACGTTATACGCAAAACCCGTATAAAAAAACAAGCAAATTACTATTTTAGGTAATTAATCCTGAGCATCCGGCTTCTAAGACTACACTCTTTTCTTTACTTAACTATACATAAACATTTGTTTATTTTTTGCAAACTTAAAAGATCAAATATCAAATCTGGTTCATTTTATTCACAAAACCTTTTAATTGCTTTTATAAAACCATCGTCGTATACACTATCTGTTACATAATCTGCGATTTGCTTCAATTCTGCTGTAGCATTCCCCATTGCTACTTTTATCCCACCGGCTTTCAAGAGTTCAATATCGTTGTTTTGGTCGCCAATGGTTAAAATTTCATCATCTTTTAACCCCCAATATTTTTGCAAAAACTTTACGGCGCAATATTTAGAAGCTTCTTTGTTGGAAAATTCAAGAAAATATTGAGTTGATTTTATTATATATAAATCCGGAAATATTTTAGGAAGCTCCGCCTCATATTTGCTGATTCTTTCAGGATTAGAATAATCAATTGCTAAAATCTTATTTACTTTATCTTTTTTTATTTCAGAGAAATTTTTTATCGTATGGTTTACATGCTGAATAGAACAATATCTGTTTATTTCATAATCATCTTCTTCTGAATACAAAATATCATTGTTGTATAAGTTAATGTGGATTTTTTCCGTTTTCGCCCATTCAACGATTTTTTCTGCTTGTTCTTCAGTTAAATATCTTTCGTATAAAACATTTTCACTTTCTTTAACCAGTCCGCCCTGATATGAAACTATCGGTGTTGTAAGATTCAGTTCATCCGCAATCAATCTTGCAGACTTATCCATTCTCCCTGTTACAAGAACTACTTTTATGCCTTTTTCACACAATTTTTTGATACAAGATTTCACGGTTGGTGCAAATTTACCTTCGGGTATTAAAATTGTTCCGTCAATATCTGTTGCAACGAGTTTTATCATAAATGAGCTCCTTTAGGAACAACAGTTATGCCTCCTTCCGAAACAAAAAATCCTCTGCTTATATCAGCTTCTCTGTCTACACCAATTTGCGTATATGGTGGAACAATGACATTCTTGTCTATAATAGCTTTTTTTATGACAGAATATCTGCCTACATTAACATTTTCCATCAGGATGCTGTCTGTAACCTGAGAGTAACTGTTAATTTTAACTTCTGGTGAAAGTACGCACCTTGAAATAGTTCCGCCTGATACTATGCACCCCTCAGAAACCATCGAATTTGTTGCCATACCGACTCTATCTCCTTCCTGCCAGATAAATTTTGCCGGCGGATAGTTATAACTAAATGTTCTAAGAGGCCAGTCTTTTGAATATAAATTTAATTCCGGTTCATAGTCCAGTAAATCCATATTAGCCTGCCAGTATGCATCTATGCTTCCAACATCCCGCCAATAGCCTTTTTCTCTTTTTGTCATTCCGGGGAAATTGTTCTCTGCAAAATTGTATACATAAATATTTTTACCTTGCTCCAGAAGCATTGGTATAACATTTTTTCCGAAATCATGGTTTGAAGATTCGATTTTAGAATCTTCTTCAAGCGCATTTACAAGAACATCTTTATTAAAAATATAATTTCCCATAGAGGCAAGACACATTTTAGGGTTATTTGGAATATGTTTTGGAGTCGTTTGCGGTTTTTCAATGAAGCCTGTTAATTTCCAATTATCATCAACTTCAATAATCCCAAATTCAGAAGCGTCTTCTATCGGAATTGGAATTGCGGAAATCGTTAGCTCGGCATTTAGATTTTTGTGGAATTTCAGCATTTGCCAAACATCCATTTTATAAATATGGTCGCCTCCAAATATACAAACATAATTCGGATTTTCATCATGTATATGGAACACATTCTGATAAACTGCGTCAGCTGTACCTTTATACCAGCTTCCGCCGGTGCGCATTTGTGCCGGCGCCAAATCAACATACTGATTTAAGAATGGTGAAAGATTCCACCCCCTTGTAATATGCTTATTCAAAGAATCAGATTTATATTGCGTTAATACTTTTATTTTAAAAAAGCCTGAATTTATAAAATTATTAAGTACAAAATCAATAATTCGATACCTTCCGCCAAACGGAACAGCCGGTTTGGCTCTATCCTGCGTTAGAGGAAACAGTCTTTTCCCCTCTCCTCCTGCCATAATCATAACTAAAGTATCGTCAACAGACATAAAAACTCTCCAATCAATTTTTCAATAATTTTTGAACATCAACCGATGTTTTCAATTTTAGCGCATAAATATTTGCATTCCCGAATCGTGCGAGTTTAACCGCATCTTTTTCTGTGGTAACGATAGTACCATCTATATTTTTTATATCTTCCACCGTATATTGATGATGGTCATCAAACGTAATTTTTTCTTTTATTATAAAATCTTTTTCAAGAAATTTATAGAATTGCTCAGGCTGGCCTATAGCAGAAAGCGCAGTTATTTCAGTTCCCTTTTCAAGATGTTCTCCGTTTATTATATTGTAAATATAATCAGGTTCCGTTTTGCATAACAATACCGGTTTCTGGTAAGTCGTTTCCAATTCTTTGGCAAACTCTTCCGCATTTTTATGGTCGACATTTTTACTCACAACAACGAATTTAGATACTCTATTTACCCCTGTATTTACCCCTACCCCTTCTCTAAGAGGTCCCGCCGGCAGTAAATTATTGTTACCAAATTGTTTTTCGGAATCAATTAAAACTATATCTAAGTCACGGTACAATTTCCTGTGTTGAAACCCGTCATCAAGTATAATTTTCGTGATGCCCAAATTTTTTATTGCATATTTGCAGGCTTTGTACCTGCTTGAACAAGTTAGAACAGCGCACATATTTAGATTCACTGCGAGCCAGTAAGGCTCATCTCCTGCCATTTCAGCATTGTAATGAAGATTTATTCCGTCAGAAATAACGTGAACTTCTTTATTATTTAATTTTCCCCCGTATCCTCTTGAAACAATAGCAACTTTGTCTCCTTTATCAACAAAGTATTTTGCAATTTCCGCAACGACAGGCGTCTTACCGACACCGCCGGTTGTAAGATTCCCTACCGAAACTACATATGCATCAACTTTTTTTGAGTGAATTATATTTTTGTCATACAAAAAGTTCTTAAATCCGCTCCCAAACGAATAAAATAAAGAACAAAACTTGAGCACAACAAATAACAATCCTTTAGGATTTGTCGTATAGTGGAGTTTTGTTATTTTGGTTTTAAGATTCATTAGGTCAATTTTACAATAATCCTAAGCCTTTGTCTATCATAAAGAGGTTGAATTTACCCCTGCCCCTCAACCATTGCTTTAAATTTTTCGAAATCTTCCATTGTGTCAATTCCTACAGGAGCATTATCAACAACAGCAACCCTGATTTTCATACCGTTTTGGAGTGCTCTTAGTTGTTCAAGACTCTCTGCCATTTCGCAAGGAGTTTGCGCTAATCTGGTCATCTTAAACAAAGCTTCTTTTTTATATCCGTATATTCCTAAGTGACCATAAAATTTTGATTTGCCAATATTGCGCTCAAATGGAATCTTTGAACGTGAAAAATACATTGCATAACCGTTTAAATCAAATACGCATTTAACCAGATTAGGATTATTTAATTCATTTTCATCTTTTATTTCACGAACAAGGGTGGAAATATCAGCATTATCGTCTTCTACAACCCCTTTTCTCACAAGCTCGATATTTTCAGGTTCTATTAGCGGTTCATCCCCTTGCACATTAATTATATAAGAGATTTCAGGATGTCTTGAGGCAACTTCGGCTATTCTGTCACTCCCGCTTTTGTGGTTTGTTGAAGTCATTTCAACCTCTGCACCAAATTCTTTGCAGACATTATAAATCCGCTCATCATCAGTTGCGATTATAACTCTGTCTATACCCCTACATTTACCCCCCTTTTCCCATACCCATTGGATAATAGGTTTTCCGCAGGCTTTCAAAAGAGGCTTTCCTTCTAATCTTGAAGAACCGTATCTTGCAGGGATTATTATTGCAGTTTGTTTTTCCATTATTACCTTCTTATTGATTTATTTTGTTGCATTTATAAATACTGCATTGCTCTTTAAACTAATCTCTCTACCCGTTAAATAATTCTGAATATCGCTCATAAATTTATTTACAGTAGCTTCATCAAAATATTTTAGATATCTTTCTTTTGTAGTAGGTTGCCCCGGAGAGGGTGGGTTGTTAAACCATTGTTCAACCATTCCGTCTTGAACAATATAATTCGATTTGACCTCTTGAATCTGAACCTCCGGAATCGAAAATCCGGCAATTTGCAGATTTGTACGCAAGGTTTTTTCATCAAAATTGCAAAGCGAATCAAGCGGATTTTCCATAATCTCATTTTCCACACGCTTGAAGTCCTCGTATTTTTCAATATGTGCAGGATCCAAAATTTCCCAATAGCGAGTGTTAGAACGAATAATAGGTTCGAATGCACAGAATTTTCCTCCAGGCTTTAGAACTCTATATATTTCATTGATTGCAGGCTGTTTATTCACAATATGAACCAATACTGAACGCATTAATGCTTTGTGAACACTGCTTTCGGGAAGTGCTATATGTTCACATGGGCAAAGTAACATTTGATAGCCTTCATTTACACAAGATTTGTCCAAAATTCGTTGGCAATCATTAAGACAATCCTGAAATTTATCGGAAAAAATAACTTTCCCCTTACATTCCTGGAGTTCTAATGCTTTAAAAGCCAAAAGCCCGGTACCTGTACCTATATCAAGAACTGTTTCATGGGGCTTAATTTCTGCAAACACAAGAATAACATCTCTTACTGCTTCAAGCCATTTTGTGGTTTGCTCAATCATTTCAGGTGTTTGCCCGGCAAAACGATTCTCTTTCAGCCACTGTGTCCAATTTTCACAAATCTCGCTCATACTCTCTCCTTTACTAGGATTGTACCTTATGATTATACACTACTTTATAACCTTTTGTAAACAATTGTAAAAAATATTCAAATTCTCTAAAGTTTTATATCCAAAATGCCGTATTACATGATGGCAGGATTAAATATGGATTTTCTTTCTTTAACAAACAATAAAGCCTATAATTTGTCAAATATACAAGCGGGAATTAAGATTGATAGTAACAATTGGTTCCTAAAGCATTATGCCGGTGCTGACAATATATTTGATGCTGCCGAACTGCAAAAATTACAAGAAGATTTAGGGGAATATTTAAAAGATCAAATCCTTGATAAAAATGAAGCCATTGCAATCTATGCCAAAGTTTTGGGGACAACAATAGAGAAGGTTAAGGAATTTTTTGCTAAGGAGGGCAAGACAGAGGACGATATTGCCGAAATGATAAATACGTCACTTGATAGTTTGGAAGAAGCAGAAGCACACAGGGAATGCATTGAATTTTTAAAGAATTTAACAGTAAATTCTACGACTTCGATGCTTACAAGAGGTAACGGAGATATTTCGGTTTTGTATGACCAAATAAAGGAAAAATGGGGAAGTATATTGACCCCAAATCAGATATATAATCTGATTTTTAGAGAAGTATTTACTGCCGAAATTTTAGAGGATGCTGAAAACGGTGTATTGACTAAAAACGACTATATTGAACGTAAAATCAATGTAACAAAAGCTCTGTACATGCAAAAAATTATGACAGAATATTTTGATATTGAATTTGCGGATTTAAAAAACAGTATTCCTAAAGAGGAATTGGAAGGAGTTATCAGCAGATATTTTGATCAATATTTTTATAATTTAGTTCAAACCGGATCCAACAAATATGATAGCGAGCAAGGCGGAATGTATGATGCAACAGCCGAAATGATTAATTTACAAGTTGAACAGTTGTTAGGGAATGAAGAACTTGAGAGAAAATTCTTTAAAAAAGTTTCTTATGAAATAAAAGGGGATATTGCCGAATTAATATCCAAACAGAATTCAACAGAAAAGAACTATGATTTATCTCTTCTTTACGTAGTGCCAAAGATTGGTTTTGAAGAAAATGAGCTTCTGAATTTCAATCAAGCCTTCAAACTTGAAAGAGGTAAAGATTTTAACATTAGTGATTTTGAAGAATTTCAAACTGCACAAAAAAATTTAAATATAATCATGGGCCTCAATAATCAAGTAGTAGAAGTACTTTCACAGATTGATATGCTTATGCAAAAATATGAGGAATCCTGTACTAAGCATATGCAAGGTGATTATGTATCAAGCGGTTCGTCAACAATGCAGGGCGAATATATTGATTATACAAAAAATGTTCCGGATTCAAAAGCACGAGTTCCTGAGATTGCACAGGTTCTTACACAATTGCACCACGGAAGTGTTGAAAACACTTTAGTAGATTTAAGCAAAATAATTGCAGAAAATGACAGGCTTAAAGGTTTAAAATTGAGTCTTACTGAGGATGGAGAATTAGATATACAGTTTGATGAAAATCTTTTCGATGACACAAAAAGGAATGAAGCACTTAATAATTTACTGACAACTTACAAAAATCAAGTTAGCAGCCGATTTGAAAAAATGCTTGGAGAAAAAAGTTTAGATGAATATGTAAATGACTTTAATTCTGCCAGAAATAAAGCCATAGGCTGCCCTGATCTGCAAGGTCTCAGCGAACAATACCTGCAAGACAACGGTACAATCATAGACAGAACTGCAGGCGGAGTCAAAACCACAGGTATGTATATGATGATTGCAGGAGGAATATTGGTTTGGATACCGCCAGTGTCCGGTGTTGGGGCAGGCCTCGCCGGAGTCGGTAAATGGATGGCAATGGGAGGTATGGCGGCAGAATACGGAGCTAAGTATACTGAAGCAAAAACAAGTGATACAACAACTGATGAAGACTGGGATAATTTAAACAAGCACTTTATAATGGACGCGGCCGGAATGATAATTGGTTTTAAAGCCGGAAGTTCAGGGATTAAAGCATTTCAGAGAGTGATTGACAAAGAAGTCGCAGCAATTTTAAAAACTGAAATATCTTCAGGAAACAGTTTAAATGCGTTAAAAACGGTTATACAAAACAAAACAATGCGTGCTAATTTATTAGAGGCAATAAGCAGCAAATGCAAAACTGATTTATTCATTTCATACATCGGAGATTTGGCTCTGGACGGAATTTTGGATATAGAAGACCAGGATTGGTTAAGCTTACTTGAAGCTAATGCTATAGGTTTATTGATAGGTTCTTCCGATGATATTGCCGATGTAGGCAAAATGGGTGCTGACGGATTTAGATTAAAGAAACTAAGAGCACAACAGGCAAATGGGATAAAGTTGACTGATGCCGAATTAAAAGAACTTGAGGTGCTTGAAAAGAAGCTGGCCGCAGTAAACAATAACAATACAACAAATATTGACAGTAACATCGACAAGACTAACAAAATTGATAATAAAGCAGATAACACAAAGATTGAAACAGAAGTAAAATCGGAAAATACAAAAACAAAAAGTGATAGTGGAAATGAAAAGGTAAATGGCAACCATAATTCTATCAATCAGGACGCTCAAACATACGGTTCTGGAACACCAGATGCATTATTTCAAATTCGCAATTGGTTGAAGACTAAAGAAAATGTTGGAATTACATTTGATGCTGTAAAAAATAAATATGTAATTGATAGTAGCAGATTAGCTTCAATAGAAGCATATATCAATAAAAAAATGAATGGGGATGCTTTCACAACAAGAAAATGTATGGAGAATATAATACGTACATTGACAGAAGATGATATTACGAATATTGACAGCATGTTAAACGGATTGGAGAATACTACCAGAAGCAGATTATTGGAAAATCCGGATGAATTGATTATCATATATTCTAATCTGAAAAATTCTAATTTCTTTAAATTTGATAATATTTCAAATTCAGAATGGCAAGTAGTACAAAATTTATTGGATAACCCTATACCGGATGAATGTCTTGCTTCTGTAATGAGATATAAAGGAACTGGATACAAGAATATAAATAAAGCACTGATTGATGCGGAAAAAAATGGTACACCGATTCCGGAGCATTTACAAACTGAAATTGATAACATTGAAAGAGCAATATCAACACAAACTATACATAAACCATTAACTGTATACAGAACCGATGGAATGAGTGCATTAGATACTGTAATAGTGAATTACAATGGTCAGGAAATGCCATTATCGGAAGCATTGCAAAAATGTAATACAGAAAGCGATGTCGCCAATTTAGTTGAATACATTAGCCAGCACAATTGTGCATATACAAACGCACATTTTACATCAACATCAATGTTTGGATATAAGAAAGTCGGAACGAATGATGACATCAAATTGGTTTTGGAAATTGAAGTTCAACCAAACTCGCAGGGAATATATGTTGAAGGAGTAAATTATAGCGGTAAATTATGTAAAGAAAGAGAATTTATTATTCAAAAGGACGCAAAAATAGAAATTACAAATATTGAATTAGGGGCTGACGGTTTGTGGCACATAAAATGTAAGGCAACAACTCCTCAAAAAGTATTGCAACCTGGCAAAAATTCAAAGAAAGTGATGCCCGAAACAAAAAATGCAGAATTACCGGAATATTCAAACACAAAGACAGAAAATGAATCCCGCTCTGGAATTGTTAACATCTTTAGAGAAGAGATTGGCAAATTAAAAATGTTCTCGGATTCTGAAATTGAAACCATAATTAATAAATTTTCTGATGATGAAATTGAAAAATTGGTAAATTTTGAAGCAGATATTATAATAAATTATAAAAATTTTGGATTCGATTTTGACGAATGTTGCCCTCAAATTGCTAATACATTAAAGCACGTTATGAATAATATCGATAAAGAAAATTGGGATATTGTTTTTGAAATGTTCAGATTTGAATCTACTGCAGAACAGTTATCTGATGCAGATTTTGCACCAAATCCTTTAATAAGTAGTTATAGTAACAGCTATATAGATAATGACCAACTAAAGATTGTAAAAGCATTAATGGATATTTCCAAAAATGAAGACAGATATTACATGAGAAACATTATTGATATTGTTGAATACTCTGATATATTGAAGAAATTGGGGTATAACGCTGATGATACAGTAAATGCATTTAATATGAGAGAACCAAATGGATATTACGTAATTGATGAACTTTTTCTTTCCACAAATTACATTGTTAATTTTTCAAGGATAAATTTAAACCTTCATCCGGAACAAATTGCAGAATGCAGACAAAAAGTAAAAGAAGCATACCCAAATATTTCGGAAAAACAATTAGAAAATATAATGGCTGTACTTACAACAAGACAAGGACAAATATGTCTAGATGCAGTACTAAATTTAAAAGATGGTGTTTCAGGCAAAACCCTTATCAGTCCGGAGAACTTGGAATTAACTATCAAACATATAACTAACGAAGATATAAGTGGTGGACAAAATTTTATAACGCGATTAATTAAAATTGTTGGGCAAACCACAGATTCTGTTGAAGAAGTTAATTCAATGTATGGTAAAATTCTTTCTTCAATAAATAATAGAAAGACTACTATGTATGCTTTAAAATTGGTTGCTCCTGAATATACGTTAGGACTAAAAGATATAGTTGGTTATATTGAAAACGCCAAAGCATTAGACCCATCGGATATAGCCACATTGATTGAAGTTGTTGGGATTCAAAACTGGAAACATATTATACCTTATTTAAATAATAAAAATGCAATTGAATTATATAAAAAGATGGATAAAATAAATTATGCACAAAAAGCAACAAATGCACCAGATTCCTATACTCCTTATGATATCCCGGCTGTGTTAAGTATGACCAAACGTATTGCTGGTGTATTTGGACATTATGATAGTAAAAATGTTGATACACTATATAAAATGATAGCGGATGCCGTAGATGATAAAGTCTCAGCAGGTGTAATAAGAATTATTGATGATTTGGTCTGCTGGAAGCAAGATTTTGCTCTTGTTCAAGCTGTAATAGAATTAGGAACCATTAAGGATTCAACTGGTAGTCTAAGATTTTCTGAAACAGCATTAACGAAAATAATAAACGCTTATGGAGGATATGGCAATCTGGATGTAAACTTTATTAAGCATATACATAAAGCAGCTGAGGAATATCCGAATATGACAACACAGCAAATTATAGATCATGTTAAAGGTAAAGATGTAGATATTGTTAATACTTATGAATATCCACTCGGTGATAATGGCAAATTTAAATCTTATAGGGATCGTATTTATAACTCAAAAGCGTGGAAAGATTTGGATTTTCCGGAACAACAAAAATTGTTCAATTATCTGACCAAACTTGTAAATCAAGATGAAAACAGATTTGTAAAATTGGTTGAATCAGGCTATTTCGAATTATGCTCCGAAGGCAAACTTAATATTAATGATTTAATTGACAATGTAAATACAAATAAATTCTTCTCCAAACATTTCTTAAATGACGTTAAAAGACTTTATTCAGGAGAGCCCCTAGTAAAGGAATTTCCTGCCGGAACAAGACTTTCTGATATAGCGAAAAATGTTGATGAAGGTGAAGTGGCTTCAGTTGATGGGAAAATATATGTAAACGATAACGGACAAATGGTCAAATTAAATATGACAAAAGAAGCCTTTGAAAAATTATTCCCGCTTGAAAGCAGATTTAATACCAAGCAGGGCGGGCTTGGTGACTGCTGGTTAGTTTCAGCATTAGATAATTTGATGGACTTACCGTCAGGCAGAGCAAAAATTTATCAATTATTTGAACAAAACGGTAATGAAATAACAGTGAAACTTCCACACACACAAGAAATTTATGATTCAGTTGTTGTTAAAAACGATAAGGGAGAAGATGAAATTCAGTTGTCTTCTACACCAAGATATGTAACAAATACTTATTCGGTAACATTTAATCTAAGCGATAAAATATCCTATAAACATAATGCTCATATATCCGGATGCCAGGGCTTACAAATGATAGAAGTAGCTTATGCATTCGCAAAAGCCGAGGGTCCAACAAAAGAATTGTATGCACAGGATGTTCTTGGTATTCTTGACGATGACAATCAAATGCAAGTACTCAAGGGCGGTTGGTCAGAATGGTTCTTTAACGATATTATGGGATATAGAATGGATAAGAATCACACAGCGTATGATGCTGAAGGGAATATCGTAGGAGAATCGCATAAAATCAATAATTCAAACGATCTTCCTTCTGTAACAGATTTGCTTGAGAGGGTGGGTAATGATGATAATGTACTTTGTTACTTTAGCACTAAGCATATATCTAACGCCGACAGTAAGTCACGAAGAGAAAAAACATTATCATCGGATTATGACCTTTACAGTAACCATGCCTATGCAATCAAAGGGTATGATGCAGAAAGGGGATTAGTCTACTTTACAAATCCTTGGAATTCAAATTGTATCGTAGAGATGGACATTTATAATTTCATAGAGTATATTGATGATATCAGTTATACGAGGTTGAGTTAATTATGGATTACAAACGAGAAATGCAGGAATTATATAAACAAATTGAAGAAGCTGAAAAAGCAGGTAAGAACCCTGCAATTTTATACAAACGTCAAATAGAGATACTTGAAGAATCACATAAATCATTTATTGAAAAAGCTCGAACAATGGGTGTTAATTTGGATTCTGATCTAAATGCTTTGGAGATGGAAATAAAACACTTTAAAGCTATGAAACAAATTGCGCAAAAAGCAAACTTCCCAACAGAAAAGTATGACAGATACATGCGAGATGCACGCATTCGTGTTCTTGGAGAAGATTTTGTAAAAAAACATTTTAACTAAGCTATTTGCACATGTTATAATTGTAATATGAAAACAGGGGCGTTTATTATACCTACAGGCATAGGAGCTTCAATTGGAGGTTTTGCCGGTGATGCAAGCAAGTGGGCTCGCAGGTTGGCAAAAAAGTGCAAGCTTATTGTCAACCCTAATGTTGTTAATGCAGCTTGTTTTTCCGGCATTACAGACAACATGCTATATGTCGAAGGGTACACTTTAGACAGATTTTTTAGGGGGCAAATAGGACTTAAAGAATCTCAAAACAATAAAATTGGTATTATTTTTGATAAGGCAATCCCGCAAGATGTTCTAAATATCCATATAAATACTATAAATGCTGTAAAAACTGTATACGATATTGATATTTTAGGATACGAAATAACAAAAGAGAATGTTGGTGTAGAATTTTTTGTCGATAGTTCAAGAATCTCAACCGGCAACGTTAAGAACCTTGATACAATTAAAGAGTCGGCAGAAAAACTTATAAAAAACGGCTGTAATGCAATCGCCATCGTTTGTCTTTTCCCTGAAGAACAAGGGGATGATTATGCAAACGGATTAGGTGTAGACCCGGTTGGAGGAGTTGAGGCCGTTATTTCTCACTATATTTCAAAGGAACTTGAAATCCCTTGTGCTCATGCGCCCGCTTTTGTTAGTACGGAAATAACGTCTGAAATAGTGGATACAAGGTGTTCTGCAGAATATATAACGCCGACATTTTTGCCTTGTGTACTGTTAGGTTTAGCCAATGCTCCCACAATATCACACGATTCTGACTCACTTTGGGTAAAACAACTTGATTTTCTGGTTATTCCATACAATGCGTTGGGCGGAATCCCTGTTTTTGAAATGAATAAGCTGAATAAGAAAATATATGCAATCAAAGAAAATAAAACAGTTTTGAATATAACCCCCCTTCATTTACCTCTAAGATGTGATATAATAGATACGTACGAAGATTTATTGGAGCTTATATAAGTATGAAAATTAAAAATGGTTTTTCTTTAATAGAAGTACTACTCGTTTTGGGAATAGTAGCAGTTGTTACGGCGATGGGCTTTTCAATATCTAAGAAAGGTATGGAAAATGCTTATAACTTGTACTGGTACACAGGTTATGTTACGCTTTACGACAGTCTTGTCGACTGGAATAACAGGAATCCGGAGGGAGCTCCTTCCGCGCTGAATTACGCTCGCCACCTTTGGGAACTCGTGCGCTCGGAGGACACAGAGCCTACAAGTTTAAATCCTGAGGCATTTAGGGCTCCTAATGGAATAGTATATGATATGGAGGACGTTTCTAATGGGGAGCACCCATTTATTCGAATTGACATGTCGATACCGCAGCATAAACAACGTAATGGAGCTGCTCCGAATAGAACAGTATTCGTTTATTTCCCGGATGGTACAGTACCTATGGTCTATCCGGCTGATACAGCTCAACTAACAAATCAAGCTCCGGATTTAGTCAACCTGCACAATCGAGCTGACTTGCTAATGTTTGTCAGAAGAGGTGGTGGTATAAATGATGATGTAAGACGAACATTATATAGTTTCCATGATGGCTATTGTGCTGTTTATGGCACGTTGTCCAATCATGCTGATCCTGCTAATATTTCTTGCACAACAGGACCAGATTCTTTTGGAGGAACTCTTCGTCCTGTAAACCCAAGAAAAGCTTATTAAGTATTTAAAATAAGAAGGGGCGGCTTGCAGAAAGCAAGCCGCCCCTTCTTATTGCCTGACAACAAAAATACTTAGTTCCCCCAAGCGTTTACAGTAATAGTCTGAAACCCGAGGATATTTTCTCTGTGTACATCGTACCCGGCCAAAGAACGTATATTTCCGTTTTTCATAGCTGTTTTCACGCTGCAATCACCAACCGTTACAATATACCATATATTTTTACATGTAGCAGAGCCTTGCTTTGAAGCTATAGCCGGTGTATATCCACCTCCCGGAGTCGTTGTTCCATTGTAAATAAATCCGCCTAAAAATTCAGCATTTGCAGTAGCAGCCGTTAACATGAATAATGCCGTCAACAAAAATAATTTTTTCATATTCCCTCCTTGCAGGCAATAAACTGCCTTTTATTCTTCTGTTATATCCAAACTGTTATCTAAAAGAGATGTTTGTTCACCGGAGTTTTCTTCCATCATTGCACAAGAACCCAGCGACGGATCGTAATCTTCATCGTCTTTATCTGTATTAACAATCTTGTTAACCGAAACGACAGTATCGTTGTCAACCAGATTTTGCGCTCTTACACCTGTTGCAGGTCGTCCCTGACATGAGATATCTCCAGCCTTAATTCTTGTAACAATACCATTTGCTGTTACAAGCATTATTTCATCCTTTTCTTCAACTATTGTAAGTGCTACAAGCCTTGAAACACTCGATTTAAATTTAGTTGCAATTAAACCTATGCCGCCTCGATTTTGCGGGCGGAACTCACTTAATTTTGTACGTTTTCCGAACCCGTCTGAAGTTACAACAAGTAAGTCTGCATCATAATTCTTTGGAACAATATCGCAGCCAATAATTGTATCAGCCGCTCTTAATTTCATAGAAATTACGCCTCTTGCACTTCTTCCCAACGGTCTTAAATCTTCAATCGGGAATCTTATTGCCATACCGCAAGATGTACCGATTATTATTTCATCATTACCTTTGGCAAGTTTTACCCAATTCAATCTGTCATTTTCTTCAAGAGAAATTGCTATAATTCCGCTTCTTCTTATATTCGCAAAATTATCCAGTTCAATTCTCTTAATGAATCCTTTTTGAGTCAGCATAATAAGATTCAAATCATGTGAGAAATTACTTACCGGAACAACAGCAGTAATTTGTTCGCCCTGTTCTATCGGAAGAACATTTACTATCGGTAAGCCTTTAGACTGACGTCCGCCTTCCGGGAATTCATACACATTCAAGCTGTATACAATACCTTTTGAAGAGAAGAACAATACTTTATCATGCATCATTGCTGTAAAGAAATGCTGAATGTCATCATCGTCTTTAGTTTTCATGCCTGCCTTACCACGTGTGGCACGATTCTGACGTTCAAAAGTATCCAAAGCAATCCTCTTCAAATATCCTTGCTGGGTAATAAATACTGCCATTTGAGTATTCGGAGTCAAGTCCTCTATGGTAACTTCACCCTGCTCAGGAAGTATTTGAGTCTTTCTGTCATCACCATATTTTTCTTTATCTTCCAAAAGTTCAGCCTTAATAATATCTAAAACTTTTTGTCTGTCGGCAAGAATTTCCTCATATTCAGCAATTTTCTTAATCAAGTCATCATATTCAGCCTTAATTTTTTCTTGCTCCAAACCTGTTAATCTTCTTAATTGCATTTCAAGAATTGCATTAGCCTGATCGACATCAAGTCCAAACCTGCTCATCAATCCTTCTCTTGCATCATCAGTTGTTTTAGATTTTTTAATAAGTTCAATAACTTCATCCAAAGAACCCAAAGCAATTAACAAGCCTGCCAGAATATGTGCTCTGATTTTTGCTTTCTTTAAGAAATAAATAGTTCTTCTTGTAACAATTTCAACTCTGTGCTCAACAAACTCGTTAAGAACTTCGTATAAATTCAACAACCTTGGCTGTTTTCCGCAAAGCGTAACCATATTTACACCAAAAGTCGTTGATAATTGAGTATATTTAAACAGGTTGTTTTTGACGACTTCGGGCTTAGCATCACGCTTAAGTTCGATAACAATGCGCATTCCTTCTCTGTCAGATTCGTCACGAAGATCAGAAATACCGGTTATTCTGTTTTCTTTTACCAAATCAGCAATTTTTTCAATCAGTTGTGCCTTATTAACCTGATAAGGAATCTCGGTTACAATTATCGCAGTTCTCGCCTGTCTGCCTGCACCACCAGGAATTTCTTCGATAGTGGCAACAGATGACATTTTAATAGAACCACGTCCTGTTTCATAAGCCTGTTTAATATCATTAAGACCTATAATTGTTGCCGCAGTCGGAAAGTCAGGTCCTTTGATATATTCCATTAGTCCTTCAACGGTAATTTTCGGATTATCAATAAGGGCAATAGTACCGTCTACTACTTCACACAAGTTATGAGGAGGAATGTTTGTTGCCATACCGACAGCGATACCTGAAGAACCGTTTAATAACAACATCGGAAGTCTTACTGGCAGTACGGAAGGTTCTTCTAACGAACCATCGAAGTTTGGTTCAAAATCAACTGTTTCACAATCAATATCAGCAAGCATTGAGGTTGTAATCTTATGCATACGAGCTTCTGTATAACGCATTGCAGCAGCACCGTCACCGTCAACAGAGCCGAAGTTCCCATGCCCGTCTACGACAAGATATCTTGTATTGAAATCTTGAGCCAATCTTACTAATGCTTCATATACAGAACTGTCGCCATGCGGGTGATATTTACCCAAAACTTCACCTACAATACGTGCGCATTTCTTAAACGGTTTGTCAGGCGTCATTCCGAGCTCATTCATAGCATACAGAATTCTTCTGTGAACAGGTTTTAACCCGTCACGGACATCAGGTAATGCACGCCCTACTATAACAGACATTGCATAATCTATATAGCATTTTCTCATTTCACCTTTTATATCGACAGGTACAATTTTCCCGTCGGAAAACATGTTTTGCTGACTCAAAATCCTTCTCCTCTATCAACTTACTACTATATAGTAGCACAAAAATGCTGTAAATCAAATATTAAGCATGGTGTAAATATCTGTTTATACATATATTTCTAATATGTTGACAGACCAAAGCCTAAGTCTGCGTTTAATCGTACCAGCTATATAAACTGAGATTACAGTTCTCTTCGCCCTTCAATAGCTCTGGCTAAAGTAACTTCGTCCGCATATTCCAAATCGGCACCCACCGGTAAACCGAATGCTATTCTTGAAATTTTTATACCAAAAGGTTTTATTAATTTCGTTAAGTAAAGACTTGTTGCTTCACCTTCAACCGACGGTGAAAGAGCAAGTATAACCTCTTGGACTTCTTCATTTGGAAGCCTGTTCAAAAGTTCTTTTATTCTAATATCCTCAGCACCTATTCCATCCATTGGTGATATCAGACCTTGTAAAACGTGGTAAAGTCCCCTATACTCGTTGGTTTTTTCTATTGCAATTAAATCCTTCGTTTCCGCTACAACACAAATCACAGAGCGATTTCTGCTGTTTGAGGAGCATATCTCACAAGGACTCTGGGTTGATATGTTGTAACAAATCTCACAAGTTTTTGCTCCTCTTCTCGCAACCATTATTGCATCTGCAAACCTTTCAACCTCGCTCAGAGGCATTTTTAATATTTGAAATGCCATTCTTTGCGCCGACTTGGGCCCTATAGAAGGAAATTTTTGGAATTGTTCTATTAATGTTGCAATACTTTTTGGATAAATCATTTTTTTAAGTGAATAAGTGAATAGGTAAATAAGTTAATAAGTAAATTTATTTACAAATGACTTATCTGCTCTCCTTTTTGAATTTAATCTTACATCAACCCCGGAATATTTACACCGCCTGTTACAGATTTCATCTTAGTTTCAAGAACTTCTTTTGATTTGTCCGTTGCAATTTTCATAGCTGATGTAATTAAATCTTCGAGCATTTCAATATCATCAGATGAAACCGAAGCCGGATTTTCAGGATTAATTGCCTCAGCAGTAAGTTTAATTGACTTAAAAATACCCTTACCGTCGCAAACAACCTTAACTGAACCATTTCCTGCCTCCGCTGTCACATCTGTATTTGATAATTCATTTTGAGCTTCTACTAATTTCTTTTGAATATTTTGAGCTTGTTTCATCATATTCATCATATTCATCATAATTGTTGTCCTCCTACATACTTATATATCTAGTTTTTCCATTAAGTCATCATCTATATCAAAGTTTGCATAAACGTTTTGCACATCATCATGTTCTTCTAATCTGCCAAGCAAACGCATAACACTGGTTGCGGTTTTTTCATCAGTTATCGGAACTGTGTTTTGCGGAATCCTTGTAAACTCGGCAGTAACAGACTTAAATCCTTCTTTTTCAAGCCCCTCGACAATTGGTTGAAGATTTGGAACAGAAGTATAAACCTTATATTCATCATCTTCTTCCTGAATATCATCAGCATCAAGATTAATTGCAGCTTCAAATAGTTTATCGAAGTCAACAGAATCGGCATTAAAAGTAATACAGCCTTTTTTATCAAACATCCAGCCTACACAACCGGTTTCACCAAGGTTTCCGTTAAATTTTGTAAAATAACTCCTTATGTCGCCTGCTGTTCTGTTTTTATTATCTGTCATTGCTTCGATAACAACGGCAACACCACCCGCCGCATAACCTTCATAAGTCATTTCTTCATAATTTTCGTTATTTCCGGCACCACAGCCCTTCTCTATTGCACGTTTGATATTATCATTAGGAAGTCCGGCTGCTTTAGCTTTTTCTATAGCAGTTCTCAATCTGAAATTCCCCGCAGGGTCCCCGCCTCCTAATTTAGATGCAACAATAATTTCTCTTGAAAATTTTTGAAATTCTGCAGCACGCAAAGAATCCGTTTTAGCTTTTTTGTGCTTAATTGTAGACCATTTTGAATGTCCGCTCATATTTACATATCCTTTTCTATATCATCATTTATAAACAAGGCGGGTTATTTATGAATATTTACCCCTATATTTACCCCCCTTAGCTTTACAATAATACTTTAAATAAAAAAAAATGGCAATATATTTACATTATATGACACTAAATGTGAATTCAGGAATTTTATAATCTTCGGGAGATTGGTTTAAAAGTTCTTTAATTCCATCTTCAACTTCACATCCGAGCATATTAATTACCGGAAAACCGACATTTTCAGAAAGTATTTGCACTTTCTTGTCATAATTTATTCCCAACGTTTTTACTCCGGATTTTGCTGAAATTAAGCAAGCATGGAATCTCATTGCAATCATATATTCCAGCTCGGAGATTTCATGAATAACTTCCGGTATGGAAAGTTCCTTGTATATTTTGACAATACACCCGTTTGAAGTCAAAAACTCGGCAAATTTATCAATTATTGGTAAATCAAGGTTGTCTTGAAATGAAAATAACTTAATTTCTTCACTTTTAAACCTTACTGAAATTTCTTCTGCAAGAGCAGACAAAAACTCATTTCCCAGACCTCTGCAATTGCGTAATTGCACCCCAATCCCCATATGCTTTGCAACAGGCTGGATTGTTATCCCAAAAACAGGGTCAGCGACAAGTTTTGATTCTATTCCCAATGTTTTTAAATAATCTTGCGATTGTTTATCTCTCACTGTGACTTGATGGCATCTTTTTAAAACAAATTTTGTCAGAAATTTACCCGTTTTAGTTCTGAATTTTGAAAATCCTTGCGCAAAAATAATTACTTTTTTCCCCAACACCAATGCCGTCATGATTACAACAAGATAATATATAAGGCTTTTCAGGCTCGTTATATCCTGTAAAAGACTTCCTCCTCCGGAAATCAAAATATCAGAGCGAAGAATTGGAACAAAAAAATTGAACATGCCGGAAGACTCCACACCGTAGAGTCGTGACGTTTTTTGCGGATTTGCAGACAAAACAGTAATTCTTTCAGCCCCCTCATCTTTTAACGAGTTTACAACAGTTTCGGCAATTGCTTCATCACCGAAGTTATCAAAACCAATGTATCCGGATATGACATATTTGGTCATTAAATCTTCTCCATAACAGCTTCTTTATAAGGGATTGCCTGAATTGCTCCATAATTTTGTGTTTGCAATCCTGAGACTACCGACGCAAATTTTGAAGCGTCAGAAGGCGTATAGCCGCTGGTTATAGCATATAAAAAGCCTCCGTTAAACACATCGCCTGATGCAGTAGTATCAATAGCCTTTTGTGTGTTATAAAACTCGGTAAAATTAATACTTCCGCGATAACCTGTATAATAACCGTTATCCACATGAGATTTTATTACGGCAATTTTTACCCCTTTATCCCAGTAATACTGTATTATTTTTTCAGGTGAATTCATATCGTAAAGATTTTTTGTATCACTTTTTAAACTGGAAAATACAATGTCCGATAAATCTATGATTTCTTCAAAATATTCCTTTGTATCAACCGAATTCATGAAACAAGAAGTGTAATTCGGGTCATACGCAGTCAAAACATCATTCTCCTTGGCAATTCTGAAAGACTCTCTGACCAATTCCCTGGAGCTTGCGGAAAGTGATTGTACAACTCCTGTAGAATAAACTATTTTTAAATTTTTTATAATATCATCCGAAATATCTTCTATTGAAAGCTTTGTTGCTGCCGTTTTCCTTTTGTAATAAAGAACTTCTTTTTTGTCCAATGTATGTGAAACAATATACATTCCGTTTTGTTCATCATTGATTTTGATAAGTGATGTATCGATATTTTCCTTTTGCAAAGCAGAAAGAATAAATTCACTAAATCCGTCATTACCTACTTTTGTCAAATAAGTAACCTTTCCTCCCAGTCTTGCAATTGCCACTGCTGTCGTAACAGTATCTCCTCCAAAATATTTATTCAAAGTTGAAGCATCTGCAAGAGTCCCATTTGCAGACAATTCAACGAGACATTCACCTATAATTGCTATATCTGCTTTTGATTCCATTTTACAAAATCCTTAACCTCTGTCAGTATTTCTTTAGTTCTTAAAGTAATTTCATGGGGCGTAAATCCATTGTAGAAATCTCTTCCAACACCAACTGCCACAGCACCGGCATTTAAATATGAAACAACACTGCTCAATTTTATATCTCCTGTCGGCATAAGATTTAAGAAGCGCATTTGCCTTAAAATATTTTCAATATATTGCGTTCCGCCCATAGCTTCTGCCGGAAAAATTTTTATAAGTTGTATTCGTGATTTCCAGGCATTATAGGCTTCATTAGCAGTAGTTGTTCCTGCAATAAAAGGTATTCTTAAATTTTTTGATATTCTTACCATGCTCATTTGAAATATAGGTGAAGCAAAAAGTTTTGCGCCGTTTTGAAAGGCCCAATCTGCCTGTGTAGATGTTATAATGCCGCCTGCGCAGACAGTCGCATACTTCGAAACTTCCTTTATCGCATTATAAATTTCCGGAGATTCAACATTTATTTCTAAAACTCTTATTCCGCCTTCAATCAATGCCTTTGCAATTTCTATTGTTTGTTTCGAATCTTTATTTCTGATTATGGGATAAACTTTGTCCCTTGCAATTATTTCCAGATAATTTTCACTCATTTATACGAATCCTTTTTATTAGATTTATTATATCATAAATAATAAAGTATTAAGCGGTAATATGGTTTAGTGATAAAGAATATATTTGATAGAATAAAACTTATTTCGGCATATTTGTTTTTTTGTCTGGTTCTGGTTTTAATATATTATTTTACCTACAACTTAGCAGAACCAAAGGCATACGACTTTATGACAAAAAACGTTCTTGTGCAAAAACTGCCTTTTGATAACCACAAGCAAGTACACGGAAGTGATGACATAGTTCTTGTGGTAATTGATGAAAAGAGTGTTGAAAAATACCGCTGGCCATGGAAAAGAGAATTACACTGTAAAGTTTTCGAATATTTTTACAAATATGCTCACCCCAAAATTATTGTTGACGATTCGGTTATAGCGACTTTGGACACCGACAATCCGGCATCAGACAATAAATATTTCAACTGTATTAAAAAATTTAACAATCTTATAGCCGGATTCACACCTTCATCTCTCGAATGGAAAGATAAAAATCTCGGCAAACAATATGAAAATGCATTTGCACAGAAATTTTCCATAAAACCGAAAATAAAATCAATTCCCAAATATTATATGTACAGAAGCATAATGCGTTTCCCACAGCCATATTTTGACAGTATTATGAATGTTGGTTCAGTTCTTGTAATATCAGGGCCAATAAGCGGAAATATAGGTTTTGTTCCTTTTGGTGATGAAATTTACAGAAATCAAGAATACGTAATTAATTATAAAAACACTTTTTACCCATCCATTGCGATGAAAGTTTTTTTGATGCTTAACAATTATCCTGAAATGGTAATAACAAAGAATGAGATTCAATTTCCTACAATAAATTTCAGGATAAGAATAAAACAAAATTTATTCCAAATGATGTCACCTGTTAGATATTACAAGTTATATGACGATGCATATTCACATACAAAGTATTCTGCACTCGACGTAATGGATTCTTATGATGCGCTTTTATGCGGTCAAAAACCTGTACTTGATGCGGAGATATTTAAAGATAAAATTGTTGTAATCGGTGCGAATGTTCCTGCAGGAACAGGACTAAACGATAATAAGAATACCCCTTTAAGGCCGAATCATCCCGGAGTTGATTATCAAGCAACTGTCATAGATAATATTATCCACAATGATTTTCTGTACGTAATTCCTGAATTTTGTAATGTATTAATAACTCTTTTATTGATGTTTTTAACGTATTTTTCAATCAAACGCTATGATTTATCAAAATCCGTTCTAATGACTTCGTTAATAGTTTTCGGATATATTATTATTTGTACAGCATGTTTTTACCATAAAATCATCATTAATGTTTTAACTCCGCTGGTTATGCTTGTTTTTGCAACAATATTTGCTTATACAAACAAGTATGTTGTAGAAAATATTAATAAAGAAAAAGTTAAAAGCGCAATGGGTAAATATATGTCGCAAGACGTTATGCAAAGTGTTGTACAAAACATAGATAACCTCGGTCTCGGAGGGAAAAGAGCAGTTGTCACTGTTTTGTTTGCGGATATAAGAGGATTTACCGCAATGAGCGAAAAAATGTCCGCACAACAGGTTTCAGAATTCTTGAATGAATATTTTTCGGAAATGGAACCGATTATAACAAGTTATAACGGAATAATTAACAAATTTATCGGAGATGCCATAATGGCTGTATTTGGTGAACCGATTCAGGACGATAACCACGCTCAAAATGCCGTAAAATGCGGATATGCAATGCTGCAAAGAGTAGAAAAACTTCATAAAAAATGGGCAAGAGAAGGTAAACCAGAGATAGAAATCGGAGTTGGTATTAATACTGGAGAAGTTTTCATAGGGAACATCGGTTCAGTAAATCGTATGGAATATACGGTCATAGGAGATACAGTAAACCTCGCAAGCCGTCTTGAAAGCTATAATAAGATGTATAAAACCAAAATGTTGATAAGCACTTCCACCTATAAAACCGTAAAAAATATTGCAGATGTAATAAAGATTCCGGAAGTTCAAATTCGCGGTAAATCTAATAAAATAGATATCTATGAGGTTTTGAAAGTTAAGTTAAACTAAGAATTTATTAGGTTAGTTCGTGAATCGTGAATCGTGAATCATGAATCGTGAATCATGAGTTGTGAATCGTGAGTTGGGATTTATGAATTGTGAGTCGTAATAAGCATCACGTCCTCCCCTTGAGGGAGGACCGAAATCTTTGATTTCGAGGTGGGGTTGAAATTACAGCAGATTTTACATTTTATCTCGCAAACCAAGTAGTTGTGAGTTGTGAAAGTGCAATAATAACAGCCTCCTCCCCATGGGATAGGATAGAGGAAGGGGACAGCATTTGCCGGCAGAGAGGGTATATTATATATTAAAACACCGCCTTTTTATGGGCGGTGTTTTTACTTATCCGATATTATACTAACTTAATAAATCGTCAAACTCCTCAATGATACCTTCGTGGTTCCAATCTCCGCTTTGGAGCTGAACACTAATTTGTATCAAGAGTTCAATTATACGTTCGCAATCGCAGTTGCAGCTTCCAGGATCGGTAGGAATCTTATTGAATATCAATTCTAACCAGGTGTTCTGTGTGTCTTGGTTAGTAATAACCGTTTGCATCAACTGTACTAAGCCTGAAACTGTTGAGTTAATAAGAGCTATGTTATAGTTCATATTATTTAACGTGTTACCGTTAGTTTGTTCTTGTTGAAGGATTTGTGTTAACAGATTTTCAATGTTAGTAAGATCGACATTGGCACCACCACCTGAACCTGAAGGTATTGCTGCAAGTATTTCGAACAATACTTGGAGCTGCTGAGCTTGTCCTTCTTGCAAAGTACCCATTCCTTGAATCAATGTATTTAATTGTTGAGTATAGTCTTTACCTTGTTGCATAAGAACTTCAATATCAACCAATTTTTCAATGATGTTCAATACATTTGCATTCAAGTCATCAATTCTTTGCAAGATTGCAATAATACCGGCTTGTTGATGTGCATCTAATTGATCCAACTTGTTCAATACCGCTATGAATTTAGCTCTTAAGTTAGCATCGAGTTGGTCAATCTTATCGATAACAGCCAAGAATCCTGCCTGATTGTGCTGATCAATTTTATCAAGTTTAGCCAATACCTCTGTTAACAAGTTAGTTATTGTATTACCTAAAGAATTCATCTTTCCTAAGATGCTTACAAGGACATCGTGGTTTGCATTAACAGCTGCTATCAAAGCTTGAAGGTCACCACCCATATGCATTAACTGAGCAAGTATTTGATTCAAATACTGACTGTGCTGATTACCAAATGAATTAATCAAGGCCTTAATTTGATCTAATAACTGGTTATTTACTACCAACTGTTGAAGTATATTCTGTGCATTTGTATTTACATCGCCATGCAAACTTTGAATTTCAGCAAGTATACCTTCAAGTATCTGCCCATTGTTTTGTACCCATTCCAAAATTTGTTGCTCTGTCATACCATTAGCCTGCAATTGACCAAGTAGACCCAAATAGTATGCTTGCATATTAGCATCTAAATTTCGAATCGCTTCAAGTATTTCCTGACACAGTGCATTATTTTGCGTCATCAACGCAATAATAGTCTGAGCATTATGCTGTACGGTACCGTGTAGATCTTGTATTGCTGCAAGGATTTCCTGCAAGAATGCACTATTGTTATTAACACCCTGAAGAATTGCATTAATATCAACTCCCATACCCATCAATATAGCTATGATTTGTTGAAGCGAAGCTTGCATATTTGTATTTTGTCCTGCAATACCGTTAATTGCATTAAGTATTTGTTGAAGCAATTGTGTATTGCCGGCAATTCCTTCAATAATACCAATCGCAGCATTTTGTTGATGTTCATCCATTGTAACCAACTGAGCAAGTATTGCTGCAAGCATGCTTTGTAATTGAGGGAACTGACCTTCCAAATCATTCAGTTTTGCTAAAATTTGTTCCAACGTACTTGCCATGCCATTTTGTGTCTCATGCATATTATTCAGCAATGCAATTATAGCGGCATAATTTGCAGCATCTTGATTACTCATCTCATCTACTTTGTCAAGCAGGTTATTTAAAAGAGCTATGAGTTCGTCATGATTTCCGTTTACATCGTTATTAAGATTTAATAATGCAGTGTATATTGAACCTGTTAATGCAAGCTGTTGTGTAGACATACTATCTATATGTGTAAGTAAATCTATTACTTTTTGCATTAAATCTTTCAAAGCTTGATTTTCACTGGTTATTTTATCAAGTAATTCTTGATGATTGTGATTTAAAGTATCAATTATAGCTTGAAAACCACTTGCTAATTGATTAACTAAAGCCTCAATGTCAATATTTACGATCTGCGTTTGAGTCATATTAATACCTGGTAATGGTTGCACCGGCGGTCCGCCTGCTTCTTTCTTACACGACTGGTGACCAAAAGCCATCATGACCAAACCGACTCCTGCTAATGCACCTTTGGCAATCGGCGGCATAGCACTGAATGCGCCAGCTAAACTACCCAATACGGTTCCACCTGTTACCACTGCACCAGTTGCGATGAGCCCTACACCTACTGCTTTAGGTGTTGCCTTTACAATCGCCCCTGCGACTCTTGCAATACCTTTAGGTTTTTCTTCCGGAAATAATTCCGCACTCGTTTTTTCGAAATTTGCTCTTAATTGAGACATGTCAACAGGGTCTTGTTTTGGTGAGAGCAATTTTGATAACTGGTCAATATCCATTCTTGAATAGTATTGACGTAATGCATTTACGTCAGATTCTGACATATTAGGATGCTTTACCTTCTCCCTTTGGATTAATGCTTCTATATATGAAGCTTTCGGATCGAACCCCCCAGGTCCGTTTAATGATGGTGTCATATGTGTTACTCCTTTCTTTAACTATGTAACCAACCTAACATTTACATGTATTACGGCCCGTTTTTCAAAAACTTTAATAAATTTCTGAAAATTGTTACAAAAGTTAAAACTAATAATTTCCCGTGTAATATTTACATATATCTATAAAGTAACATAATTCGAGATTATTGCGCCACTTTTCTATTTTTCGAAAAAAAAATCCTTAAAACTCAATAATAGTAAGAAAAATTCATATTTACAAAACTTAACAAATTTTGTAAAATCTATGGGTATATACTGCCGATATATTATATTTTAGGGGTTTTACTATTTGTTTGTTTATTGTAGTATAATTACGGTTAGAAATTTGATACACTTATCGGGACGTAGCAGGTTCCCTGCGGCAAGGCTGACTAAATGTCAGGTTTGACGGAGGGCAGGCGGCGGATTTTCGGTAGGGCTTAAGCCCGTTAGTTCGAGTCGGACGTTACTCCGACGAGAACCCGAATAATCCAAGACAATGGAGAACCGAAGGTTCGATGGAGCCGAATGATAGAAATTACCAAGCTGCGCCCAAAGATTGAAAATTGAATAACAAACGGGACGTAGCAGGTTCCCTGCGGCAAAGCTGACTAAATGTCAGGTTTGACGGAGGGCAGGCGGCGGATTTTCGGTAGGGCTTAAGCCCGTCAGTTCGAGTCGGACGTTACTCCGACGAGAACCCGAA
>JAEEGL015718370.1_pt1 | contig 51841 bp, 46 predicted proteins | sample 9134231 | NCBI WGS metagenome assembly JAEEGL01 (sample SAMN16246548, study PRJNA631951) | gut metagenome | biome: gut microbiome; feature: rumen; material: fiber-attached | host: Bos | place: Iran: Karaj | collected 2018-10
CTCCCAAATTTCTCCGGGGGGATATTTTGAGAGTGAGTTCTTAGGTTTATCTGGGGAGTCTTTCTTTGTGAAGGGCTCCCCACTTTTGATTGTGAGATATTTTTAATAGGGATTCTGGGACTATTTTGCCTTCTATGAGTTTGGCGGGAGCTTATAGAAGTTCGTTGACGTTTATTGGCGTTTACGTTGACGGTGCATTAATGGTCATTCCTCATGAGTCATGCTACAACACCTCCTTTTTGTTGATAGAAAGTCCCAGAATCCTTACTAAAAGTACCTCACAAGTGATCATGGTTTTGACCAAATACAATAATTACTGAACCGAAGGAGACTAGAACTAATGAAAACTAAGACCAAAGTTGCTGGAGAACAAACTCCACGTCGCTCTTCGGCAATAACTCCGGAGGGTCAGGAAGATGAGATGATTGCATGTGCTATGCAATTGGCTCGAGAAAGACTTTTGAATGGAACAGCATCTTCTTCAGAGATAGTTCACTTCTTAAAACTCGGATCTATGCGAGAAAGACAAGAACGACAGAAGCTTGAAGAAGAAATAAAGTTGCTTACTGCAAAAACCGAGATGATTAAGGCCGAGAAAGATCGCGATACACTTTATGCGGAAGCAATTGAAGCAATGCGTAGGTATACTCCGCATGGAGCAGATGATTTATAAGGGTGTGTTGAATTTATGGATAATTTTTTAATGCACCATGGCATTGAAGGAATGCATTGGGGAGTTCGTAGATTTCAAAATAAAGATGGAACAAGAACACCTGAAGGTAAAGAACGTTATAAATCGTCTAATAAAGAAAATGCTAATAAATTAGAGTTTAGTTTATTTGGAAGAAAGCAGAAATTAGATGTTATAGCTAGTGGTTTTTATAATAATGGTAAATTAACATCTGGACAAAAGAAGGTAAAAGCTTCTTTAAAAAATGTTAAATTTAATTCTGCTTTAGGCCCATTACGAAAATATATACAAGATAATGATTCAGATTATTTAAAGGAATATGATCCATCAGATCATAAAATTAAAAATCCTTATAGGTATGTAAAACCTAAAGACATTTACATACCATCAGATTTAGCTAAGAAGAATTCATTTGCAATGTTGTGCAATTATAGATTTGATCCTGAGCATGGGATTGCCATTGTTTATGAGAATGGTAAATGCAAGCATGTTGTTCATCAGGATTATGTTTTATAAATGGTATTAACGCGGACCAAGGTAGTCAGGAATTGCGATCGCTTTTCTGGTTAGGGCTCCACGCGAGTTAATACATAAGTGCAGTTACTAAATTATGCTGCACTTATATTACTGACCATTAGCTCAGTTGGTGAGAGCATCGGCCTTATAAGCCGGGGGTCCAGGGTTCGAATCCCTGATGGTCTACTTTGAAAAGGAATTAAGTTTATGGAAAGATGCTATTCAGATGTTATACAGTTACCAACATTTAAAGAACGCTATGAATATTTAAGATTAGGCGGAATTATTGGGCAAGATACTTTTGGAGCTAATCGGTATTTGAATCAGAAATTTTACAATTCTCCTGAATGGAAAAAAGTAAAAAGGGATGTAATTATTCGTGATGAAGGACGAGACCTTGCAATGGAAGGTTATGAACTTCATGGAACAATTTATATACATCATATAAATCCGATAACACCAGAAGATTTATATAGTATGTCTAGTTTAGTTCTCAATCCTGAAAACTTAATTTGTGTTAGCAAGACAACTCACGAAGCTATACATTTTGGCGATGCAAGTTTATTACCGAAATTACCAATTGAACGAACTCCGAATGACATGTGTCCATGGAAACAAGTAAAACAAGATTAAACAATTGTTTTATTTCATGAGTACTATGTCATTCGGCGTAAAAAATGCAGTTGAGGCCAAGGGCTTCCTGCTTTGCCAAAATCTTCAGGAAGGAGTTGGATGCTAGTGGCATTGGTTAATGATTCCAGTATTTTAATGAGTATTAAAAAGTTATTGAATGTTGAAGATGATGATCCAGCATTTGATACAGATATTGGGATGCTAATTAATAGTACATTTATGACATTGCATCAGCTTGGAATAGGTCCTGAAGAAGGATTCTCAATTCATGATGCAGATACTAAATGGTCAGATTTCTCAAATGATAGAACATTGATTGATACTGTTAAAATTTACGTTTATACAAAAGTTAGAATGATTTTTGATCCTCCTGCTTCTTCAGTAGTCGCAGATGCATATAATGCTCGAATCAATGAATTAGAGTGGCGGCTTAATGTTCAGGCAGAAAGGAAATCTGATCAAACAGGAGAGGCTGATGCAACATGAAATATTATGCTGTAACAGAAGATCCGAATGAATTACTGCACTATGGCCGATTAGGAATGAAGTGGGGTAAACATATTTTCGGAGATAGAAGTGAAGGTTATAAGAAAGCTTTTAAGAAACTTAAGAGCATGACAGTTAAGTCAATTAGCAAGGGTGCTACAACGGCTAAGGCCGCCGTTTCTGCAGTTAAACGTAATGCCGCAATAGCTTCTGAAAATCGAGAGATTAAGCGTGAACGTAAGTATCAGAATGCAGTTGCTAAAGCGCAGCGTAGAATGGATCTTATCGCAGGGTTACATCAGTATGATCAAGAGCGCGCTTATGCCAAAGAATTGGCAAAAGATCAGAAGATTCAGGCAGCTGCTGATAAGGCATATATGAAAGAAGCTAGAAAAGAAGCTAGGTTTGAACGTCATATGCCAAAGGCTATTCAGCAGGCACGTGAAGGAACCCTTAAATATAAGAAGCTTTCTGATGAACAGGTTCAGAGAATTACTGATCGTTTAGCACTTGAAAGTCAGGCACGTAGGCTTGGTTCTACAGAAGAGCCTTCCTGGCGTCAGCAGAAGAAAGCAGCATATCGGCAAGGTAAACTTCAGGGTATTACTCGTGGTACTTCTGCTGCTATGGAAGAAATTGCTCGCGCCGGTGCTCAGTGGGGTATTCATGCAATTAATCGTAGCAAACTTAAATCTAAAGCCAAGCACGAAGGTGAACAGAATCGGGTACGTAATCGCGCTCAAAATAAGAAGACAGCACGAGATATGCGTAATGAAATTAAGCAAGAAGCATATGAAGCAGAAATTCGAAGTGGTGCTGGATTTTGGGATCGTGGAATGGGCAAACATATGTCTGTTGCCGGTGCTGCTAGAAGAATTCAAAAATATGATGATCAGGCGCATCAGAGAAAACTTGAACGTGATATTAAAGACCAACAAGAAACTTGGAAAATTACTGATGAACATGATATAAATAAACGGATTGCACAAAAAGAAGCAGATATGGATTTTAAAGGAAAACTTGCATATGAGTATGGTTTCCTAGAGCAAATGCCTAATAATAGTAAGAAAAAGAAGAATGGCGGAGGAAATAATCAAGGTAATATTACAGATGGGTCAAATAATAACCAAAATAATAAATCAGATAAAAAGTTATATGACGATGAAGTTAAAAGATGGGCTAAATATTATGAGCAAAAGAAAATTCGTGGCTTAACAAATCAAGAAATAAAAGATAAAAAGGCCATGGATATATATGATGAGACAGTACGTTTAAATAAAGAACAGCAAAAGAAAGATAAAGCCAGAGAGAAACAATATAAAGCTGCTGCTGTAAATCAGCAAATGCTCGCAAATATGTACGGTGTTAGAACAGCCAGTATTGGAAATGATTCACAATTAATAATCCATCAACCACAATCTGATTCTACAGCATTAAGTACAAGACGTAGAAGATCTGATAAATATAATACAAATAGACGATCTAATAGGAATAATGGATGATCTACCTCAGCAATACAGCCACGCCGAAGTATTTTGCTCAGTTTCGTGACTTAGTTGTTAGAGGTGAGATCCCGGTTTGCAAAGAAGTTTCAATGGAAATGTATCGTATCCAGGAATTAATTGATAATCCTGGAGTATATTATGATCCGCAACCTGTTGAAGCTTTTATTGATTTCTGTGAAGGTGAGATGTGCTTAACCGATGGTTCTGCTCTTAAGCTACTCCCATCCTTTAAATTATGGGCTGAACAAGTTTTCGGATGGTATTATTTTGTAGAAAAAAGTGTTCCGGTTATTGGTTTAGATGGACGATCAGTTCATTATGAAACTAAAACAATTAAGAAACGCTTAATTACAAAACAGTTTTTAATCGTTGGTCGAGGTGCAGCTAAGAGCATTTATGCTAGTTGCATTCAGAGCTTTTTCTTAAATATGTCTCCTGAAACAACTGACCAGATTGTTACTGCGCCAACCATCCGACAATCAGATGAAACACTGGGGCCAATTCGTACTGCAATAACAAGATCACGAGGCCCCTTGTTTAAATTCTTAACTGAAGGAAGTTTGCAGAACACGACAGGATCAAAAGCAAACCGCGTGAAACTGGCTTCCACGAAATTAGGAATACAGAATTTTATTAATGGCTCGATTATCGAATCACGTCCAATGTCGATCGATAAATTGCAGGGCCTTCGTCCTAAAGTAGCAACCGTTGACGAATGGCTGTCGGGAGATATTCGCGAAGACGTTATCGGTGCCATTGAGCAAGGTGCTTCCAAGCTTGATGATTATTTTATACTTGCAACATCATCAGAAGGTACTGTTCGAAATGCAAGTGGCGATGACATCAAAATGGAATTGCTAAGCATTCTTAAGGGCGAATATTACAATCCGCATGTTAGCATCTGGTATTATAAACTAGACGATGTGAATGAAGTAGCAAATCCTAGCATGTGGTTAAAAGCAAATCCGAATCTCGGTAAAACAGTTAGCTATGAAGCATATCAGTTAGATGTGGAAAGAGCTGAAAAGGCTCCTTCTGCACGTAATGATATTTTAGCAAAGAGATTTGGAATTCCGCTTGAGGGTTATACGTACTTCTTTACTTATAATGAAACCTTACCACATAATAAACGAGATTTTTGGAATATGCCTTGTTCTATGGGCATTGACCTTTCTCGTGGTGACGACTTTTGTGCATTTACTTTTCTATTTCCATTGGGTGATGGTAGCTTTGGAATTAAGACAAGATGCTATATTTCATCTGCAACATTCATGGATTTACCACAGTCAATGCGTAATAAGTATGATGAGTTTATTGGTGAGGAAAGTCTTAGAGTATTAGATGGAACCATATTAGATATGATGGACGTTTATGATGATCTCGACAATTATATTAGTCAATCAAGTTATGATGTCCGTTGTGTCGGTTATGACCCATATAATGCTAAAGATTTCATTGGCAGATGGGGTACGGAAAATGGCCCATTTGGAATTGTTAAAGTTATTCAGGGTGCCAGAACAGAAAGCGTTCCTCTCGGTGAAATTAAGAAGCTAGCTGAACAGCGAGCTCTTATATTTGATCAACAGATGATGACTTTTACAATGGGAAACTGTATAACTTTAGTAGATTCCAATGGTAATAGAAAACTATATAAAAAACGGAATGATCAGAAGATTGATAGTGTAGCAGCATTAATGGATGCATTAGTTGCTTATAAGATCAATCGTGAGGCATTCGATTAATAGGTGATTGTATGATTAATGAATATTACGGAAATGCTTCTACACCTAATGACAGTTTTCTGATGCATTATGGTGTTAAAGGAATGAAATGGGGCGTAATTCGTAAAAAGCTTTCTGACGTTAAATATAATGCTCGTAGGAAGCATGCAGAAGCTAAAATGAAACGCCTCGAGCGTAACGCTGATCTAGGGGTTCAGCAGAAGCGTCTTAATCGAAATCTTAAGATTGCTGGTGCTGGTCTTGGTACTAGCATGGCTAGTCTCGGTGCTCATAGTTTGCAGAAAGTACTTCATAAGAAAAATATGGATACTTTAGGAAAACAGCAGACTGCTTTATTTGATTTTACAAAAAAGCTTAGAGAAAATGCAACACAAGCGACAAATTTACATAAATATGTCAATAATCCTGCAGCAGCCACAAAAAGATTATATACCATGCAAAAAAATGGTGTTCTTAAAAGTGGTCTTCTTTCATCTGAGAATGTTGGTAAAACAGCTGGAAATAATGTTGGGTTATATAGCAGGTTTGCAAACCAGCATTGGCCTAAAGCATCTTCAAATATTAGTAATAATGTTAAAAAGAGCAAAGCAGCAATTGGAACTTCTAAGAAAGTTTCCTATGGCATCGCTGGGGCCGGTCTTGGTGTAGCCGGAGTCGCTGCTGGTCGTGCTGCTTTAGCTGCTTATCGTTCTTCTAAACATGGTCATGCTAAAGCTGTAGCTAAACGTGATGCATATCGTAAAGAAATGAATCAGCGTTATGGAAAACGTAGAAGTAGGTCGAGGTCCTGATGAATGATTTTCTTATTCATTATGGAATTCCTGGTATGCATTGGGGTATTAGAAAAGCTGGAAAATCTGCTTCTGTAGTATTTGTATCCGGTTCTTCTAAAACTCAAGATAAAACTTCTCCTTATTATCGTAAAAAGCTGCCTAAAGAAATTCGTAGAGAATTAAAGAAAAGCATTAAGAATTTAGATACTTTTGTTGTTGGTGATGCTCCTGGAATAGACCGCCAAGTTCAGCAGTATTTGAATAAAAAGAGATATAAGAATGTTGAAGTTTATGGTCCAGGTACAGAGATTAGATACTCAGCAAATAAAAAGTGGAAAACTTATGCTATTAATGATCCTAAGCATACTCCTATGTCGCCAGAATGGCTTCGAAAGAAAGACATCGCAATGACAAAAAGGGCAACTAAAGGCTTGGCAGTTATTTTAGATAATGGTGCTCAAGCAACTCGAAATAATATTAAGAGACTTAAGCGTCAAAAGAAAGAAGTAAGGGTTTATAGTCTTAATCAAAAGACAAAAGACGGTTGGGTTAAATGAAAGGAAATCAAAATGGAAAAGGTTAAACTTTCCGCTCCATGGGTAACATTTGCTCATGAAATTAATGCGTTATTTGAGGATGATCCTCAGGTGCATGTACTTTATAATGATGCTGATAATGTGCTTAGCATTTATGTTGACAATCAGGCTAAAGCTGATGCGCTTATGAAGCTTATTCCCGAAGAAAAAGTATTTGGAAATGTTACTATGAAAATTAATATTATTCCTGCAAATAAAGAAGAAACTAAAATTAGCCTCTTTGAAACTGCTTTTGCTGGTAATCCAGCAGTTGAGCAGGTATACTCTGCAGAAACTCCTTTTGGTCAGATGAACTATGTTATTTTCAAGAAAGAAGTAGTTCAGTTCTACAATGATCAGATGGATGATATTAATGGTAATAAGAGCACATTATTCCAGAATATTGCAGAAGATGTTTTCGATGATCATTCTGGAATATATTTCTGCACATCTCCGATTTGATAAAATTTAAATTTCGTGGAGGTCGAATAAAGTGAATTACTATGGTGTAACACGCTCCACGAATACTCTTTCACATTACGGTGTTAAAGGTATGAAGTGGGGAGTTCGCAAAGCAATATTAAGTGGCAATGCGAGATCTCTCAATCGACATTATCGAAAAGCTGTTAAGAAATTAGCTAAGTTACAAGATATTGGAATAAATAGTAAAAAATATGCTGCTAAAGCTGCCGCTTATGGTGCTGCTGCTGCTGGGACAGGAACAATTGCAATTTCCGGTACAACAAAAACTGCAAAAGCAGCAATAATGGGTAGCACAAAATTACATAGATCAATTGATATTGGTGGGCATAAATTATCAAATTACATGAAAGCACATAATATTAGAGGATCTGGCAAAGTTGAAGCGGCTACAAATTTGGCATTAAAGGTTCCTAAAAAAATAGATAAATATGCAAATAAATTATCTGAATGGGGTAAAGGCTCCACAACAGTTCCTTTTATTAGAAGACGTCATTCAAAATATTCTAGTAGACCTGTAAAAGTTAGTAATGATGTTTTATTTAGAGTCGGATCTGGAGCTGTTGCTGCCGGTTTAGGTGCCAAAGCTATTCAGAATGCATATCGTGCAACTCACGGTAAAAAGTATAGGCAAAAAGCTGTTGAATTTAAACGGCAAATGGATGAATCCTTTAAAGGAACCCCTTATGAGGGCCATTATACACTTCCGCCCAAGAGAAGAAGGAGAAGGAGGAATTATGGATGAGTGAATATTATGGAATAACGCCTTCTTCTGATTTTTTTATGCACTATGGTGTATTTGGAATGAAGTGGGGCGTTCGGAAAGCTCGTGCTGTTACGAATTTAGATCGAAATGGTAAAAAGGGAAAGACTTATAAATCTGCTGAAGAAAAATTAAAATCTAATATTCGTAAAGGTATTGCTCGAAGCGCAATTACAAGTGGTCTTGGATCTGCAGGATTAACATATGGTATTAATCGTCTACATGGTGTTCCTAGAGTACAAAGCGCCATAACTGCAGGTATTGCTGGATTAACAGGTGCTGCAGCTGGTGCAACAATAGCTGCTGGTCAAGGCCATGATCTTAAGAGGCAATTTAAAAATCAGAAAGCTAAACGTAGTACTGATATTAAAACGGGCAATCCTTCATATGATCGACTTTCTAGAAAACAAAAAACTGATCTTAATAAAGCAATGAAAAATTGGGCAGATGCTTTTGAGAAGCACTATCAGACAGGTTTATCTAGAGGCATGTCACATGAACAAGCTGAAAGATATTCTAATAATTATATTGCAAAACATGGCTTTAAGCCTGTTAATAAAAGAACAAGAAGGGGGTAATATTTATGACCAATGAATATTACGGCAATACATCTACCCCTACTGAAACATATCTTATGCACTATGGTGTGCGTGGTATGAGATGGGGTGTTCGTAAAGCTCGTGCTGTTACGAATCTTGATCGTCAGGGAAAACGACTTGATAAAGAGTATAAGAGAGCTTTTAAAAAGCTTTCTAAGCTTGAACGTCAGGCTTCTTCTGGTAAGAAGTATGCCAAGCGTGCTGCTGCCCTTGGCCTTGCTACTGCGGCTGCAGGTGGCCTTGCTGCTACTGGAACTAAGGGTGTTTCTAAAGTTGTTAGTGGTGCTGGCAAAGTCGGAAATAAAGTAATGCGTGGAGCAGGCCATCTTGCAATTAATGCTGGAAATCTTATGCGTAAAGCGGGTATTCGTGGAGCAGGAAAGATGACAGCAGCAGGAAAGGCTATGTATAAAGCAGGCAGTGCAGCTAAATTGGCCACTGGAAATGCTGGATCAGCAATTACTAAATGGGGATCTAAAACCCATGACATTGCTTCTGCTGAAGTTGGAGATACTACAAGACGGCTTATTGGAAAGACTGGTCGTACTGCCATTTCTAACAATGCCCTCGTCCGTCTCGGCGCAGCTGGTGTGGGTGCTGGTCTTGGTGTTGGTGCTGCTTATAATGCTTATCGTGCCGCTACGACTAAGCGTGCTGCTCGTAAAGCTGCTCAGTGGCGTAGTGAAATGAATAAAGCTTTTGCTGGAACTAAGTATGCTAATGCTGGTTCTCGAGCTTCTACTGGAGGCAGTTCTAAGAAACGTCGGCGTAGTAATCGTGGGTGATCCACGTGAATTATTATGGAGTTTCTAATTCCTCAGATTTCTTTATGCATTATGGTGTTAAAGGAATGAAATGGGGAATAAGAAAAGCACATGATAGAGTTAATTCTTTAAATAGAAGTTTGGCATATTCAAAAGCTGAGAAAAAGCTTAAAACTATTCAAGCTATTGGCACGCTTCGTGGTGCTAATCTTTATAAAAAAGATAAAGATGAAGCTAAGTTTGTAGCAGTTTATCCATTTTTTACAAAAACCGGAAGAACTGGAACCAAGGCACTTAATGCTAATGCAGAAGTAGAAATAGCTAGACGAAGAAAAAATAAATCGATCCTTGGACGATTTGGTTATGGTAAAACTGCAAAGGCATATAAAACTGCTCAAGCAAAAGCTCATTTGGCAAATCAAGCATATTACGATGCATTAGCTGAACGAGAATATGAAAAACTTAAAAGAAAACAATTAAGAAGTATGAAAGGATGAGTATAATGAATAACTATTATGGCATCCTTTCTAATCAAAATGAAAGTTTTCTTCAGCATTATGGCGTTCTAGGAATGAAGTGGGGCGTTCGTAAAGCTATTAAAAAGAATAACTCAAAAAAATTAAGAAAAGAATATAAACAAGCAATTAAAAAACTTAATGAGTATAAACAAAAAGCGGATATTCAACAGCAAATGAATGCATATAAGAAGCAGCGAAATAAAGCTGTTTCAGGAGCTTTAAATGCCGGATTAGCAACTGGGGTTGGTGGAGCAGTTTTAGGAGCTTCTAATAAAATGGTTGCTAATAAAATATTAACTGGTTTATCTAAAGGCGCCGGTATAGCTACGCTTGGTTCTGCAGCATACAAAATTGGAAAAACTAGTTATCATGCTAGTAAAGCAATTGCTGCAAAAAGGCGTACTAAACCAAAAGGTCATCAGAAAGCAGTTAGAAAATACGAACGATTTAATTCAGAATTAAATAAAGCATTTGAAGGAACTCCATATGAATTTGCTGATAGAAATGTCCATAGAAGAAAATTTAAGAGAGTGAAAACATGAGGTGATGCTATGGCCTCATTCGGAAAACGGCTCCAGCACGCCTGGAATGCCTTTCGAAATAATCGAGACCCTACGGATTATATGGGTGCTACATATATAGACCCATTCACAACTCCAAATCCCGTGACTATCGGGTACGCAAGTAGTAGTCGGCCCGATCGTATGCGATTAACGAGGGGCAAAGAACGTTCCATCGTCACAGCAATTTATAATCGAATCGCTGTTGATGCAGCAGCAGTAAAGATTAAGCATGTTCGTATTGATGAGAATGATCGTTATAAGGAAACTCTTAATACGGGACTTAACGACTGCTTGAATATTGAAGCCAATCCTGATCAAACAGGACGCCAATTTATTCAGGATGCTGTAATGAGCATGTTTGACGAAGGTTGCGTCGCCCTTGTTCCATATGAAACGGATATTGATCCGCGTAATACAGGAAGTTATGACATTCTGGCTATGCGTACAGCTAAAATTGTTCAATGGTATCCAGACTCAGTTAAGGTTAATATTTACAATGACCGAAAAGGTTGCAAAGAAGATCAGATATTACCAAAACGAATGGTTGCTATTGTTGAGAATCCTTTTTATGCTGTAATGAATGAGCCTAGTTCTACTCTTCAGCGTTTGCTTAGAAAACTTACTTTGAAAGATATGGTTGATGAAAGTACAAGTGCTAATAAACTTGATATGATTATTCAGCTACCATATACAATTAAAACAGAGTTACGACAAGCAGAAGCTGAAAAGCGGAGAAAGAAGATCGAGGAGCAATTAACCGCATCAAAATATGGTATTGCATATATTGATGCTACTGAAAAGATTACTCAATTAAATCGATCTCTTGAAAATAATCTTCTCGAACAAATTCGAGATCTTACTAATCAGTTGTATGGTCAGCTTGGCTTAACAGCAGAGATTATTAATGGCACCGCTGATGAAAAAGTCATGTTGAATTATTACAATAGAACGATTGAACCGATTCTTTCTGCTCTTTGTAATGAGATGAAACGGAAGTTCCTTACAAAAACAGGAAGAACTCAGGGCCAATCTATCATGTTCTTTCAAGATCACTTTAAACTTGTTCCTGTTAATAATATTGCAGACATTGCAGATAAGTTTACTAGAAATGAAATACTGTCTGCTAATGAAATTCGTAGTATTATTGGAATTCTGCCTAGTGATGATCCTAAGGCAGATGAATTAAGGAATAGTAATATGCCACAACAGGACGAGGGGTCTTCAGGTCAGGAACCTCCTGAAGAAGTGGATCCTGAAGAGCTTTCTGAAGCCAGGGAAGGTTTACTTAAAGCTGGTCTAAATGAAGATGATTTAAAAGAATTAGAAGATGCTGAAATTGTTGAATTGTATGAAAAATACAAAAACAATGATTTGAATGATGATGAAGAGGAAGAGCCTCAAAAGAAAGGCTCAAATCCTCCTGATTCAGGATAATTAGTAAACATTTTTAAATCAAAATGGAATCTAGATTTCGGAGGAGATAGCAATGTCTACGGAAAGACCCTATGACATTTCCGGTTGGGCTACGATGTGTAACATTAAATGCTCTGATGGCCGGGTAATCCGTCCGAATGCCTTTATTGACAATGACGGTGAAGAAGTCCCGATGGTTTATCAGCATTGCCATACTGATCCGGAAAATGTTTTGGGTCATGCATTGTTGGAAAACCGGGATGAGGGCGTTTACTGCTATTGCTGGTTCAATAAGAATCCTAAGGCACAGGCGGTAAAAAATGCGGTTGCTAATGGGGATCTTAAACAGTTCTCCATTTATGCAAATAAACTTGTGCAGCGTGGTAGCGATGTTATTCACGGCATGATTCGTGAGGTTAGTATTGTATTAACTGGAGCGAATGAAGGAGCACGTATTGAAAATTTAAACTTCGCGCACAGTGATGGAACTAGTAACTTAGATGATGAAGAAGCATTGATCTATACTGATACACAGAAGATTCTTTGCCATTCAGAAGAAGACCAGGAGGACGATGAGATGAGCGACAAAAAGCTTGATGTTCAGGAAATTCTGAACAGTATGGATGAGGACCAGCTTGCTGTTGTTAATGCTCTGTATGAACAGGGCCAGCTGGATGCCCTTAATGCCATCGCCTATGATGAAGCGGAAGATGACGATGAAGAAGACTTCGAAGATGAAGCTGATGACATTGAAGATGAAGATGCTGAATATGACGATGACGATGAAGAAGATGAGGATTTTGATGAAGAAGACTTCGACGAAGAAGATGAAGAAGTTGACGATGAAGAAGACTTCGAAGAAGACGACGAAGATGATGAAGATCCTATCGAAGATGAATATGATGATGAAGATTATGAAGACGAGGATGAGTACGAAGAAGATGAAGAAATGGCTCATTCCGCAATTGGAGGTTATGATAGTATGAAAGCGAATCTGTTTGACGGTAGCATGGTAGAAGAAAACAACGGTCATGGCACTCTGACCCATTCTGAAATTGCAACCATTTTTGAAGATGCGAAGCGTGGCGGTAGCCTGCGTGAAGCGGTATTGAATCATAGTGACGAATACGGCATTGAGCAGATTGATTGGCTGTTCCCGGATGCCAAGAATGTTGAAACTGTTCCGTCTTTTATTCAGCGGGATCAGGGCTGGGTCGCTAAAGTTATGCAGGGCACCCGTCATACTCCTTTCAGCCGGATTAAGACCATTTTTGCTGATATTACCGAAGATGAAGCTCGCGCTCGGGGTTATATCAAGGGTAACCGTAAGGTTAATGAAGTCTTCACTCTGCTGAAGCGGACGACTGATCCCCAGACCATTTATAAGAAGCAGAAGCTGGATCGTGATGATGTTATTGATATCACCGATTTCGATGTTGTTGCTTGGCTGAAGTCTGAAATGCGGCTGATGCTGGATGAGGAAATTGCTCGCGCCATCCTGATTGGTGACGGTCGTGCCACTTCCAGTGATGATCATATCAATGAGACTCACATCCGTAGCGTCTTCCGCGATGATAATCTGTACACTGTTCATAAGACTCTGACCCCGGTTGGCGGTGAAGATAAAGCGAAGACCTTCATCAAGACTGTTCGGAAGGCTTGGAAGGATTATAAGGGAAGCGGCAATGCCGTTTGCTTTATCACTGAAGATTGGCTGAGCGAACTTCTGCTGCTGGAAGATGGCATTGGCCATTTCCTGTATCCGACTCGTGAAACTGCTGCTAATGTCCTGGGCGTTCGTGAAATTATTACGGTTCCGGTCATGGCTGATGAGTCTACGGTTCGTACTGATGCTACCAGTGGCAAGACTTTTAAGCCTGCTGCGATCATTCTGAATCTGAATGATTACAATGTTGGTGCTGATAAGGGCGGTAGCGTGAATATGTTTGAAGACTTCGACATTGACTACAATGCTCAGAAGTATCTGATCGAAACTCGTTGCTCTGGCGCTCTGATTAAGCCCTACAGTGCGATTGTTATCGAGGAAGAAGTAAACCCTACGTAAGCTTCACACTTAGTCCGGAAAGTGATGAAGCTGGATCGCTGTTCGGTAAATTGGCAAGCGATCTTCAGTCCGGAATTACCATTAGCAATGGTGTAATTAGTGGTCAGCTGAAGTATGTAAGCGATTATACTGGCTTCTCTGGAAATCCTTCCGAACAGCAGGGTAATTATCTTGCATTGAAGGTTGGCGGTGTTGAAGCTTCTGATGTTGTTACAGTTGAATTGATTGGTGGTACCGTTGGACATCCGATTACTTTGGATTCTGATCGCAACATCGTACTTAAGATTGCTAATACTGAAACTCAGAGTGTTAAGGTTGTTGTTAATGATGAAGAAACTGAAACATATTCTCTGACAGGTCTTGAATTGGCAGAAGCTCCTTCCCTTTAACTGAGGAGCCTTAATTTAGCATTTTTAATTTGAGGAGGTGATTTGATGGCCAGATTTCATGGTGAAGTTGGATTTTTAAGAACTATTGAGGAAGATCCGATTAATCATCCTGGTGTATGGATTGAAAAGCTTACAGCCAAGAATTATTATGGTGAAATATTTTCTGATAGTCGTAAATGGAATCAAAATGGAACTTTAAATGATGGTCTGGTCATCAATAACCGAATCAGCATTGTTGCAGATGGTTTCATGAGAGGCAATCTTGGAGCAATGAAATATGTAAGATGGAATGGTATAGACTGGAATATTACTAATGTAGAAATCCAGCATCCAAGAGTCATCTTAACGATCGGGGGTGAATATCATAAGCCGGAGAGTGGAATTGCACCATAAGCTAGAACAAGTTTTGGGTAGTAGAAATGTATATTTTCAGCCACCAACATCTATAAAAATGCAGTATCCATGCATTGTTTATAGATTAGATGATGCAAATGATGTTCATGCCGATGATCATATTTATTGGAGATTATACCGATATAATGTGACCTATATAACAAAAGATCCAGATGATCCTAAACGTGATGCGATTGATGATATGCGGTATAGTTCATTTGATCGTTTTTATGTTTCTGATAATCTGAATCATTTTGTGTATACGATTTATAATTAATGGGAGGAAAATATTTATGAGTAAACTGGTTTGGGATCAGACTGGCACTCGCGAATTTGAAGCTGGTGTAAGTCAGGTTGCGCTGTTCCCGATTAATGATGAAGGTTCCTATACTACTGGTGTTGCTTGGAGTGGTGTGACCGCTATCAATGAAAATCCCAGTGGTGCTGATGCTACTGACCTGTATGCGGATGATATTAAGTATGCTACTCTGCGTTCTGCTGAGCGGTTTGGCTTTACGATTGAAGCTTATGACTATCCTCCGGAATGGTCTGAATGTGATGGCAGCAAGGAAGCCGAGAATGCTCCTGGCGTGTTCATTGGTCAGCAGGCTCGTAAGGCTTTTGGTCTAGTTTACAAGACCAAGATTGGTGATGATACTCATCCTGGAATGGATAAGGGTTATAAACTGCACATTGTTTATAACAGCACTGCATCGCCGTCTAGCCGTGGCTATGCTACGATCAATGAAAATCCGGATGCGATTTCTTTCAGCTGGGAAGCGAATTCTACCCCCGTATCTGTTAGTGGTTTAAAAGCTTGTTCTACGATCGTTATTGATAGTACTCGTTGCAATGCTAGCAAGCTTACCGCTCTGGAAAATACCATCTATGGTACTGATGCTGGTGATGGTGTCGACGCTACTAGTCCGACTCTTCCGGAACCTGATGATGTTATTGATGCTCTGAAGACTACTGCCAGTGGCGGCGGCAGTACTCAGAATGGTGGCGCTGAAGGCGGCGGCAGTACTCAGAATGGTGGCGCTGAAGGTGGCGGCAGTACTCAGAATGGTGGTGCTGAAGGTGGCGGCAGTACTCAGAATGGTGGCACTGAAGGCGGTCAGACTAGTAACCCGTAATTTCATAATGTTATGATCATATAATTAGTGCGTGGGCCTGCGGAATTTGTATTCCTATACGGAGTCGAAGGAGCGTCTGATCAGCGCAACCACAGCAGGCGGTAGGGGCTGTGGGTTTTTTATATAATTGGAAGGAGCAAAATAAAAATGTTAAAGAAACTTATTAAGTATACTGATTATGATGGACGTGAACGTTCTGAAAATTTTTATTTCAGTTTTAGCAAAGCTGAACTATGGGATATGGAATTTGGCACCGTTGGCGGAATGCAGAATCTTATTCAGTTAATCATTGATAAGCAGGATATTCCGAAAATTATGGAAGCCTTTAGAACAATCATTCTTAAAGCTTATGGTGAGAAATCTGCTGATGGACGTCGTTTTATTAAGAGTCCTGAACTTTCTGAAGCATTTTCCCAGACTGAAGCATATTCCAATCTTTACATGGAATTAATTACTGATGCTGATGCCGCAGCTGCATTTATTAATGGTATCGTGCCTAGTGAAATTGCTGAGGCAGCTGAAAAACGGCGTCAGGAAGAAGAAACTGCTAAAGAAGAAGGAGCTAAAGCTGTTTCTGAACCAGAGTCTGAAAATAATGGAAGCGTAAGTCTTCTTGGAAACAAATAAAATAATAAATAGGAGGCAAGAGGATGCTCACTTTGCATATAACAAAAAGGGAGCTTTATAATGAAACAGATTGTTCATTTATTGAAATTCCAGAAGCGGAATTGCATCTTGAGCATTCTCTTGTTTCTTTGTCCCGTTGGGAATCAAAATGGAAGAAGCCTTTTCTAAAAGAGGAGCAACATACAAAAGAAGAGACAATTGATTATATTCGTTGCATGTGCATGGACAAAAATGTTAATCCAATCATATTTGATAATCTTAGTATGCCTGAAGTTATTCAGGTTGAAGATTATATTAAAGATCCACATACAGCAACAACGATTTATGATCGAAGACCTAATCGAGTTAGCAGAAATAGTGTTTTAACATCTGAAGTAATTTATTATCAAATGATATATTTTGGTATTCCATTTGAATGCCAAAAATGGCATTTGAATCGATTGATTACATTGTTGAGGGTTTGCTCAATTAAAGGAGGAACTACTCAGCAGCAGATGGATCTGAATTCTATTTTTGCACAAAATAATAAATTGAATAATGCTCGTCGAGCAGCTATGAATAATCATGGCTAATAAACCATTTATTACATTTACTCATAAAGGCAATTTTAATCGATTGGAGTCTTTTCTTGTTAATTCTTTGAAATTAAAAGTCGCCATGCGTCCTATCTTAGAAAAGTATGGTAAACGTGGTGTTGAGCTTTTACGTGAAGCTACGCCAAAAGATACTGGCAAAACAGCAGAGTCCTGGGCATATGATATTGTCGAAGATAAGAATGGTAATTTAAAAATTGTCTGGTCTAATACCAATGTTCAGGATGGTGTTTTAGTTGCTATTCTATTGCAGTATGGGCATGCTACAAAGAATGGCGGTTATGTAGAAGGTACAAACTACATTAATCCTGCAATAGAACGAACTTTTCGAAGATTAGCAGATGAAGCATGGGAGGAGGTTGCTCAGAATGGCAAGCGAGGCCGTTGATACTCGGGTAGTTGAGGCGAAATTTGATTCCGCGCAATTTGAAAAAGGCGTTGACAAAACTGTTAAAAAGCTTGATGAATTAAAGAAATCTCTTAACCTTGAATCTGCTGGAAAATCCATTACTCAGATAGCAGATAAAACTGAAGAAGCTGCTAATAAAGCCAGCGAATCTTTAGATAAGTTGACTAATAGACTAACAACATTCACAGGAATGTTAAAGCAAAAGATTATTGGCGGTATTGCTGATGAAATTGTTAATGGATTATTCAAGATTAAGAATGCATTTTTAGGATTATTTAATGCATTAGGATCTCAACAAATTAGTGTTGGTATGCAGCGTTATACTGATATTATGACATCAGTAAGAACCATGTTGCATTCTGGTTGGAAAGATATGAATATGGATCTTGCATATGCAAGTATTGAAAAGCTTGGCGTTTATGCAGATCAAACATCATATCCATTAGATCATCTTGTTAATTTAATGTCACAATTAATGACGGGTGGTGCTGGACCAGATGATGCTGTTCATATGGTACAGGGATTATCAAATGCAGCAGCATCATTAGGCGTTAATGCTCAGAGAGCCACAATCGCATATAACAATTTTGCTCAAGCTTGGCAAAAAGGTTATATGTTGCAACAAGATTATCAGAGTTTCCAGTTAATTGGTATGGCAGGTCCTGAATTTCAGCAAAGAATAATTGATGCTGCCGTTAAGCAAGGGACATTAGTTGTTGATGATGCTAAAAAGGGAACATATAAGACGAGCAATAAGAAAATAAAAGGCGTTAAAACATCTGGTGCTGATGCAAAAGGCATTACAAAAGAAAATATGGGTTCCAAGCTTTCTTCACGTTGGTTTACTAAAGAAGTAATGGCAGAAGTATTTGGAAGTACATATTATTTTGATGCAATTGAACCTGCACAATTACAAGTATTAGAAAAACTTAAAGAAAAAAGTCCTGAGAAATTTAAAGCTAAATTAAAAGATCTTGGATTAACTGAATTTGCATATGATGCATTTAAAGCTGCACAGGAAGCAAGAAGTTTTACAGATGTTTTAAATACTCTTAAAGATACAATTTCCAGAGGATGGGCAACATCGTTTCAATATATTTTTGGCAAATTAGATGAGGCTGCAGAATTTTTTACTTGGCTTTCAGAAAGTAGTTTAGCTACTGCTATTTATACAATTGGCGAATTTAGAAACGAGATGCTCCAAACATGGGCAGAATCTGGTGGAGCTCAAAATTTTAGAGATGCTTTAAAAGAAATAGATGCTATCATTGGAGATTTATTAGTTTCTTTGGGTATTTTAAATGATGATGATACCATTGAAACTATGCTCGAAGGCGATCTTGATGATTATGATGATTATACTGAAGGCTTTAGAACAAAGGCTCAAAATTTAGGTCGCAGTTTAAAGAAAGCATCGGTCGAACTTAAAGAATGGGCAACAAGTGTTCATGAATGGTTTAATGAAGAAGTAGAACTTGGCGATGGAACAAAACAAAAACGTATAGACAGACTTGCAAAGGTTTTAAGTGATTTTGCAAAGACATTTGGTTTATTATTTCAAATTTTGGGGACCGGAATGTCAGGTGCTGGTCGTTTATTAGGAATCGCATTTGACACATTAGATAGATTACATATTGCATTAAGACCATTGATTGATACAATAGGTGGAAGTATTAATCAAATATTACAACCAATATTAGATTTGGTTAATCCACATAAACAAGAAGGCCAGCCAGATCCATATAAAGATATTAGTAATTCACTTATTAATTTAACAAATGTTGTTTCAAAATTATCTGGTCCTCTTGAAACAGTATTTAAAGTGCTTGGCGATGTTGGTTCATTCTTTATTTCAATTGCAACAGATGTGTGGGCTACTAATATAAGTTTCTTTTCTGATTTATTAGCATTATTGCTTGAAGTTTTAGGGCTTGGCTCAGAGCAAGAGAAAAACGGTGCTGGAGTACTTGCCGGTATATCTGAAGAAATAACAAATATTGGAAATGCTTGTAGAGAAGCATTATCTTTTGTTCAAGGATTTTTCCATGCTTTATTATCTGATATTGGAAAAATATTAGGCATTAATGTTGAAATAAAGGGCGAAGGCAATGATGGATTATTTTCTGGCATTGCAACATATTTGAGCAATGATGATTTTATTGGGAGAGCTAATAAATGGCTACATACAACAATTGAAAATGTAAAGAAGTTTATAATTGATATTCCTAATAAAATAAAGAATTTCGGAAAGCAAATAATAAATACTGTTTATAGTTCTTTATTTGGTAAAAAGATAGTTACTTATAGAGATAATTTAGGCCATTTACAGTCAAAAGAAGTTGAATTTTCTACTCAGTTAAATGAATGGCTTAAGGATGTAAATGAAGATATAAGAACTTGGCTTGATGCTCTTCCTGCTAATATTACTAAATTTGTAACGAATGCAGGAAATTTCATTGGTGAAGTTTTTAATGCTATTTTTGATTTCTTATTTGGTAAAAAGAAATATACAGGTGTTGAAGCACAGTATAAAGATGGGAAACTTCAATCTAGTGGTGTAGAATTGAGAAACTTTTTAGATTCCGGATTATATCAGTTGATTAATACTGTTTGGGAATTTATAAAGTCAATACCTGCAAAGATTGCACAATTGCCTTCTTTAGTTAATACATTTTTTCATTCTCTGTTATATAAGAAGGAGCATCATACTGAAACATATCGAGAAGGTAATATGCTTCAAACAAGAGAAGTAGAAACTGAAGTAGAAACTGGACTAAATCAGTGGCTTCATCAGTTTGCTGAGGATTTAAAAGAATGGTTTAAAAATCTTCCACAAAAGATTACTACATTACTTGGTAATGCAGGTAATTTTGTAGGAAATGTTATTCAGAATGTAGTAGATTGGATATTTGGCGAAAAGAAATATGCAGGATTAGAAACTTATAAAGATTCTAGTGGAGCGTATCAAACTCGTACAGTAGAATATCGTGATGCTTTGAATTCTGGATTGAATGAACTTTTAACTGTTGTATGGGGATTTATTAAATCGATTCCTGGTCGTATAGCAGAGCTGCCTTCAATACTTGGTACATTTTTTCATTCAATGTTTTTTGATGAAAAACTTCAACGTAATGAAAAAGGCGCATATGAAATGCGAAGCGTAATGAAGCCATGGGTTTATTCAATTATTGAAGCAGTTAAGAATTTTGCAAAATCAATACCTGGATATATTTCTAAGGCATTAAAAACTGCTGGTAATGGAATTAAAACAATTGGAGAATTTATTTTTAATATATTCTTTAGTAAAAAGCTTCAGCGCAATAATAAAGGCGCATATGAAACGAGAATCATTATGCAGCCTTGGTTATATTCAGTTGTTGAAGCTGTAAAGAATTTTATTAAATCTCTTCCTGGATATTTGCATATAGCAATTGGTGGAATTGGTAGTTTCTTTACTATGATATGGGAATCTTTATTTGGCAAAGGCGATAGTAAAGATGCTGTAAATTCTGCTATGGATGGAGTATTTTCTGCAATTAAATCTCCATTTGATACAGATAAGCATGGTGTTTTTGAAACAATTAAAGAATTTGGAAGAAAAGTTCTTAATTGGATTTTAGAGATATTTACCGGTAGTGATGACTGGGTTGAAAATGAAAATTGGCTTGCTAAGAATGTTGCAGAAGCCATAACCTGGATTAAGACAAAGGCCGAGACTGCATGGAAAGATGTTAAGAATTGGTTTTTAGATATTCCAACTAAAATTTCTAATTTGTTTAGTGATAATACCTTTAAATCGATCAAAGAAGGTGCCAGTGATAAAAATAAATCTCCTATTGAACGAGCAATTTTAGATTTTGCATATTCAGTTGGTGTATTTATTAGTGAAATTCCAGATGCTCTTTTAACATTCTTTACGAGCGCTGAAAATGAAATAAGTAAATACTGGCAAAAACTGATTGACTGGATTTTAGGAAAAAATTCACAAAGTGCTTTTAAGAAAGCGGATGGAAAACATCAAACATTCAATAAAGGCGCCATAAGAAAAAATTTACAAACAGGTATTATTGAAGCCACAAAAGATGTTGTTGCAGTCGATAATATCGATAAAGATTTTATGGGCCTTGCAGAAAAGAATCCAATTATAGAAAATATTGAACATTTCTTTCAGCATTTGGGAGAAGTAATTCGTGAAAGAGTTGAGCATCTTCCAACAGATATTGTAAATGGTTTAACAACTTTAGGTTCTTTATTTGGAACTTTATTAGAGACAGTAAAAACTTGGTTCATATCTGATAATGACAAGAGCATCAAAGATTCTGAAGGAAACGATTCCGAATTTTTAATTGCATTAAAAACATTGGGCGAAACCTTATATAATTTATTGACAGAAACAATTCCAGGTTTTATTAAAGAAGCTTTTGTATGGATTAAAGATAAAGCCATTAATATTGCAGTATTAATTGGTAGTCTTTTTACTGATTATGATGAAGAAGAACTTAGGGGAAAAGTTACTAAAGTTTTTGATGATGTTGAAAATTGGATTCGGACTGCAATTAATGGCTTAAAGAATCTGTTCAATCCTAAAGCCAAAGAGGATCCATTAATTGATAAAAAAGATTTTAAGAAAATTTTAGGTTTTGATGTTAATGATCCATTTAGTAATTTATTGAAGAATAATTATAAATATAAAACTTGGGAAAAGAATAATCCTTTTAAAAACATGCGTGATGATTTAAAAGATGGTATAAATGAATTAAACAATAAAACAGTATTTGAAGAAATTATAGAAAATATTGGAGAATCTATTGGAAGTGCATTTCAAACAATCGGTCCCGTTATTTTAAATGGAATTAATGAGGCATTAAAATTTGTTGGAAAAGGAATGACATGGCTTACAAACTTTTTTAATACAAGAGACAAAAATGAAGATTTAGATGTTTCATTAGCAAAAGCAGTTGAAGGTGAATCAGAAGATAATAAACCATTTGCAACAGCAATTTTAAGTGTTGGACAAACTTTAAAAAATCTTATAACTAATATATTGCCAGGATTTATAACATCAGGTGTCGAAGAAGTTGGCAATATGATTAGAAAGAAAAACATATTCAACACAATTATTGAATGGTTCATCCCATCAGCAAATGCGGATTCACTTGATGCTAATGATCAACTGATTTCAAATTCAACAGAAGTTAAGAAAAATGTTGAGAATGGACTAATATCATTTACAAATGCCATTGGCAAGGGTATTAATGATTCAATGCTTGAAATATTATCACCAATTTCTTTTCCTAATTTACCAGAACTTATTATGGATAAATTCAGGTATGGATTATTTGAGGGCTCTTCCCAAAATGCATTTCCTGGCATACCAAATCTTATAAATCCCGATGCAACATCTGCAATAGCTGATTCTGTCAATGGAACTAAGAAAGTTACTGATGGTGCTACAGGTTTATTAGGAATATTTGGAAATTTTTTAGATAAAGCCAAAGATTTTATGAATGATGATATAACAAAGATGATAGTGTTATTAATCGCAGTTGGTGTTGTGCTTACAAAATTACGTGATATAACAACAATATCAGACGAAATTGAATCATTCGGATATAGTGCTAAATGGGTAGGACTTTCAACATTAATGATGGGTCTTGTTGGTTTAGTTGGATATATTGCATATCTTGCAGCGCAAACAAATTCAGAAGCCGACGACTCAACATTAAACAAAACTCTTAATGCAATTGAACGATTAGTAAATTTCTTTACTAAAATAGTTTCTGCATTGGATTTATTATTTGCTATTAAAGGAATTGGTTCATTTTTTGATTTCCTTGGTGGAAGAAATAAAAAAGAGATAACCAAGGTATCTGGAGCTAAAGATATACTTCTCAAGGGTGTAACTGGTCTTTTTTCAAATATTCTTGGAACAACAGGAAAAGCATTTGCAATAGGTGGAGCAGCAGTACTTTATACAGATGCAATAACTGATTCATTCACTACTTTATTTGATGGAATTGCTGACATTTTTACTACTATAGGTATAGGAATAAGTAATGCAATTTCTGGTATAAGTCCTACGATCGACCAATTAAACTTGATGTCCGAAAAAATTGATACTGCAATAACTGCGGTTGGAAAATTAGGAACATTAATAACTACATTTTTAGAATCATTTGGACTTAGTGAAAATGGTAGTGGTAGTGCAGTTGATTGGGCAATATTTACATTAAATACAATGAACGGAACAGGAGAAACACAATCTGCAATTGCTGGAGCTGCGATTGAAAAAACATTTGATGAACGTTTATCCTTTATGCTTAATATGGCAATGTTTATTAATTCTCTTGGAAAAGGGATTAAATCAATCGGTGAAATAGAAAATCCAGAAGAAGCAATAAAGCGTTTAAATAATATATTGAAGAACGATGGAGAAGGATCTTTTATTGAATTAATACATAGATTATTAGAAGCAACAGATTTGGCATTATCTGGATTTACACCTAAAAATCTATCTTTTACAAAAACATCAGATTTCTTATTAGTATTTTCTGTCCTTTCATCAACTCTCGATATATTTTCATCAAGCATTTCAGGAATATCTTTAGAAAGTATAACGGCTTTAACTGGTATTTTAGATATTTTTGAACGACTTGCTCAAGCAGCAGATTCGCATTTTACTACTGAATCTGCATTATCAAAATATTTTTCTGGTGATAAAAATCTTGGAAAATTTGGTCGAGAAATACAATCATTTGGAATAAATGCAAAGTCATTTTTTAATAGTGTAAATAATGTAGAGTTGTCCGATGAAAAAAGAACTAAAGAAAAATTAAGAATGGTTTTAAATGTTGCTTTTGAAATGGCAAGAGCAATAAGTGAATTAAATGGCAATTTTACAGCACCAACAACAAACATTGATAATTTAAAGACAATGGGTTCTTATTTGCCAGATTTAGGCGATAATTTAAAAACATTTATAGATAATATTCTAGAAGTTAATAATGGCGACCCGCTTAGTGAGAAAAGTAGAAGTTTTGTTAATGATGTTACTTTAATGGTAAAAGATCTTTCTGAAGCAGTTAAAAACATGTCTGACATAAGTAAAGACACAAATGCACTTTCTAAAATAATGTGGTCATTTACCGACATGTTATTGGGTGAAAGAACTGGTCAATTTGATGAGTCTAATAAAGAAATCAGAAATAGAAATGGATTTCTTCATTCAATTGCTGAATTTATTACTGAATTATCAGAGGTTACTGGTGCAGCAGGATTAAATGAATCTAATGCAGGAAAAGCATTTACAATAATTACCGATATGACAAAAGATATCGGGCTTTTAATTTTAGCAGTTCGTGATTATTTTACATTTGAGCCAAATGCACCAGTCGATAGCATTTTTGATAATTTGGCAAGCGCATTAGATATAATAGTAAACAAGAAAAGCACATTTGATGAGTTTTTTGCCATGACAGAAAAGTATAATCATGGGGCATTAGAAAATGCAGCATTATTTTTTAGAGGGTTAAGAGATCTCGGAGAAGCATTAACATTATTTGGAAATGAAAAAGTTACAAATTTAGGAATACAAAATATATCTTCTGAAGATTGGGAATATCTTGCAGAAAGGTTGTCGTATATAAAAGAAACCATTTATAATAGAATAATGCAAGATTATGGTGATTTTGGTGAAGATATCATGTCTCCTAAAATTACCCCAGTTCTTGAAATAACAGAAGATTTCAAAGTTCAAGCAGCTCAGCTTCGAGCATTATTGGGTTTGCCAACCGCTGAAACTCCGAATCTTGAAATACCCTCTAATCAAATGGGGTATGATTTATCTAGTCTGATTAATTCCATGAGTATTAAAGAGCCGCAACATGATTATACAGAATCTTTATCTGGAATAAAAACTGAAATTACATATTTAAGAAGTTCTGTTGATAAAACAGTTACTGATATTAATAATCTTAAAGTGGTTATTAATAGTAAAACACTAGTTGGTGCAATTGGTCCTGATATGGATAAATATCTTGGCACAGAAAGTTATTTTGCTGAACGTTTAGCCCATGATGGACCATAAATGATTTGGAAGGAGGGAATCAAATGGCTAAAAATCTTAGTAAAACATATCATTCCTTAACGTTTACAAAAGGTCGTGATACAGTTAATACATGGGATAATTGGTCTTTGATCCCTTCTTCCAGACCTGTTGTATCAGCTCCAACACCTGCTTATAAATATATAGATGTTCCTGGAAAAGATGGAGCATTAGATTTGACTGACTATCTTGTAAAAGGTCCCACATACAGTAATCGTCAAGGTAGTTTTGAATTTTATGTAACTAATCTTATTTCTAAGCATGGGTATTCAGTATGGATATCTAGAAAAGAAGAGATTGCATCTTTTTTAGATGGATCTAAAATGAAAATGATGTTAGATGATGATCCAGAATATTATTATATTGGTCGTTTCTTCTTAAAGGAGTGGAGAAATGAAGCCAGTTTCTCAAAAGTAATTATCGATTATACTATTGAACCATTTAAATATAAGAGAGATGGTAGAAAGGCTGGTCTGTAATGTTTAAAATTTATATTAAGAATTTTATGCAAAATGGTCAGCTGAATACCTCTGAAGCATTACTTCAGGAAGTGCCGGTTGATGATAAAAGCATGATTCGATTACTTGCCCCAAATGTTAAAAATGAAATGGGCAATGCAGAGAGCTTTAGTTTTGGTATTCAGCCTGGTACAAAATATTATGATGCATTTCTCCAAATGAAAACATACATACGAGTAATGTATGAAAATGCTTGCATATTTTATGGGCGTGTATTAACGATTGACAATGGGTTCTTTGGAGAAAGAAAAATTCGTTGTGAAGGAGCTTTTTCCTTATTTATTGATAGCAGTTATCCTGGTAAAGAAGAAAAATATAGACCAAATCAGTCTACATATTCTTATATGCAGAGCATTATCAATAATCATAATTCTCAGGTTTCTGATAATAATAAAAGATTTATTTTAGGAAATGTTCCTGGAAATTATTCTGGAGTAAGCTCTGAACAGCAAATAAAAAATGATACACGAAAATTTGGTCAAGATAGTTATACTGATACAAAAAGCGCTCTAGAAGATTTAAGAAGCCATTATGGTGGGTATTTTAGAACCAGAGCAGCTGGAAAAATCGGAGATGGAATTTATCTTGATTGGCTAAATCATTATTTTAATTCGAATGTTATTTCTCAGACTGTTGAAGTTAGTAAGAATATTTTAGATCTTTCTGATACAACTGAGGTTGATAATATATTTACTGCTATAATTCCAATTGGTAAAACAACATCTAATGATACTAGTAAAAGTCATATATCTTTAAAAGGATATCGTACTGATATTCATGGGGATAATGAGTATTTAAAAGTTTCAGATATTTGTAAAATTTATACAGATGGCCAATTAGAATCCGGATATCATAAGGCATCTGATTATCATAATGCAGAGTCTCAGTATGGACTTATATTTAAAACTGTTAGTTTGAGTGATGCTGATAATCAAGCAAAACTCTTTACAGAAGCATGTGAATGGATTAAAAATAATTATCAGCCCGCTGTTACTAAATATAATGTAAAAGCAGTTGATATGCGACAAATTGGTGAAAACACATCAAAAATCCTTGTTGGTGATCGTGTAAGAATTATATATCCAGTCGGAAAAGAAGATGGATCTATTGAAAAACAAGAATTGGTTTTAACATGTTTATCAGTAGATTTTGATCTTTATAATCCTGAAAATAATCAATATACGTTTGGTATTCCAGCAAATGTTTTAACAAAAACATATGGCTTGAATAAAAAATCAAAAAGTACTAATGATGGAGCTTCAAGTTATAAAGGTTCTGGTGGAAATGAAGAGGAATCTGATGAAGATAAATATAGAAAATGGTTTAATGAATTAATCGGATGGTTGCAAGAGCACACTGTTGTTAATACTGCACGTACACCATATCATAGAACATTATTTGTTTCAGGAACACAAACAGTAGATATAAGAACACATTTTATTGAAGTTCCTGAAATATATGAAGCAGGCATAAGCAATATGTATAAAATGTATTTTGCTAATATGGAAAATAATCATGTGCATGAACCAGGCGATGAAGGTTATGAATTTGGTAATTGGTTTTTTAAAGTTGGATCTATGCATAATTATTCCATGCCAGTTTTATTAAATCAAATTGAACAAAATAATATTTTTGAATATGTTTTATTTGAATATCATATTGATTTGCGAAGTGGTTTAACAAATAAAATGCCATTAATGACGAATGATCCTGATACTGGTTATGCAACAATCTGGACAAAAGCAAGTGTTTCTACAGAAACAGGTATTCATGATTTTTTAATGCCTACAATTACAACATCGATAGGCCAAAAAATGGCATTAAAAGGTTCTATGGATTTTTCTGGTGGTTTGTTTAGAGTTTTATCAGATCCCAGTTTAATTAATCCACAAGGAGAAGCATTAATATCTGCCGATACATATGCAAAAATATTGTCGATTAATAGCACTGCAGTAAATACAACAGGATCTTCATTTAATGCATATCTTGCATCTGGAGGACAATATCCATATTTTGGTCTTGATGCTGCTAATGGTCTTGTAAATTATTTAGCTGGCAATCAAGTATATAGTCTTCAGAATTTGCATATTAAAGCTGTAGATACTGAAGACATGGTTGGTTGGGTTGTTACTAAAGATAATCAAGGTCATAAAAAGTTTGCAAACCCTGGTGAAATGACCCTTGCTATTGAAAATTTTGTAAGTCCGACAGGAACACATTATAATTTGGTTACTGCAAATGTGGCAGGTCAGTTAACATATATTGGTAATAATGAAACCAGATATACAGCAACAACAGCACTTAATCATATGGATCAAGTTTGTGGTGATATTGATTATGTTACAGGCCCAGATGGTTATAAAATCATTTATGCAAAAACTGCTGGTGGATTTAGAGTAAGGCGTGGCAAAAGAGACGCAAATGGCAATATTCAATTAGATCCAACTGGTGAAGTAATCTATGCTGATTATGGCCTTTATGATGATAATAATCTTACTGGTGGCATCGTTGTCGAAAAAATTAATGATGATACAACAGTTACAAAAATAAAAGGAAATCGTGTTGATATTGAAGCTAGTCAAGTCCGTGTTGGTAATACAACTAATGTACAGAACTGGCTTGCACAAAACGAACAAGATATTGATGATGTTAGTGGTTTATTAGCAGATAAAATAACTGCTTATGAGGGTTATTTTGCTAATATTCAAGCTGATTATTTAAAAACTACAAATTTAAAAACTGCATTTGGTAATATTACAACAGTTAGTGCGCAATCGATTCAATCAAGTGGTAATATTACAGTTAGTGGATATTTAACTGGAAATAATGTTTACGCAAATGATTTTAAAGTTAATTACTCTGCTGGTGTAATTGGTCCATCTGCAGATTCAAAAAGTTTAAAGGATGCTTTAAATAATTTAAAAGTTATATCGGCTGGAAATAATTCATATAAAATACAATACTTGGATTATAATAATCCTACAACTTGGAAAGATTTTAAAGATTCAAATAATAATCTTATAGCAACTTTTAGCACAGCCACTGCTTTGTCGGGGACATGGAGTAGTGGCATACTTGATGTCGAAGCTAGTCCTCAAGGTGAACATTTTTATAGACAATTGGCCAGAAGTGGTATTACATGGGATACGGATAAAAAAGGAGTTCGTGTATATATTACTTCTAAATGGGGTAGTGATTATCAGTACATTGATCATACTAGCGATTCAAGTACTGACTGGTCAACATGGTTCAGTACAGTAACATCATATAATGCAGGTAGTGATGCAGCAGGTGTTACTGCTGAATGGACTGGAGCAAATAAGGCAACATATAAGGTTTCAAAAGCTGCTAATACTCCTACACAATCATTAAGTTGCACAATTACTATTTCTCCAAGTGTTAATAAAACATTAGGTTTTGGTGAAAGTGTAACTGTTTATGCTAGAGGTAATCTAGAAGATAAAGCGTCTGTTACTATAACAGCACCTGCAAAGCCTTCTGTTCCACATACTGTTAGCGGTTTTAATACAACTTCGCCGAAAAATCAAGCTATCGGAAGCTATATAAGTAATTCTAGTGGATATTATGTAATTTCTGGCGATGGAACTTATAATGCTAGAATTGGTATAGCGATTAAGGGCGAATGGACTTGCGATGGTGTTTCTAGATCTGGACTTGATTATGTAGCAGATGCTCCAACAGCAGTTTATAAATATGGTTGGAATAAAAGCAGAGATGCATTAGTTCAACGATATTTTATAAATACTGGTTCTTCAGTATCGGGAGGTAATATTACTTATACATTTACTATGAAGCAAAGTACCAGTGGTGCAGATGGATATACAAGTGGGAAAGGTTATTATTTTTATAAGTCGTAAAATGAAAGGAGCATTTTATGTTATTTAAGCAAAATGATATTATTAAAGCTTATAAGTCTGCTGTTTATTTAAATCAGCAGAAATTTTCTTCTGGAAAGATTGCAAAAAAAATTTATGAATTAGTAACTAAATTAAAACCAACTTATGATTTTCAATTGCAAGAAGAGCAAAAGCTTTTTGATATGCATCCTAATTTTGATATAAGGAATGGTATAATGAAAATCATGAATCCAAATGATGAAAATGAAATAGAGCAAGCAAAAAAAGAAGCAAAAGAAATTGAAAAAGAATTAAGCGATTTATCAGATCTTGATGTAGATCTTGACTTTAATCTTTTTGATATTGATCTCGAGATTACTCCTGAATTAAAAATATCAGGAGAAGATATTGGAAATCTTGAAAAGTTTATCAACTTTAAATAAATCAAAATGGAAGTGAAGTCTATGATATTTGAAGAATTAAAGGTAATTCTAGCAGATGGAACCATTTTAGACAGATCTAGTTGCGGTTATCCAGATGATGAAACGCTTTGGGTTTTTGTAAAAGGTAAAACAAAAGAAGAAGCAATTGAATTACTTAGTGATCCTGAAAAGAATCAGACAATCACTTTTATTTTTGGTCCTAAAGAATATATTTATGAAGGTTATACAGAGTTTGATACAGCAATAGAAAGAGCGAATTCTATTAGTGTTCGTCTTAAAAAGGCCATTATTTAAATAATAAGGTTGGTGAGAATATATGCAGCCATTTATAACAAGGATTAAGACAAATCTGAACGGTGTTCTTCAGATGACTCAGATGATCGATGGTATCATGATGACAGGCGATGATCTTGCCAACCAAATTATTGTCGAATTGAACCGCGATGGAATTAAAGAGCCAATTCCTTCAGGAACACCCATCAAAGGATATTTTATAAGAAGTGATGGCTATACGTTAGAAGTCAATGGTGAAGTTGATTCAGATGGAAAAGCAGTTGTAACTATTCCTCGTATAGCTTATGAAGTAGCTGGTATGTTATCTATAGCAATTCGTATGTTTGTTGATGGCGCTAAAATAGTCATTGCTACAGCGAGTTGTTATATTCAGATGACAGAGACAAATGCAATTATTGATCCTTATCATGTAATTCCAGATGTTTCAGAAATTATTGCTAAACTTGAAGAGATTGAAGATGAAGAAGATTCGATTCAAGATGCAGAAGATTTACGTGTAGCTGCTGAATCTTCCAGAGTTGGTGCAGAAGAATCCCGTGCATCAGCAGAATCATCCAGAGTTAGTGCAGAAAGTGATAGGGTTACGGCAGAGTCATTAAGAGTGGCTGCCGAAGGTTCTCGTGTATCAGCAGAATCGTCCAGAGTCGGTGCAGAAAGTGATCGGGTTAGGGAAGAAGGGATTCGACAGTTACAGGAGTCAACTCGTCAACAAAATACTCAAGCAGCAATTACAAAAATTAATGACATGACAGTTTCTGCAGTTGATTTAGATTATGATGATAATCCTACTGCGACAATTACAGAAGTAAGTGGTCATAAGCATATTACTTTTGGACTTGTTCCTGGTAAGCCTTTTATTATTAAAAAGACGTTTGCATCAATTACGGAAATGCAGAATTATTCTGGAACCGATGTTGAAGTTGGTCAATTTGCCTTAATCAGTTCAAATGTTGAAGATCCTGATAATGCTAAAATGTATGTTAAAACTAATAATGGATGGAGTTATGTTACAGATCTTTCAGGTGCCCAAGGTATTCAGGGTCCAAGAGGATTTACTGGTAATGGGATTTCATCAGTAACATTAGATCCAAACACTAATCAGTTAACAGTAACTTATACAGATTCTGGAACTACTCCTTATGTTTCTTCTTCTCTTAAAGGGGATAAAGGTGATAAGGGAGATAAAGGTGATCAAGGCGACAGTATAACAGCTGTTTCAATGGATTCATCTACATATAAGTTAACGATCTATTTTAGCAATAATACATCAACAACACTTCCTTATTCTCTTAAAGGTGAAAAAGGCGATAAGGGAGATAAAGGTGATCAAGGAATTAGCATAACAAATGCATCTATTGATCCATCAACTCAATATCTTACATTCACTTTATCAGAAGGTAATCCTATTACGATTCCGCAATCGATAAAGGGTGATAAAGGCGATAAAGGCGATAAAGGCGATAAAGGTGATAAAGGTGACCAGGGAACAAGTTCTGCTGAGTTTACTTATACATCAGGAACGCAAGAACTCATTATCGACTTTCTTTAATTAAGAAGGAGGTTTTAATCAAAATGGAAGAAAATACTCAGAAAACTAAAATTAATTGGAAAGTTAGGTTTAAGAATAAGATTTGGCTTACTACTTTTATTTCTTTAATTATTGGTTTTGCATTTAATATGCTTAAGCTTTTTGATGTTGTTCCTTCTTTTACTGAAAATCAGATTATGAATATTGTATCTCAGGTACTTACTTTCCTCGGTTTGTTTGGAGTTATTGTTGATCCTACTACTGCTGGAATCGGTGATAGTAATCGTGCTCTTGGATATTCTGAGCCTTGGGATGATAATACAGATGGTGACAAGGACTAATATCTATAGCAAAAGCAAAGTTATTTTGTATGATAAATAACATTGAATAACTTTGTTTAAAAGAAGAGGCGGTGCTACATGTCTGAAATAAGTAAAGCAGTCGGCGATTGGATATTAGCCAACGTCGGCTGGTCCATTATCATTGTTTTATTTTTATTATCTTGTTTCTTTAAGATAACTAAGAAAAATATTGACCCTCTTGGATGGGTTGTTGGATTTATTGGAAAAGCTTTAACGAAAGATGTTCGTAAAGATATTTCCGAACTTAAAGCCGATACAACAAAGAATTTTTCAGATGTTAAGGCAGATCGTCAGAAAAAGATAGATGAATTAAAACAAGATTATAATAAACAAATTTCAAATCTTCGAGAAGATCTTGATGCATTTGAAACATCAACCAATACAAATATTCGAGAGATTAAAGAAGGTACAAATGCAAATTGTGAAATCATGAAGCGGCGTCTGAATGAAATTGAGAAGCAAAATGATATGCAGACTGTTCGGCAGATTAAAGCCCACGTTCTTGATTTTGCGAATTCATGCATGAACAAAAGAAAGCATACAAAGCAAGACTTCGATAACATTATTGCTGAGAATGCTCAGTATGAAAAATATGTTAAGAAGTATAAGCTTGAAAATGATGTATACAAAGAAGATTATGCATTTATTATGAAGATTTATCATCAATGTCAAGAAAACAATAGTTTTTTAAGAGATAGTGATGCATAACGAACCTTATTTAGAAAGGAGCAAACATAATGCCTACAGGTAAACAGTATGCTAAAGAAGCTTTGAAAGTTTTCAATCTTACGCCAAAAGCTGGCTATATTTGGGGAACTATGAATAAGCTTTGGACTGCTTCAGATCAAGCAGCTTTAGAGAAAAAATATAAAAGTGATCCTAATCGTTATAATGACCTTGAACTTGGTGCCAAACTTGGTAAAAAGTGGATTGGTCATAGAGTTTGGGATTGCTCAGGATTAACCAAGTATTGTGGTCAACAGTTAGGACTCAGTTATTATCATGGCAGTAATTCTTCATATAATAAGGATTGTAGTCATAAAGGTATAAAAACTGCTGGAATGAAATTACCGGTTGGTGCCTGGGTTTATACAGGAAAATCTGCAAACAGTCATCCTCATATTGGCATTGTTGTAGATTCCAGCACGGTTATTGAAGCTCAGGGAACTAATGCCGGTGTTATAAAGTCTAGTATTGATCTGAAGAAATGGACTTATTGGGGTCTCGGAAAAGGATTAACATTTGATTTTATTCCGGGTGAAAGTAGTAAGTCTAGTCAAGAAATCGGGACAGCAGTAAAAGATGAAAAGAAAACTACAACTGCAAAGAAAAAGGTTAGTTATCCAACTTTAAAAAGAGGATCTACTGGTGAGTTAGTTACTCAGCTTCAGATGCTTCTTGCTCGTGATGGATCTAGTCTTGCTGTTGATGGTATATTTGGACCTGGAACTCAAAGTGCTGTTCGCGCATTTCAGAAAAAGCACAAACTTGAAGTTGATGGGATTGTTGGTCCTAAAACATGGTCTGAGCTTTTAAAACTTACTTAAACTCCATCCTTAGTCATGCTCCGTTGACATTTGTTCGACGCTTGACTGGAGACGGAGTACCCAAGCGTCGCGGGGTCGGTATTTGCTCCTTTCTACCGATCCCGTTTTTCCATTTTCTTTTCTTTTTAGGGAGCAAATAATTTGAAAAGGAAAAGATGATAATGTCAGTAACGAATGTTCAGTCTTTCACCTTTGATAATGGTGAAGCTCAGTATAAACTTGATATTTCAGGCAAATTAGATGCTTCATTAAAAGGAGCTGCTGATGGACTTGCTGAACTTGATCAAAATGGAAAAGTTCCTAGTTCTCAGATAGATTTAAGTACAAAAGCTGACAAAGCCGATACAGTGCTTGACACAACGTTAAGCCGTGGTAGACTTGATGATTCAATGGTCGGATCAAATAGTTTTGCTTTTGGCGAAAATGTAACAGCAAGTGCTACCGATTCTCATGCTGAAGGCTATAATACGACTGCGAGTGGTTCATATTCCCATGCTGAAGGGGTTTCTACATTAGCTGATGGCAGTATTTCTCATGCAGAAGGTTATAGTGCACAGGCAACCGGTGATAATTCACATGCTGAAGGCAGACAAACAGAAGCATCTGGAATGAATTCTCATGCTGAAAATTACCAAACCATTGCCAGTGGAGAGAATTCTCATGCAGAAGGTCAGATAACTAGAGCAAGTGGATATTATTCTCATGCAGAAGGAAAAGAAACTACTGCATCTTCCAATGCATCGCATGCTGAAGGCGCTCAAACAACTGCAAGTGGATATGCTTCTCATGCAGAAGGTTCATATTCAACTGCAAACGGTAGTCAAGCACACGCTGAAGGACAAGGTACGACTGCAAGTGGAACAAATTCTCATGCCGAAGGTGGCGGCACAACTGCTTCAGGAACTTTATCTCATGCAGAAGGTGGATCGACCACTGCTAGCGGAGATTTGGCTCACTCTGAAGGCGGCGGAACCCTTGCATCAGGAGATAATTCGCATGCTGAAGGAAAAGGTGGAACTTTTACATGGGGTGGTGTCACTTATACATCTGCCGCGACTGGTGAAGCCGACCATACAGAAGGTTATCAGTGTAGAACTGAAGGAACAGATCACGCTGGTGCGCATGCTGAAGGATATCAGACAAAAGCTTCTAATACAGGCTCGCATGCAGAAGGTTATAGTACTATAGCCAGTGGTTCGAAGTCTCATGCCGAAGGCGGTGGAGCAATAGCAAGTGGAACACAAGCACATGCTGAAGGTGGTGGCACTACAGCAAGTGGAGAAAGCTCACATGCCGAAGGCTCTGGAACGCAAGCGACCGCATTATCTGCACATGCAGAAGGTGCTGGAACGCAAGCGACAAGTGAATATGCACATGCAGAAGGATTTGTGACAATCGCTCAAGGAGCAAGTTCTCACGCAGAAGGAAATTATTCTAAGGCTGCAGGTGCTTACGCGCATGCAGAAGGACAAGGTGGTTCCTTTTCTTTAAGTAATGTAACTTATTATTCTACTGCTGCTGGTACTGCAGACCACGTAGAAGGTTATCAGTGTTTAACTACGAATGGTCAACCTGGTAACCATGCTGAAGGATACCAAACTCAAGCTACTGGGGGAGCTTCGCACTCAGAAGGGAGTCAAACTCTTGCAAGTGGTTCACATTCCCATGCTGAAGGTTATTCTACCAAAGCAACTGGAACGCAAACACATGCAGAAGGATATAGCACATTAGCAAGCGGACATCAGTCGCATGCAGAAGGATGTTCTACAACTGCATCTGGAGACATATCTCATGCAGAGGGTAACACCACAACTGCATCTGGAAACATATCTCATGCAGAAGGTGGCGGTACAACTGCATCTGGTTCTTATTCACATTCTGAAGGACTTGGAACTATAGCTTCTGGTTTTGCTTCTCATGTTTCTGGTGCATACAACATTGCAGATAGTTATGATAATTGGCCTACATGGACGGCTAGTACATCATATAAAGTTGGCGACAAAGTAAAAAGAACCGTTAATGATATTGTTCATGGTTATATTTGTAAAACTGCAAATTCTGATAGTTCTTTTACAAGTTCTAAATGGGTAGACCAAGGCAACAAAATGAACTACGCTGAGATTATCGGCAATGGTACTGATGATTCTCATCGTGCAAATATTAGAACGCTTGATTGGGATGGCAATGAAGTACTTGGCGGTGGTTTAAAAGGCCTTGGAAGTATTGCTATGGGTGGCGGTGTAAATGCAACTGGAAATTTTAGTGCCGCTATAGGTGCTGGAACTACTGCCAGTGGAGATTATTCGCAAGCATTCGGTACTTCTACAGTTGCAAGTGGAAATCAATCTCATGCAGAAGGTTCTAGTTCAACTGCAACAAGTTTTGCAGCTCATGCAGAAGGTTTTAGTTCAACTGCAAGTGGATCTACATCTCATGCTGAAGGAAACCAGACTACTGCGAGCGGATATGTTGCCCATGCAGAAGGAAATTATACAACTGCTACTGGTTCATATTCTCATGCTGAAGGAAATCGCACAACCGCTAATGCAGATGCTTCGCATGCTGAAGGTCTTGGTGGTACATACGCTAGAAATGGAGTAACATATACTTCACAAGCATCAAATTTTGCTGGACATATAGAAGGTTATCAATGTATTGTTGAAGGAAGTCAACCCGGTTCTCATGCTGAAGGATATCAGACACGAGCCATAGGAAATGCTTCGCATTCAGAAGGCGCTAATACATTAGCCAGCGGACAAAATTCCCATGCGGAAGGATACGAAACAATTGCGGCTGGTGGTTATTCTCATGTATCAGGTAGATATAATATTCCTGATAATTGGGAAAATTGGACTGAATGGGTAGCTAATACTTCATATGAAGTTGGAGATGAGGTAAAACGAACTATAACGGTTGATAATGTTACTACAGTTACTGGTTACACATGTAAAACTGCTAATTCAGATGCCGAATTTACAAGTTCAAATTGGTGGATAGCATCTGATATGAACTATTTGGAAATTGTTGGTAATGGTGCTGCTGACAACGCTCGTTCTAATGCTCGCGCTCTCGACAGAATTGGTAATGAATATCTTGCTGGAGATTTGTATGTTCATGCAGCATCAAATTCAACTGGTGGAACTAAAGTAGCTACCATTTCCGATCTTCCGGATATTTCTGGAAAAATCAATTTAACAGAAAAAGGCGTAGCAAATGGTGTTGCTGAACTTGATCAAAATGGAAAAGTTCCTTCATCACAGCTTCCTTCTTATGTTGATGATGTTCTGGAATATTCTAATTTGAGCAGTTTTCCTGTTACAGGAGAAGCTGGTAAAATTTATATTGCATTAGATACCAATAAAACATATCGTTGGAGCGGTTCAGATTATGCTGAAATAAGTGCTTCTTTAGCTCTTGGTACTACATCGAGTACTGCATTTAGAGGAGATTATGGCGATGCAGCATATTCTCATGCAGTAACCAACAAAGGTTCGGCATTTTCTAATGGACTTTATAAAATTACAACAAATTCCGAAGGCCACGTTACTGCTGCTACAGTCGTTACTAAGTCTGATATTACTACCCTGGGCATTCCCGGAAGCGATACAGATACGCATCGTCCAATTCAGGTTGCTGGAGTACAGGTACTTGGCGATAATACTACAGCATTAAATTTTGCTGAAGGTTCCAATGTTACTATAACAGAAAGTAATGGAACAATTACAATTGCAGCAGATGATACTGCTTACGAAAGTAAAACTGCTGCTTCCGGTGGTATTGATGAATCTCTCGTAACAACCGGTGAAAAGTATATTTGGAATAATAAAATTGATAGCAGCGAGAAAGGTGCAGCAAATGGTGTAGCCGAACTTGATGCTAATGGAAAAGTTCCCAATTCTCAGCTTGATTTAAGTACCAAGGCTGATAAGGCCGGTACTGTGCTCGATACGACATTGAGTCGTGGTAGAAAAGAAAATACAACTATTGGAGCAGCCAGTTTTGCATTCGGTGACAATGTTACTGCAAGTGGCGCTAATTCTCATGCTGAAGGATATCAAACGATTGCAAACGGGACGAACTCTCATGTAGAAGGTTATCAGTCTACTGCAAGCGGAAACCATTCACATGCAGAAGGCTACAGAACGGTAGCAAGCCAAAGCAGTGCTCATGCTGAGGGAGATCAGACTACTGCAGGTGGAAGTTATGCGCACGCAGAAGGTTCTTCAACAACAGCAAGCGGTGGTTCATCCCACGCAGAAGGATATGAGACAACTGCAAGCGAGGCTTACGCTCATGCTGAAGGTTATTATGCAACCGCAAGCGGAGTAGAATCTCATGCTGAAGGTTCTTATACTGTAGCGAGTGGAACAGCATCTCACGCTGAAGGTTCTGGAGGTACGTACACTGTTGACGGTACCACTTATCATTATGCTGCTGTTGGTGAAGCTGATCACGTAGAAGGTTATCATTGTAGAACTGAGGGTTCTTCTAAGGCCCGTCATGCAGAAGGATATGAAACAGTAGCTAAGAGCCAAGGCTCGCATGCTGAAGGTTCTAATACTACTGCGTCCAATACTTCTGCTCATGCTGAAGGGTCCGGTACGACCGCTAGCGGTAGTGCATCACATGCAGAAGGTTCTGGTTCTACAGCAAGTGGTAGTTATTCTCATGCAGAAGGCGGGTCTCGTACGACTGCTCAATACGCACATGCGGAAGGTTATAATACTACAGCCAGTGCAGACCAAGCTCATGCAGAAGGCAGTGGAACTACTGCATCTGGTGCTAATTCTCACGCAGAAGGTTATAGTTCACATGCAATCGGCGTTGATTCTCACGCTGAAGGATATAGCACTACTGCTAGTGGATACGTTTCTCATGCCGAGGGTTATGGAAGAGATGGATATTCTGCTATTGGTCAAGCTGATCACGTAGAAGGTTATCAATGCTGGACCGACGGTTCATCTAGCTATGGTAAGCACGCTGAAGGTTATCAAACGCATGCATCCGGTGAAGGCGCGCACTCTGAAGGTAAAACTACTGAAGCTTCTGGTTTATATTCTCACGCAGAAGGCACGCTCTCTCAGGCAACAAGTGATGCTGCTCATGCTGAAGGATATAATACTCGTGCAAATGGTGCTTATTCTCATGCAGAAGGTTCTGGTGGAACATTCTCTTTAAATGGGTATTCTTATACTTCTGCTGCTTCCGGGCGTTATTCGCATTCAGAAGGATATGTGACTTTGGCTTCTGGAGTTCAATCTCATGCCGAAGGATATTCTACGCTTGCTAGTAGTGCCAGTTCTCACGCAGAAGGTTCTTACGCAACTGCATCTGGTGCATGTTCACATGCTGAAGGTGCTAGCACAAAAGCTCAGGGAGATCAATCTCATGCTGAAGGCGCTACTACAGTTGCATCTAATTACCAAGCTCATGCAGAAGGTGCTAGTACTACTGCATCCGGTCAACAATCTCATGCGGAAGGCGCTGGTACTACGGCATCCGGTCAACAATCTCATGCGGAAGGCGTTGGAACAACAGCTTCTGCACAGGCAGCACATGCGGAAGGTTCTAATACCACTGCATCCGGAGTACAGTCCCATGCAGAAGGAAATACGACATATGCGACAAATGCTATGGCACACGCGGAAGGTTATTACTCAAAAGCGGAAGGTGCTTATGCTCACGCAGAAGGATATGGCGGTACATATACAAGCAATGGGATAACATATACTTCTTCCGCTGTTAGCGCTGCTGATCATGTAGAAGGCTACCAATGTTTAACAGCAAATTCTCAGCCTGGTAATCACGCGGAAGGATATCAGACTCAAGCTACAGGCGGTGCTGCGCATTCCGAAGGAAACTTAACAGTCGCAAGCGGCGCACAATCTCATGCAGAAGGTAGTTCATCTAAAGCTACAGGTGGAGACTCCCATGCAGAAGGATATAGTACTACCGCGTCTGGCATAAACGCTCACACAGAAGGCAAAGAGACAACTGCGAGTGGCTGGACCTCGCATGCAGAAGGAGAAGGCTCTGTTGCAAGCGGTAGCAAAGCACATGCGGAGGGTACGCTTACAACAGCGAGTGGCCATCAATCTCACGCAGAAGGTTGTAGTACTGTTGCTAGCGGTAATAACTCCCATGCAGAAGGCGGCAACACTATTGCTAATGGTGAATTTTCGCATGTAGTTGGATTCTCTAATATAGCAGACAGCTACGACAATTGGGATGAATGGATTGCAGATACTTCTTATGAAATTGGTGACAAAGTAAAAAGAACAACTACGTCAAATAACGTAACATATGTAAATGGATATATTTGTAAAATTACTAATTCCGATAGTACATTTACTTCTGCAAACTGGACTGCAGTAAACGGTCAAATGAATTTTGCAGAGATTGTAGGTAATGGTACTTGTGATATTCGTTCTAACGCTCGTGCGCTTGATTGGGATGGTAACGAATATCTCGCTGGCGATATTTATATTCACGCTGCATCGAATTCTACTGGCGGAACTAAAGTAGCTACTGTTTCCGATATCCCTGATGTTAGTGGAAAAATTAATACTAGTGAAAAGGGTGCAGCTAATGGTGTAGCCGAACTCGATGCTAATGGTAAAGTACCTAGTTTTCAGCTTCCATCATATGTTGATGATGTGCTTGAGTATTCATCTGTTAGTGCATTTCCTGCTACTGGTGAAACGGGAATCATTTATGTCGATACTACGGCTAATACGACTTATCGTTGGAGTGGTTCTTCCTATGTAGCAATAGGAGGTTCTCTTACTCTTGGCGAAACATCTTCTACAGCATATCGTGGTGACTATGGTGCGGCAGCTTATGCTCATGGTGTAACAAATAAGGGATCCGCATTTAGCAATGGGCTTTATAAAATTACTACTAATAGTGAAGGTCATGTAACTGCAGCAACAGCTGTTGTTAAAGCAGATATTACAGGGCTAGGCATTCCAGAAAGCGATACAACATATTCTGTTATGACAGGAGCTTCTTCAAGTGCTGCTGGTGCATCAGGCTTAGTTCCTGCACCTGCTATTGGGGATGAAAGTAAATTTCTTTCTGGTGATGGAACGTGGGCATCTGGCGGAAGGCCAATGGTTATTTTATCTTATGGCACCTCTGTTTGGTCAGATTTTGAAAATGCTTATAAAAACAATGTTATTGTTTATTGTAGGGCGTCTTCAAATTCGAATCCTGCAACCGGAAGTCAGACACGTATGGCGTTTATGGCATATGTGAATGATGCCTCTACACCAACTAATGTAGAGTTCCAGTATTATCGTTCTGTAAACTCACACTCTTCCAGTCAGATGGGCGATCAAGTGTTTGTTTACAAATTAGATAAAACAAGCGGTTGGTCTGTTACTACTCGTGAAGCAAGTATCAAACAAATTAAAGCAGGAACTGGCACGGCATTAGACGTTTCATGGAGCAGTAATGTGGTTACATTGACAAACACAATGACTGCAAATGATATGCCCATGAGCAGTTCAGATGCTACAACTGCTAAAGCTGCGATTGAAGGTAAAGCAGATCTTGTTAGCGGTGCTACGAGTGGTAATTTTGCTTCTCTTGATTCTAATGGTAACTTAGTTGATTCTGGTAACAAAGCAAGTGACTTCTTAACTTCGCATCAGGATATTACCGGCAAAGCTGATAAAGTTACCAGTGCTACAAATGGTAATTTTGCCGCTCTCGATAGTAATGGAAACTTAACTGATAGCGGTCATAGTCATAGCGATTATCTTACTAGTCATCAAGATATAACTGGTAAAGCCGATAAGGTGTCTGGAGCGACTAATGGGAACTTTGCTGCATTGGATTCTAATGGTAATTTAACTGATAGTGGTAGTAAGGCTTCTGACTTTATTACTGATATCTCCGGTAAGACAGATAAAGTATCTAATGCTATAAGCGGTAATTTTGCAGCTTTAGATTCAAATGGGAATCTTACAGATAGCGGTCATAAACATTCTGATTATTTAACAAGTCATCAGGATATTTCCGGTAAACTTGATGCCAGTGAAAAAGGTGTAGCAAATGGCGTAGCGGAATTAGATCAAAATGGAAAAGTTCCCTCGTCACAGTTACCTTCTTACGTTGATGATGTGGTTGAATATTCATCAAGCAGTAATCTTCCTGCTACAGGTGAAACTGGTAAGATTTATGTTACGACTGATAATAATAAGACTTATCGTTGGAGTGGCTCAGAATATGTAGAAATCAGCGCATCATTAGCGCTTGGTACTACATCGAGTACTGCCTATCGTGGTGACTATGGTGCAGCAGCTTATACTCACGGTGTTACAAACAAGGGTTCTGCTTTCAGTAGTGGTTTATATAAAATTACTACTAATAGTGAAGGTCATGTAACTGCAGCTACTGCTGTTCAAAAGTCTGATATTACAGGACTTGGTATTCCTGGTAGCGATACGAATACACATAGACCAATCCAAGTGAATGGTACTCAAGCTTTAGGTGATAATACTACCGCACTTAATTTGAAAAACGGTACAAATGTTACCATCACTAACAGCAATGGAGAAGTTACTATTGCCGCTACTGACACTACTTATGAAAGCAAGCAGGCGACTTCTGGTGGTACTGATCTTTCACTTGTTACTACTGGAGAGAAATATACATGGAACAGTAAGACATCCAATACTGGCACTGTTACTAAAGTTTCTACAGGAGCAGGCTTAACAGGTGGAGATGTTACTACAACCGGAACGATTAAAGCAAATTTAACAAGCGAAACAAAACTGAGTAATGCGGCGGCAGATGGTACTGAGACTTCCGGTCGAGTATATCCGGTTCGTCTGGACACTAATGGTAAACTTGCCGTTAATGTCCCGTGGGCAAATGACGATACTAAAAATACTGCCGGGACTACGAACAAAACTGGAACTAAAATGTATCTTGCGGCGGCAACAAGCCAAGGTGCAAATCCTCAGACTTACTCCAATAGTAACTGTTATATCGGAACAGATAACTGCTTATATTCCGGTGGAATCAAAGTATTAACTGCTCATCAAGATATATCTGGAAAAGTTAGTAAGTCTGGCGATACTATGTCAGGCAAATTAACACTTCAAAAAGGTACAAATCAACTTATTACTGGTACTGGTACGGCAGGACAAGCAGGGTCTGCTTCTGCTGCATATGTTCCATCTCTATGGACATTTAATCTTGGCCTTACTCCTATAGATGGTGATATTCTTACAATTAAGATCCCTGTTGCCGGTGTTAATGCTGGTGTCTGGATGTCTGTCGATAATGGAACAACTTATTATCCTGTCGCATTGACAAATAAAGCAAGACTATCCACTCAATATGTTGTCAATGAGACGCTTGATTTGATTTTCCAAACAGGAAGAACAACGACAACATACGGAACAGATACGACAGGTGCATCTGCTGGTGCGTCTGCGGCTGATCTTACAATAAGCCGTTGGGCTGTGTTGAATTATTATGATAGTAATACAACATATTCAACGATGAGTACAGCAGAAACAGCCGCTGGCACAGCAAGCTCAAACCGTGTTATACAAGCGCGATATTTATCGGCCGGTTTGAAACAAGCTATTGTCGCGGGTACTAGTCCTGGACAGCTTTCAGTATATGGTACTAATGTAAATGTAATAACTAATGCTAACATTGTTGATGTTGTATATCCGGTTGGTTCTATTTACATGTCTGTGAATAATTCCAATCCGAGTACTTTATTTAGTGGGACGACTTGGGAACAGATTGAAGATAAATTCTTATTAGGTGCAAGCAGTGTTAATGCAGCGAGTCCTACTTATTCTGGTGGGGATACTGGTGGCAATAGTACGCATACACTTACAACAGATGAGATTCCATCTCATAGTCATGGGTTAAATTCTCATACACATGCATATTCTAAATCAAGTTCTCCAACAGGTCAGAGTACTGGTAATACTGGTGGAACATCTATCAGTACTGCTCAGATGCCTAATCACTCGCACTCGTTTAGTGTAAATAATATTTACATGTCAAGTTCCGATAGCAGTTCTACGCATATTGGTTGGACAAGTTCGAACCGTGTTAACTATGCTTGTTATGAAAAGACGATTGGCGGAAATGGTTCTGGTAATTCACATAGTCATAGTCTTAATAGTCATACACATACAGTTGGAACTACTTCTGCTGATACTGGTGGTGCAAGTGGAAACACTGAAAGTACTGGTGGAGGAAATGCTTTCTCTATTATGCCTCCTTATTTGGCGGTTTATATTTGGAAACGTGTATCTTAAAGGAGGTAAACAATGGCCAACTATATTGCAAAAAGTTTAAAACTTAGAAAAAATAGTGATACGTATGAACTGAATCTGGATATACTGAATTCGGTATATCCAGTCGGTTCAATTTATATGAGCGTATCAAACACTAGTCCATCAACATTATTTGGTGGAACATGGGAACAGATAGTAGATAAATTTCTATTATGTGCTAGTAGTACAAGCGCTGCAGAACCAACATATACTGGAGGAGCAACCGGAGGATCTACAACTGCTTCATATACTCCTGAAGGTACAGTGGACGGTCATACGCTTACTACGGATGAGATTCCTTCGCATAACCATGGTTTAAATTCTCATACGCATACTTATAGTAAAGCAAATGCATCGACTAATGCAGCATCTCCAACAACTACTGAAGCAACGTCATTATCTTCGGTTCCATATCATAATCATGGTATGAATGGATTTAACATTAGATTATCTACTACTAATCCTTCTTCAGGTGCACCGAATGTTGGTTTTACAAGTCTTTCTGGTGCTGCCCAATATGCTATATATTTGAATGCTACTGAATTTGCAGGAGTTAGTAATCCATCACATAGTCACGGATTAAATTCTCATAAACATACTAACACCTATGCATCTACAGATTCCGGTGCTGCTAGTGGAGATACGGAAAGCACTGGTGGTGGAGATCCGCATTCTCACGATTTTACAGGAACCGAAGCATCAATATCTACAATGCCTCCATATTTAGCAGTATATGTATGGAAGCGGATATCTTAAAAATGGGAGGCTTATTATGTACGATAATGTTATAAAAATTAATAATAAGACTTATGCCGATGCCGATTGGAGGATTACCGATGGCATTGGTAAACTTACATTTACAACAACCGAAACACTTAGTGAACTTGAACAGGAATTCGGTCCTGAAATAGCTGCATTTATTGAAGAATATGATCCTACTGGAGAAACTCTTATTCATCAGTGGTATAATCGAAATCTTCAGAGCATCTCCTATAAACGAACAGAAGAATCTGATCAATGGAAGGTTGAAGCAGAATTTAAAATTTCTGCATATCCTTATGATGAAACTTCTGATATTCGAGATGCTGTTGATGAAAGTGATGACGCTGTTATTGAATTAGCGGCGTATGTTACTGAAATTGATGAATCTGTGGAAGCTGCTGATGAGATTATTAGCAATCATACAAAAATCCTTACTCGTATGGAAACTCTGTATAATCAGCTTGCTGATCGTGTAGCTGTTCTCGAAAATGGAGGAGGTAATTAATCATGGTTAAAATCTATGTTAAGAAAATCAAAGCTGGAAAAATGACCATTGATGAAGTTCCTGAAAAATGGCGCGAAGAAGTTCGTAGAGCTTTGAATCAGGAATAATTTATATTTTTTGAAAGGACTCTATTTTTATGCTAATCATTAAAAGTCTCTCGAAGATGATTAAGGAAGAGATTTGTGATGCTGAAAAATATGCTAATTTAGCTCTGAAATATAAAGAAGATGATAAAACACTTGCCGAAACATTTTATACTCTTGCTACTAATGAGCTTCAGCATATGGATATGTTGCATACGCAGGTTACTCGATTAATTAGCGATTATAGATCCAAAAAAGGCGAGCCTCCTAAAGAAATGCTGACTCTTTATGATTATATTCATGAAGAGGAAATTGAAAATGTTAGAGAAGTAAAAGTGCTGTTATCTATGTATAAGGGGTGAGGATAAATGAATATGTATCCGATGAATCCTCTTAATATTGGTACTACTAACTATAATCCATATTATACAAATCCGGTTAATTCAATGGTTCCTAATTACCAGCCAGTAATTCCTGCTCAGGGTCCTCATATGGAAATTCAGAGAGTTAATGGTAAGGAATCTGCGTATGCGTATTCTATTGGCCCTAACTCTTCTGTTATCCTGGTGGATAATCTTGCTCCTAAAATTTGGATTGTAACAACAGATTCTTCCGGTTATAAAGCGATCACAGGATTCAAAATTATTCCTGATGATGAAGAATCTGCAGAACCAATCCAGATTGAAGAAACAAAATCCGATGAGGATCCTGAGTATATTAAGAAATTGATTGAGCGTATTGATAAACTGGAGGAGAGGATAGAAAGTTATGGTCAATCCAATAGTGAGCCTTCTTGGCAGAGCAAATCCGTTAATGGGAATGCTCAGCCAAATGATAGGAACAGCCAAATCAGCAAAGGATCCTATGTCAACAATAAATCAAATGGCGGCAAATAATCCTCAAATGCAACAGGTAATGCAATATATTCAGCAAAATGGAGGAAATGCCAAGCAAGCATTTTATACGTTGGCACAACAAAAAGGTGTTGATCCTAACGAAGTACTGCGCCAATTAAATTCTATTAGATAAGCTTTTCAATCAAAATGGAATAAATTTGTTAGATAAAGAGTAGGTCGATAAAGCGGGCCTACTTTTTAATAATTATTTATGAAAAGCGAGGAATTGGTTCAATGGAAAATGGACTTTCTACGGGAGACCTGGCGCTTATGCGTGAAGGAAATGGTTTTGGCGCTGATGGCGGATTCATGTGGGTTTTTGCTCTGCTGATTCTCATGTTTGGTATGGGAAATGGCGGATGGGGATTTGGCGGAGGTCGTGGTCCTGAATATGCGACAGCTGATCAGGTTAATCAGGGCTTTACCAATCAGAACATGCAGAGTATTCTGCTGTCCAGCGCTAACAATAATTACGAGACTGCTCAGCTGATTAATTCCCAGACTAATACTCTTATGCAGCAGAATAACACGAATTTGATCAATGCTATTCAGGGATTTAATTCAATTAATATTTCCCTGCAGAATATGATGGCTAAGATGGATTCTTGTTGCTGTGAAATTAAGACTCAGATGCTTCAGGATAGGCTTTCTGACGCCCAGGCTCAGAAAGTTGCTCTCCAGAATGAAATCAGTAATTATCAGCAGAGTCAGTATCTGCTTGGTCAGACCGGTCGCTGGGTAGGATGGGTTGGAAGCGGTTCGCAGACTTCTCCTGCTACTACCTAATTCATAAATGAAGAATAGGTGGCAGGAGACTGATGCTTTATAAGGTGCTTGCCACCTTTCTTCATATTTGATAAGGAGGTAGCTGTTATATGATTTTGCATATTGACATTGATAACTGGAACGGCACAATTTATACTCAATCAGTTTATCAATACGATAAGAATGTAAAAATTCAATTTACTGGAGAAAATATTCCGGAAAGTTATCATGCTTATTTCTCAAATAGTAAAGATCGTGGTTTTGGTGTTGCTTGTACTAGTAAGAAAGATGAGAATGATGAATCAATAAAATACGTCATTGTTCCTAATGCATTGTTGCTTTCTGGTGATTATATTTATGCTTGGTTAAGTGATGCTGATAAAACAGGCATTGGAACTTTTGGACAAATTACAATTCCTGTAATTCCGAGACCGATTCCTGTTTCGAAGGTTGCATCTGATGAAAGCGGCGGCTATCACATCGATTATGAAATTGACGAAGAGGATGAAAACTTTATCATTAAGCAAACAGGGGTGTAATGTATTATGGCAAAATATATCATTTCACAATTTACTTTGCCAGATGGTAATGTAATTGAGCTTAAAGATAAAGTGGCTCGTGATGCCATAATTGGTGGAACACATTTTTTAGGAGTAACTACAACTGCGATTGCCGATGGTAGTTCTATACAAGATATTTTAATTGGTGAAGATTTAAGAACTGCTGCTAATGGCGATATTGTAGTATATGGAAATAAAGAATTTATTTGGGCAAATGCAGATAGTATGTGGCATGAATTAGGCGATGTGTCTACCCTTGGTTCCCTTGCATTTAAAGATGAAGCAAGCACTTTATATACTCCTAGTGGAACCGTTGGTGGAAGATTTACAGGTGCAGAAATAAGCTATACGCCTGCCGGAACAGTATCTTCTCCTACAATTACGGTAACTGGATCGCCAGTAACAATTTCTGAATTTGCAAGTTCTGGTTCTGTTACTCCTGGTGCCCCTGCATCTTGCACATTACCAACATTAACTTTAACTCCTGATAATAACGATAATGTTACAATCAGCTGGACAGCTGGTAGTTTTACTGCGAATACCCCGACTGCTGTTACTTTACCGACCTCTAAAGAAACGAGTGTTTTGAATGATGCTACAGCTGCTTTGGATTCTGCTCCTACCTTCTCTGGCACAGCTGCTTCTTTGGCCGTTGAAGGGACAGTCACTGCCTCCTTCACTGGAACTCCTGCTACTATTACAGTTACCTGATTTTCAGATAGCTGTATAAGTAACAATGGCGATCAGACCAGCAAATTAATTCCGGATTATCGGAGAGCATAAAGGGCTGATAGATCTGAGCCATTGGTTATAATTTAATATTTGGTATACCACTAAATTAACCCTGGACATATGAATGCATTCGCATAAGTATGTTCACAAATCAAAATGGAAGCACTTTATTCCGGAGTAGTCCGATAGATTCTAGCATTGCATTTTCTGACCATCACTCACTTTCTTCTGGCACTAGGATTTATTGGCGGGCAAGCAGGTATAGGTGGGGATCTTGCTACTGTGCTTTCATATTTTATGTCCACTGACTATATTTGGAGTTTATTAACAGGTTCAATCCCTGGGTGGATAGGAGGCATGTCAATGCTGTTAAATGTATATTTGCATAAAGAAGGTTTAGATGCTGGCGATTATTTACTATTTTCTACACAAGATCCAGATGAAGTAAGTGCTTATGCTAGAAACTGGTTAGAAGAAAATGATTGTGCTGAATCTTGCTCTGCTTGGGTAGAAGATCATATGGATCAGGAAAAACTTGATTCTCGTGAAATCCGCGATGAAGCGATATTTACAGTAGTAAGAAATATGAGAAACGGTAGTGGAAAATATGGTTTAAAAATTGTTCAAGATAATACTTACGTTGGAGAGGAGCAATAAATTATGAAAGTGATGAAATTGGGAGACATGAGCAAACAAGTAGAGAAAGCCCAAAGATATTTGAATACTTTAGGATCAAAAGTTAAGATTACCGGTAGTTATAATATTGGAACAGTAAGTGCAGTAACTGCATTTCAGAAGAAAAATGGATTAAAAGCTACTGGAATAATTGATTCTGAGACATGGAACTTACTTAAAAAACTAAATAACCCGATTCTGAAGTTTATTCGCAAGATATTTAAAAAGGGGTAAGATGTTGTTTCGCATTTGAAACATTGCCTTGATTAGAGGTGATGTAAGATTGAGTAAATCGAAATACTACATGACTAAGAGATACTTAACAAAAGAAGACTATGAAAAAGATTTTAAAAGCATATACTATTCGGGATATTCTGAAGGTGTTAAAGATGGCATTGTAAAAGGACTTAGTTATATCGTTGGACAAATTTATAAAGATTTTTCCGATCAGCAGATTGGTGAAGCACTTTATGAATCTCGTCAACGTGATATTAAGTATTGGCAAGAGCAAGAAGAATATTTTAAATCTCGATTAGAAAATGAACTACAGAAAAGACTTAAAGATAAAGAATCTTCCGAAGTTAAGGAGTCCTCTTAAACAAGGGACTCTTTTTTTCGCATATTTTTCACCTTACTTAGTAGGAGGTGAATTTTAATGACTGCATTAGATTTGTATTTAAAAATATCTGAAAAATTTATTGAGATGCAAGAGATTGAACAAAGCAAATGTGACTTCCAAAAAACATGTTTGAGTCCTGACTATAATATGGTTAAAGACAATCAACAAATTGGAAGACTTATGATGATGATAGACGTAATGAGCGCTTTTAATAATTTTAATCCAATACTAATGGAGTACGATAATAAAACAACATAAATCACCTAAGCGGAGACCAATCAAGGCTCTCCGTTTTTATTATAGAAAGGATATTTGACATGATTGAAGAACATATTTATACTGAATCTATGAACCTTGAAAACTGTATAAAAGAAGAGATAATGCCTGCCATGAAAGGAGATTTAGACATGGCTAGGCAACACATATTTGTAACATTATCGAATGGTGAACAAGTATGGATTACTGGTGAAACATATTCTGATCTGATTCAAAACGCAATCAATAAGTATTCTGAAACTGCTCAGAAACAGACTTCGGTATCTTTTAAGGAGTACACCGATAAGATTTTCGATGTTTTTCTGAAACCGCGATGGAAACCGTCAACTACAGAAACTAATAAATTTCTACTTAATAAACACATCTTTCCATATTTTCAGAATCTGGATCTTATGTCGATTGATGTAGGTACAATTCAGTCATTTTTCCAAACAAAGCAACACTTATCGAAATCTTATACGAAACAGATGCTGATTATGTTGCATGAGATTTTTCAGAATGCTATGGAAGATGGCCAAATGAAAAACGATCCAACAACATCATCCAGGATTACTTTGCCTCAGAAATCAACAAAACGTAAAGCCTTAGAACCGGAACAGTATTACGACATAATATCAAATCTAAATAAGCTTAGTGGTGATGAGGCCTTACTAATTGCTTTACTCTGTTTTACAGGGATGCGAAGAGGTGAAATCTTAGGGTTAAAATGGGACTGTATATCAGAGGACTTTATAACAGTTAAGGCTGAGGTCATTTATAAAAGTAATCAGCCAATTTATAATGATTATACTAAAAGTTCTTCTGGAATCAGAATGATTCCGATCAGCACAGAGTTAAAACCCTATTTAAGTAATCGTAGTTCTGGATTCGTTTTCGGAGGATCAAAGCCATTTACTCAATGCAAGTTTGATAGAATGTGGGAAAGAATCAAAATGGAAGTAAACCTTTACAGAGCGACTCCTCATGTATTCAGGCACACATATTTGTCGATGCTTGCTGCGAGTAATGTGGATCCTAAGACGATTCAGGTTATTGCTGGGCATGCAGATTTCAGTTTTACATTCAATAAGTATATTGATGGAAACAAAATTAATGTTCAGAATGCTAGTAATCAGTTTAGTAAGCATATTTCTAATTTGGCACAGCAATTTAGCAAGAAAGGCTAGAAGCTATATTTTATAAGGCAGAAGACGATTTTTAGATTAGACTCCGACTCTGAAGGTCACAGGTTCGAATCCTGCCGGGCATACTGCTTTAAGCCTTGTAGATCAATGTCTACAGGGTTTTAGTATATTCTGGAAAACGAATTAAATGAGTAAGAAATGTCAAAAAGTCAGGCATTGTCTTTTCGCAACATCACCATAGTATA
>JAEEGL016537638.1_pt1 | contig 51838 bp, 37 predicted proteins | sample 9134231 | NCBI WGS metagenome assembly JAEEGL01 (sample SAMN16246548, study PRJNA631951) | gut metagenome | biome: gut microbiome; feature: rumen; material: fiber-attached | host: Bos | place: Iran: Karaj | collected 2018-10
CAGCAATAATTTCGAAATAACGTTATAACAATAGAAAGCCCCTTCCCAATGCTTCCCCCAAGTGGGAGTCTGGGAGGGGGCTTTGTTTCTCCCCCTTACGGGGGAGTTAGAGGGGGTCTTTACTCCAGTCCCTGAATAGTGTCCTCGTTCTTGATGACCTCGATGGCATCGTCCTGAGCCTTGCGGCTTGCTACAAGCTTGAACTCGGCCTCGTCGCGGAGGTTCTGGAAGTCTTTTCCTGGAGTCCAGCGGACGTTCACAGCCTTGATTTTGCTGGAATCGAACTCGTCAGTAGTGCGGGCACCTTCACAGGCAAGTTCCACATGGAAGCTGCCTAAGTCTCCGAGATTCACTTTGTTGCCAGCAAGCATCTGTTCACGCAAACATGAAGTGGCTTTGGTCAGGATAGCTGCCACATCAGCCTTGTCGTAGGCGCAGCCATGGTCTGTAATGTGTTTTGCGAACTTGTCAAGGTTGAACACTTCATGGACTTGTGCAGCTCCATAAGCCTTTGTCTGCGTAACGTCCTCCTTCTTAGTGCCTGGCTAGGCACTTGCAATGTAGATACTGTAGTTAATCATAACAGCCCCCTCCCGTCCTCCCCCAAAGGAGGAGGAGTTTTGTATACCGCGGAGGGGATAGCGGGGGTTAAGGGTTAAAGTTTAATTTTGAATTTTGAATTTGTTAATTTTGAATTTATTTTCGACGTGTCGCGAGCGCTCTTTCAACGTGTCGAATTGGTAATTTTAACGTGTCTTGTTCCTCTCTCAACTACACTGCAAAGGTACGATATTTTCTTGAATTGTGCAAGCAAATTGGCAATTATTTTCACAGAAAAATGAAGTTTTTTGAGTCTTTTTCTGCCGTCTGCCGCGAGGGGTGGATTTGATGCAGAAAGTAGGAAAGTAGGAAAGTAGGAAAGTAGGAAAGTGGACATTAAGGTGTTTAGAGGGTTCCCCAAAAGGAGAACCCTCTATTCTTTTGTTCCTTTGGCTTTCAAGATATCTTCGTAATTCTGCCCTGCAAATGCAAATAGGCAATAACCAATAGATAATAACCAATAGGGTTGCCCCTGTTGGGCGCAGGAACTACTCAATGAGGGTGAAGGTTCCGTCGAAGCTGATGGGGTCGCGGTTCATCGACCTTACGCGGATATAAGCATAGCCCGTATCGTACAGGTCAATAAGATAATGATAGACATCCTCCGTCGTCCTGACATCTATCTCCAGCTGGGTCTTGTTGGCCTTGGGGCGGCTCTCGGAATACCGCAAGATGGGCATCTCGAAATTCAACCCTACCGATGGGGAACCCACAGGTGCTTGATAGGCCTGACCAAAGTAGGGGAGGTCGCTGCATAGCGTGTCGCCCCGCAACTCTACGAAGTAGTCGGATGATACGGTTCTTGTCCCGTAGCGCAAGGTGTTCATCGAACTGATATCGATGTGCAGATGCTTCGAAGCAATAGCCTCAGCTACTGCCAGCCGCATCTTTGCCTGCTGTTCAGCCTTTTCTTTTTGAGTGGCACAGCTGGCAATCATCAGCACAGCCAGCATCCCAACAAATATCCTTTCTCGTTTCATGCTGCAAAGGTAAGGTATTTCTTTGAAACTAACGAACAACTCACTAAATAATTAAGTTTTCTTCAATGTGTGTCATTATGCAAAGACGTTAAGGTGTTTGGCTGGGTCGGTTAAGCGACTTGATCCAATCGGTTAAGCGACTGGGGTCAATCGGTTAACCGACTTGAGGTGTTCGGTTATGATGTTGGTTGCAAAAATAACGACAAATAGGCAATTTTACAATTTTCTTCTTCTTAAATTTATGAAATGTCCCTACATCCCTACATAAGCTTGGATTACACATTGACTTTCATATGCTTACACTATGTATAGTGCCTACATAAAAATTATCATTCCGCCATTTCACCGATTTTGTTCAAAAACACCTCAGTTTTCGAGAGTCATCGGACACTTTGAAACGTCATTTAACATATTCGGTGTGCCGACTTAGTTTGTTTCATACGCGAAACAAACTGTTTCACCTGCGAAACAATCCGTTTCATCCTGTGAAACAACTTGTTTCATCCCATTGAAACAGTTTGTTGTACTTTTCATGTTAAATGGAACGGCTTGTCATTCAGCAAGTAAACGGCTTCCTTCTCCTTGTTTTGCCGAAAAAGCACCATTTATTTATGTAGGGTCATATAGGGTTGATTACAACCATACATGGTGCAAACGCTCTGTTTGATAGTGAATTATGAGCATTTTATGTAGTGTGTAGGCATTTTTCGATTTTTTGCCTGACAAAAAATGTTGTTCCGAAAATGGTTAGCAATTGTTCCGAAAAGCGGGTGTTTTCCAGACGCGGATGTTAAACCTCCCCCCAAAAAGCACAAAAGTCAAAAAACACAAATTCCGAAATATGCAGACAAACGGATTTGGCGTTGTTAAAAATCCTCATCGCATTCAAAACTTGCTTGAAGTGGATTCTGTTACCGATAAAGCGAAAAAAAACAAGCATTTCCTTGCCATTTCATATATTTAATTGTATCTTTGTCCTCGAAAAGCAATAGAATTAACTAAACAACAATAATTATTAAACAACAAACAAAATGAAAAACTATTTACTACATCGCTATTGGATAGTGATAGCATGTCTGATGTGCGCAGGGTTAATCAATGCTCAGCAAAACTATGTTAGTGGTCTGACCTATGCGAGCAACCTTCCTGACGGTGACAACATTGTCCTCACCGGCAACACCGTACTATTCATGAACAAAGACTTGACGGTCAAAAGTATCAGTGGAGACTATTCCTTTGAGGTACAGGGTAGTGAGCACACACTGACGGTGAATAATCCCAACGGAACAGCAATCAGCGTTAGGTCGTTCAATAATATTGCAAGCAACGTCATTGCTTCCGGTTATAAATCCGGCATCTATACCAACGGTAATATCACCATGCAGGGCGGAACGCTGACAGTACAAGGTAAAAAGACTTTTGGCATCTATTCCAGCGGAGGCGACATATCCCTCACAGGAACTGTAGATGTCAAGTCAGAGCAACCTGCTATAAGTGCAAGAACTGTTACTATCAATGGTGACCTGACAGCACAGACTACTTTGGAAGATTTTTACTGTATTATTGGTAATGGAGTTACGTTGACAGGTGGAACCATTAAAATCAATTCTATCAACTATGCTGTCTGTTCATACGGTGATTTGACATTGTCCGGTGATATCACTGCAATTGCAACCGGACATGGTGCCAGTGCGTTTAATGTCAAAGAAGGCGGGAACTTACTCATCAAGGACGGTAGCAGCATTACTGCTCAAGGTGGCGGTAACGCCATCTATGCCGAAGGTAACATCACTATGGAAGGTGGAAATCTGACAGCACGAGGTACTTCGTATGAAGGCATCTATTCCAGCGGAGGCGACATATCCCTCACGGGTAGTATAGACATCAAGGCAGAAAAGAATTCTATATACGCACAAAAGGGATATATTACTGTCAATGGTGACCTGATAGCAGAGACTTCTATGGAAGATAAATACTGTATTATTGGTGATGGCGTCAGCCTGACTGGTGGAACCATGAAAATCACCTCACATGCTACTGCTGTTGGTTCATACGCTAATATATGGTTGTCCGGTAATATCACAGCAACTTCGAAATCAGGGAGTGCTTTCAAAACCCCTGGTCCTTCTATGGGAAACATATACATCATGGACGGTAGCACCATCACTGCTACCAGTAAGGGTACAGCCATCTATGCCGAAGGTGATATTACTATGCATGGCGGAACGCTGACAGCACGAAGTTCTTCATCATTAGGCATCCATGCCAACAGAGGCGACTTATTCCTCGTAGGAACTATAGATGTCAAGGCAGAGCAGGTTGCTTTAAGAGCCAGCGAAAATGTTTATATCCATGGTGACCTGACAGCAGAGACTACTCTGGAAGATTTTTACTGTATTGTTGGTGGATATGTCAAGTTGATTGGTGGTACGATGAAAATCACCTCTGTCAACAATGCTGTCCGTTCATACGGTGATATGGTATTGTCCGGTAATATCGCAGCAGGTGCAACCGGACATGGTACCAGTGCGTTTAGTTTACATGAAGGTGGAAACTTACTCATCAAGGACGGTAGCACCATTGTTGCTGCCAGTGACGGTAACGGCATATATGCCGAAGGTGGTATTACCATGGAGGGCGGAAAGCTGACAGTACGAGGTTATTCGTATGAAGGCATTATGTCCAGACGTGGCAACATCTCCCTCAAGGGTAATATCGACATCCTGGCAGAGAAGAATTCCATTTTAGCAGAAGATGGAGATGTTACTGTCAATGGCCGTGTGGAGGCAAGAACCATATCAGAGACCACAGGTGCGTTTAGCTGTATTCAAGGTAAAAAAGTCACGCTGGATGGCGTCATGAATATCGTTTCTAATGAAGCCGACGTCGTTGTATCGCACGGCAACATGAGCCTGTCGGGAAATATTCATGCCACAACAGGCGATGCATATCAAAGCAGGGTCTTTAGATCGTACGACGGAGGTAATATCTATTTCGGGAAAGGCTATTTTGATTTCTCCGCCGGAGGTTTAAGTCGAGCCATTTATGCAGACGGACAGATTCTCCTCGATCTATCGTTGGGCATCCTGATGCCTGAAAACGGCAGGGTATATGACCATACTATTGTTGACTCCAATTATCAATCAGCTCGCCATGTACGTATCGGCTATACGCCTAAAGTCACCGAAAACTCACTTTTCGCTACGGCTACGGTTAATTACGGCCAGCAGGCACGTGTTGAGGGCACGATAAAAGCCATTGGTAAGAGTACCTACACAATGCAGGAGAGTATCGACGGCAATACATGGCGCACCATCCAATCCGGCACAATAGAAGCGGATAAAGCGCGTGCCGGAACAACTGTCCTCTACAAAAGAGTGCTTACTCAGACCGGCTATAAGCCCAACACGCAATACCGCATGATTGTCGCTCACGCAGCCTCCGGCGAAAGAGACACATCTGCCATCGTGCGCATCAATTACAAGTATCCGCTATTCAAGAATGGATCGGTTTATGATTATTATGGAGCAGGCGAGGTGTTCCACTTTGCGAAGCCTGCCGACTGCCGCGACTACAAATATACAAGCGACCTACCATATATCCTGAAGGAGGACGACGACTATCTGAGCATCACCATGCCGGCATGTCCTCTGTATATCGATGAATACACCCCGGAATACCGAGTGGATTTCTGCGATTCAGATGCTACCATAATAAAGTCCCAAGAAGTGAAGGCCGGAGAGGATGCCACACCACCTTCGATGGGAGGAGACAATGCATCGGGCAAACGCAAAGCGAAAGTTTTCAGAGGCTGGGACAAGGACTACACCAACGTTCACCAAAACCTCAAGGTGTTTGCCAAATACGACGTCTATGTGGACTTGAATATGGATGTGGCAGAGCACACTTGCAACCGCACCGAAGACTGGAACTTTTCTTCGTTCACGTTCACTGAGTTTGAAGGCAACAAGACGATGGCAATGGCTGGCGACAAACTGACCTTCCGCGCCAGCGTGAAGACCAACACCCCAGTGGATGTGTACTTCCAGTCCGGAACTCCTCTTTCCAATGGCGAGATAAGCTGGACAACCGGTCAGCATGTGGGCGAGATTACCGGCTACGAAGTAAACAAAGTCAAGACCTTCGACCGTCAGGTGACAGCACTCGTGGAGTATAACAACGAACTGTCGTTCGAAAAGTCGCGCTACTACCGCTTCTATGCAAAAGGAAACGGTACCGCAGAGACCATCTATTCCGCAGCAATGGAGATACAGATGTACTACCCGTTGCTCATTACGGCTGACAAAGAGGTGATGGCGATGACCAACGAAGGCTATTTCTTCTTCAGTGGCCAGCGCGGCATCATCCCGGCAAAGTCTGGCGAAATAGTTTACATCTCTGACTTCCAGGGACTGAAAGGTGCCGGATTGACGTATGCACGCGTCAACAAGCCCACTTCCCTCCAAGAAGGCTACTCAGACGACGGATTCCATTACATTCTTGGTCCAGGCGAGACAGAGAGCCTGAATGTCACCACAACGAAGAAACTGGTTATCTTCGACGGCGTTTACGGCAATGGCTATCCCCAACAGCTCGACTTCTCAGCCGAGGGCTTTGGCAAGATAAATGGCTACTACGGCGAGATTGTTCCCTGCGGCGGCAGCGTCACCTTGCCACCAGACCCGACAGAAGAGAATGCAGTCTTCCTCGGATGGACTTCGTGGGATTCTTCTTCGTACGGCGACCTGGCATACATGAACGTGCCGGCAGGTAGCGAGAATGTCATCGGCTTCACAGCAAACTTCGAGTACTACGACCCGACACCTCAATACACCGTGCGTTTCTTTGGAAAGGACGGAACGCCTTTGCTCGATACACAAATGGTTACAGAAGGTTCGGATGCCACGCCTCCGACTGCTCCTGAAGTTAGCGGATGGCATTTTACCGGTTGGGATAAATCGTACACGTCCATCATTGAAGATATGGATATCACTGCCATTTATGGCGAAGATATTAAAGTATGGACGGTAACATATAAGAACTGGGACGGCAGCGACCTCGGTTCCGAGCAGGTGAACGATGGCGAAGCAGCAGTGGGCGTTGAAGTGGAGCGTGAAGGATATACCTTCGTGAAGTGGAGAGATTACTTCTCCGGCGAGGATGTGGATATGGAGCATATCACGGCTAACGTCACTGTAGAACCCGTCTTTACGGAGACGCTATATACCGTCACTTACCGCGTAAATGGTGTGGAGACGTATTCGGTTCAAGCTGTTCACGGCTTATCAGCAAGCAGCATCTACTATCCGTACGGCACACCGACCAAGGAAGCTACAGAGGAATTTGTTTACACGTTTGATTACTGGACTCCTCAGGTGGAGACTATTACCGAGGATGTGACCTTTGACGCGGTCTTTGTTCCTGCGGCACGGCAATATACCGTTACGTTCCAGAACTGGGATCACACCCTGTTGTCTGAACAGCAAGTAGCATATGGTGCTGCAGCTTCTGCTCCGTCTGAACCGACACGGGCAGGATATGTCTTCGACGGTTGGGATCGTGCGTTTGATGCTGTATTGGCAGATATGACGGTTACGGCTAAGTTCCGCTTGCCATATTATGACATATACACCATCTCTGTGATTGCTGTTAATGGTACCGTAAATGGTGCTGGAGAATATCAGTATGGCTCTGTGGTAGAATTAACCGCTATTCCCGATGAGGGATATATCTTCGAGAAATGGTCAGATGGTGTCACAGACAATCCGAGAACTGTGACCGTCACAGAAAATGCAACCTATACGGTATGGTTCGCTGATGATCCGGATAGCATTAAAGGAATTAATTCAGAACAATCTGTCAACGAGAGCTGGTATGACCTGACCGGCCGCAAGATTGACAAGCCTCAAAAGGGCATCAACATCATCCACTATTCAGATGGTACAAGCAAAAAGGTATTGGTTAAATAGCCCAAACAAACCATAACATAAGCGAAGGGGAGCAATCTGCTCCCCTTCGTTAATTTAGTGCATAGTTCACCTCGCTGAAACAAACAACCCTACAAGCTTGCAGAGTTGTTTTCCTGATTTCGGGAATTATATTATTGGTGTCCGCTAAAAATATAGAGTATGAAACGATGTGAGGGTTTACTTTTTGAAAAATACACCTGTAATACCTATTTATTAGTATTACAGATGTATAAGATAGGAGTTTTCAACATTTAGAGGACACCAATAATATAATATTCAAGGCAATTACATAGGGCATTAACTTTTCCCTTCGGGCCGTCGAGTTAAACCTTCATCGTAGATTCTGGAAATCCCAGATAATCCGGAATATCGGAGATTCCGAAATCACTTCCAACTGAGGAGCCTTCCTATCTGGTCGTAGAGGCTTGCCCAGTGTGCACGGCTCTCTGCGTCGGGGGCACTTTGGCTGGCAGCTTTGGTCTTCTTCTGCAACTGCTGAAGGGTATAGAGAACTGCGGGACGAACATCCTGATTGCCGTTGCCATAGGCGCGGCTCAGGTGCATATACATCGTGTTTTGCAGATTGATTCGGTAGGGAGTCACCTTCTTGTTGTTGTCGAGTTCGGTGAATACCATCTTCGTGAGGTCGGTGAGATAGGCCTGAGGCTTGTAGAGTTCGTTGAGGTCTTCGAGGCGATTCATCAGGTATGTCACTACGATGTTCCCCGTGTTACTGGTCACACGCTGCGGGTCGCTCTCGAAGCGCTGGATATAACTCGGTTCGCGAAGCCATACGGGTTCGTTCAGCACTTGCTCGTTTATGAAATTGAGGGCTGCCTTCTGCTTGTCGAGAGGCTGAGGCACATAGACATCTTCCGTAGAGCCTTTGGGCTGGAAGTTAATCCTGTAGCCGCCGATGTTGCGAGACACATGACCCATATAGCGGAGGAACTGTATGCGAATGTGTGAGTACATTGTCTCGATGTCCTGCCAATAGAGGTCTTTCTCGTTGTCCAGAGTCCACAAAGGCAGCGCCTTGATTTCGCGCTTCAGGTTGAGGATGCCGTAGTAGCTTGCCTTTATGGGGTCGTCGCCGAGGTCTTCTGTCTGGCGGCGCGGGTCTCTGTGTTCGCCTTCTCCGTCACCCCACCACAGGCGCTTGTTCTCTTGTGCCTTAACGGTCATGGATTCCAGCATCTTATGGTCTTCATCCTCATCCTTTGCATCAAGCATCGGTGTGTAGCCCCATTGGATAGCCCACTTGTCGTAGTCGTTGATGCGCGGGAAGATGCCGATACGGTCAATGCCGTCCTCAGGCTGAGCCACATAGTTGAAGCGGGCATAGTCCATAATAGAAGGCGTATGGCCGTGAGCTTCCACCCAAGCTTTGTCCCTGAGGCTGTCCACAGGCACGGTGCTGGAGCTGCCGAAGTTGTGGCGAAGGCCGAGCGTGTGACCGACCTCATGACTGCTGACAAAGCGGATGAGGTTGCCCATCAGTTCCTCGTCGTAGTTCATCTTCTGAGCCGCTTCGTCGATAGAGCTGCATTGAACCATATACCAGTTGTGGACGAGGCTCATCACATTGTGATACCAGCAGATGTGGCTCTCGAGGATTTCACCTGTACGAGGGTCGTGGACGTTAGGCCCGTAGGCGTTCTCGATGGGGCTTGCCAGGTAGCGAATGCAACTGTAGCGAGCATCTTCCATGCTCATCGTTGAATCGTTCTCCGGCCATTCCTCAGCTCGGATGGCGTTCTTGAAGCCTGCTTTCTCGAAGGCTGCTTGCCAATCGTTCACGCCTTGAATGAGGTACTTGCGCCATTGCTTCGGTGTTGCAGGGTCTATGTAATAGACAATAGGCTTGACGGGTTCGACGAGTTCGCCCCGCTTCATCTTCTCTACGTCCTCAGGCTTCGGTTCAAGCCTCCAACGGCAGATGAAACGTTTCTCCTCAACACGCTGCTGGTCGTCGCTGTAGCTGGTGTAGTCGTCGGTGAAGTAGCCGACGCGCGGGTCGAAGTAGCGGCGCATCATAGGCTTTTCGGGCAGAAGCACGAAGCTGATGTTCAGTCCGAATGTTGCCTTGCCTGTAGCCCTCACAGCACTCACCCTGCTATTGTTGTTCCCGTTGAAGGTCTTTACCAGTCGCACCTCAGTATTTGTGGGGAATGACTTGATGTCGTCTATGTAGCTTGTTTCCTGATTCTGGAGCGAGAACGATTCCTTGGCGTAGCGAGGCAGCCCAAGTGCGGCGTTGTCTTGATTGAAGAAGCCTCCCACCTTTATCTTATAGACCTTGTCCTTGTGGCTCTCAATCTTGAAGGTTCCGATGATGGGGTTCTCGTTGCTGATGGTAATGGCGCGGTTGATGTTCTCTGCCGTGTCTGCCACATTAATAAATAAACGCGCACGCAGGAGAAGGTTATCATCTGGTGCTTCTTGGAAATAGACGGTTTGCTGGTTCACCTGCTCACCGCCGAACTTGCCGATGCTTGCAGGCGTAGAGGTGTAGCGTGTGGTGGTCAGGAACTCGCGTCCAATCAGGCTGTCGGGTATTTCGAAGTACCATTCCGCCTCCTGTTTTGTGACGCGGAACAGCCCGTCTCGTTCTATCTTGGGCTTTTCTGTCTTTACGCTGTCCTTGGATGCAGGGGCAGGCGTGTCCTTCTTTTTCTTCCCGAAGAGCGACTTCTTTTTCTTTTCCTTTTGGTCAGCCTTCTTGTCTTTGGCCGTTTGCTCGGTCTTGGCTTTTTCTTTCTTCTCGCGAGCCAGGACGGGTGTCTGTCCCAGCAATACTGCTGCAAGCAGCAAGCTCAGATATTTTGCTTTCATACAGGTTGAGGTTTTTTGCATTTCGTTTGCAAAGGTACGACAATAATTCCTAATTCACAATCAATAAACAATAATTAAGATGTAATTACGCATAGGTAGAGAAAAAAAACAAAGCAGGAAAGAACAATCTATCGTAATTTTTAGTATCTTTGCACGCGAAAAAGAAAAATGTAAATCGTCAAATAGTAAATCACAAAGATGAGTACACAAACAGAAAAGATTAAGGAGCTTATGGAGCTCCGCGCCAAGGCTCGCATGGGCGGCGGCGAAAAGGCTATCGAGAAGCAGCACGAAAAGAACAAGTTCACGGCTCGTGAGCGTATCAACATGCTGCTCGACGAGGGTAGCTTCGAGGAAATGGATATGTTCGTCAAGCACCGCTGCACGAACTTCGGTATGGAGAAGAAGCAGTATCTGGGCGACGGCGTAGTAACTGGCAGCGGCACCATCGGCGGTCGCCTTGTTTATGTCTTTGCTCAGGACTTCACCGTTTCCGCAGGTTCTCTCTCCGAGATGCTGGCAAGCAAGATTTGTAAGGTGATGGACATCGCCATGAAGGTGGGTGCTCCTGTCATTGGTCTTAACGACTCTGGCGGCGCACGTCTTCAGGAAGGCATCAACGCCCTTGCAGGCTATGCTGAAATCTTCCAGCGCAACATTATGTCCTCAGGTGTTATTCCTCAGATTAGTGCCATTATGGGTCCCTGTGCCGGTGGTGCAGTTTATAGCCCCGCTCTGACGGACTTTACCTTTATGGTTGAGGGCAGCAGCTATATGTTCCTGACAGGCCCCGGCCCTGTGAAGGCTGTGCTTGGTGAAGTTGTGACTCAGGAGCAGTTGGGCGGCGCAAGTGTTCATGCCACAAAGAGCGGTGTGACGCACTTCACGGCCAAGAACGAGGAAGAGTGTATCGCAATGATTAAGCAGCTCTTCTCCTACATTCCTCAGAACAACCTCGAAAAGACACCTCGCGTAACCTGCACAGACCCCATCGATAGAATGGAGGACTACCTGAACGACATCATTCCCGACAATCCCAATATGCCTTACGATATGTATCAGGTAATTGCAGGTATTGTGGATAATGGCGAGTTCTTCGAGGTTCAGCCGAACTTCGCAAAGAACATTATCGTGGGCTTCGCTCGCTTCAACGGTCAGAGCGTCGGTATCGTAGCCAACCAGCCAAAGCAGCTTGCAGGTGTGCTCGATTGCAACAGCAGCCGCAAGGGTGCCCGCTTTGTTCGTTTCTGCGACGCATTCAACATTCCTATCGTAACGCTTGTTGACGTTCCAGGCTTCCTGCCCGGCACAGGTCAGGAGTATAACGCAGTCATCCTGCACGGAGCTAAGTTGCTCTATGCTTACGGAGAGGCCACTATTCCCAAAGTGACAGTTACTTTGCGTAAGAGCTACGGCGGCAGCCACATCGTGATGAGCTGTAAGCAGTTGCGCGGCGACTTGAACTATGCTTGGCCAAGCAGCGAGATTGCTGTGATGGGTGCAAGTGGCGCTGCAAGCGTGCTCTATGCTAAGGAAGCTAAGGCTCTGAAGGACGAGGGCAAGGTGGAAGAAGCAAAGGCTTATATGGCAGAGAAGCAGAAGGAATACGAAGACCTCTTCGCAAATCCCTATCAGGCTGCCAAGTACGGTTACATCGACGATGTTATCGAGCCTCGCAACACCCGCTTCCGCATCATCCGCGCTTTGGCTCAACTGGAGAACAAGAAACTCACTAACCCCGCCAAGAAGCACGGGAATATTCCTCTGTAAGGAAGTGGCCCCTCTCCCTCTCCCCCGAGGGGGAGTGTCCTAACTGAAATGTTAATAATAAAATAAAAAGTTTGCCCTTCTTCAATCTCCTCCCCTCGGGGAGGACGGAAGGGGGCTTCAAATAAAATAATATGTATTTCCTTTCAATATCCGACCCGCAGATATGGCTCTTGGCAGGCATCTCCATCTTGGTGGTGTTCTCTATCCTGATTATTCTGGTGCTTATCTTGGGTATCTTTACCGCCGTTGCAAAGAAGACTACAGCTAAGGCAAAGGCCGTAAAGACCAGCATCGAAACCAGCTTGGAAGCCAAGAGCTTCGAGAAAGCCAGCGAAGAGGACAAAGTAGCAGTTGCGACAGCTCTCTATCTCTACTTCAATGAGAGAGACAATCGCGAAAGCCGCGTCCTCACTATCGTTCCATATCCCTCTGCTTGGGGAGCAACACTGAACCCAAGACTATAAACGACCCTCTCTAACTCTCCCTTAAGGGAGAGAACAAATGGTAAATGGTAAATGAATAAATGGTAAATGTAAGATGAAAGAATTCAAGTTTAAGATAGGTGGTCAGGATTATGCTGCCACCGTAGAAGACCTCAAGGACGGACAGATGAAAGTTACCGTCAATGGTCAGACCTATCAGGTAGAAGTTCCCCAGACAAAGGCTCAAGGTCCTCGTGTAGCAATGGCTCCCGTTGCTCCAGAAGCACAGACAGGCGGAACCAAGAACGTCAACAGCGAACTCCCCGGAACTGTTACAAAGATTAATGTTGCTGCTGGTCAGCATGTTAAGCGCGGCGAAGTCCTGCTTGTTGTCGAGGCTATGAAGATGGCCAACGACATCGTGAGCGAAGTGGATGGAACCGTTCAGCGCGTTGCCGTTACTCAGGGACAGAGCGTCAACCAGGGCGACTTGCTCGTCGAGATGGTTGCCGACTTCGAGGCAGCTAAGGCAGAGGTTACTCCGAAGCCCGCTCCTGCTGCTCCCGCTCCAGTTGAGACAAAGGCAGCTCCTGCATCTTCCGCTCCCGCTGGTGCAAAGACCGTTACCGCTCCTCTGCCTGGCACAATTACAAAGGTGAATGTCAAGGTTGGCGATACCGTTAATGCTGGCGACACAGTCCTCTTGATGGAGGCAATGAAGATGGAGAACAACATCACAGCTGAGTTCGGCGGTACCGTTAAAGCCATCCTCGTAGAGACAGGTAATCAGGTACAGAGCGGACAGGCACTCGTTGAGCTGGACTAAAAGCCCCCTCCTGCTCCCCCTTTGGGGGAGTGACTTAACCATTATACATTAAAACAAGAAATATATGAATAAGGTATTAAATATCTTTCGTTCGTGTTTCCTCCCCTTTAAGGGGAGGTTAGGAGGGGTCTTGCTGCTTCTCTTTTTTGCAACGCCCTTGTTGGCTGCTGACTTCAATCTGGAAGAGGGTCTTAACGACTTCATCAACGAGATGGGCTTCGTCACCTTCTTCGTGCAGGAAGAGGGTTGGAAGAATGCAGTTATGATTCTCATCGGCTGCTTCCTGCTCTGGCTTGCCATCAAGAAGGAGTACGAGCCTCTGCTGCTCCTGCCTATTGCCTTTGGTATGATTCTCAGCAATCTGCCGGGTGCTGGTCTCTTCGACTCTGATATGTGGAACAACGAGTTCCTGAATCCCGCAAGTCCCAACTATCACAGCTACGGCTACATTATGGCTCACGGCGGTCTGCTCGACATCCTTTATATGGGCGTGAAGGCTGGTGTTTATCCTTGCCTCATCTTCCTTGGTGTAGGAGCAATGACGGACTTTGGCCCGCTGATTGCCAACCCCAAGAGCCTCTTGCTTGGTGCTGCTGCACAGCTTGGCATCTTCGCCACCTTCCTCGTGACGCAGATTGATGTCTTTGGCTTCTCTGTTGCCCAGTCAGCTTCTATCGGCATCATCGGTGGTGCAGATGGTCCTACGGCTATCTTCCTCACCTCAAAGCTTGCGCCTGAGCTACTTGGCCCCATTGCCGTAGCTGCCTATAGCTATATGGCTTTGGTGCCTGTTATTCAGCCTCCCATTATGCGTGCCCTCACGACAAAGAAGGAGCGTATGATTCGTATGAAGCAACTTCGCGAGGTCAGCAAGAAGGAGAAGATTATCTTCCCCATCGTGGTTGCGATTGTTGTGAGCCTGATTGTTCCCTCTGCTGGTACGCTTATCGGTTGCCTGATGCTCGGCAACCTCTTCAAAGAGAGTGGGGTAGTGGAGCGTTTGAGCAAAGCCGCACAGAACGAGCTGAATAACATTGTGGTCATCATGTTGGGCGTTACGGTAGGTGCAACTGCTACTGCCAGTGCCTTCCTCAACTTCCAGACCATCGCCATCCTTTGCGTCGGTATCGTAGCCTTCGGCATTGGTAGTGCAGGTGGAGTCTTGATGGCTAAGATAATGAACCTCTTCCTCAAGGAGAAGATTAACCCGCTCATCGGCTCAGCAGGCGTTAGTGCCGTTCCTATGGCAGCCCGCGTCAGCCAGACCGAAGGTCAGAAGGCTGACCCGCGTAACTTCCTCCTGATGCACGCTATGGGTCCCAACGTGGCAGGCGTCATCGGTAGTGCTGTTGCAGCAGGTATCCTGCTCAGCTTCTGCGGATAAAGCCTCAGGCGCAGGTGTAACTGCGGCTAAGACATCAATATAAAAATATAAGCGGATAGCCAACAGACGGGCTGTCCGCTTTTGCATTATGAGGCTTTTTCTGTGTATATTCGCCAATATATATAAAATGTGGGGCAATGCAATTGGGATTCAAAGAAAAATTGTGTATCTTTGCACGCGATTAAAGATTTCGGCGATGAGAAGGAGCGGGACAAGAATACAATCATTAATAATAACAAGAAGATGAAAAAGACAATTACTCTTTTGTTCGTTCTGCTTGTTCAGCTGACTGCACAGGCCGAGTTGCGCAGCGGTCATTTCTTCAAGACATTGCAGAGCGAGAATCTTACGGAGCAGAAAGCAGTGGAGTGTTTCAATCAATGGTTTGCTTTGCCGCAGGAAACTGAATGGCGCAAGGTGGGCGAGCGCACCGACAAGCTGGGCATGACCCGTGTGGAGTACCGCCAGTATGTGAGCGGTGTGGAGGTGGAGCACTCGCAAGTGCTGCTCCATGTGAAGGACGGCCGCGTGCAGACCGCCAACGGAACTGTGATGGAGACTCCGCAGGCTCCTGCCAAGCTGCGCCGCTACGCCAAGGGGTATCGCGACGGTACGCCAACCGACCTGCTGGGCCGAAAGCTATACCTGGTCAGCACCAAGGACGGCTACCGCTATGCCACGAAAGCACTCTCTGCCGACAGGAGCGAGTGGATATACACGGATACAGATACGGGCGAGGTGCTGAAGCGCATCCCCACGCGTTACAACCTGACGGCAGAACCCGTGACGGTGACGGGCCGCAGCATCTACAGCGGCGAGGTGCAGATGGATGCCTCCCGCGACAGCGAGAGCGGCACCTACCTGCTCTGGGACCAGCAGCGTAACATCCACACCATGATAGGTGCAACACTCCCCTCGCTCTCGTATCGGGATATGTCGCCGAATCTCTTTGTTGCAAACTTCCCTCAATATGAGGAGACGCTGCCTGTCCCGATGGGAGAAATGACGGAAGAAATGTGGGAAGAATGGTTTAATAATATTGACTGGGATACTACGGACATGACGACCTACATCACCCGCAATGCCCTCTATGCCACCAACACAGAACCGCATTTCGACAGCTACGTCCTGAGCACCCTCACCATCGACAGGCTGGCCACGCGCGATAAGGAAGGGAATCAGACGGAAATCGTACCCACGAACGACAATCCGTTCCCCCTCAGGATAGAGATTCTGTATTATTATACTGATGGAATGGTAGAGCGGGCTGACATCAATGTCACCAGCTTTCCTGTGACACTTGACCTGAAGCGATTCAACGACGAGATTCCCGCAGCAGGTGTCGATATTGTGTTCTATACCTTGGTAGAGAATGAAAAAACAGAAGAGGAAGGCGATTTGATATGGAGATACGTGACGTACCTCACCCTCATGCCTGACGGCAGCGGCCAAACGAAGTGGAACTATAGTGAAGTGAAAGCTTCGGCCACCTACGAAAAAGGCCCGTGGTCGGCTGCCGACATCCATTGGGGCATGCAGCATACCTACGACTTCTACAAGACATTCTTCGACCGTGACAGCTTCGACGATGCCGGGGCACCCATCTACAACCTGTTCTATGTGCCAGACGGATATAGTTCGGGGAGTTACATCCTTGCCACGTCCATGAACAATGCCGGTGCCGCTAACCTCGGCTCGTCCCAGATGATCTATGGCATGGGCAGCCGTGAGGTTGGTTATTCCAGCATGTACCCTGTCGTGGAACTGAGCGTCATGGCCCACGAGTTCACCCACATGGTGACAAATGCCACTGCCCACTTGGTCTATCAGGGAGAATCCGGTGCCCTGAACGAGTCGTTCTCCGACCTGATGGGCATAGGGGTTAAGAAGTACGTACAGGGCAACGATGCTCCGTGGACCATCGCTGATGGTGTGATGGTTTATTTCTCGAACATGCGCTCCATGTCGTTCCCCAAGACGAGCATGGACGGCGCCTATCCCTGTCCTGACACCTATAAGGGAGAATTCTGGTTGAATACAGAGGATGAACGCGACCATGGCGGCGTGCACATCAACAGCGGCGTTCAGAACAAATGGTTCTATCTGCTCACCGATGGCGATTCCGGCACCAACGACAATGACTACAGCTACCAAGTGGAAGGCATCGGCATAGAGAAGTCCCAACAGATAGCCTACCGCACCCTGACGGAGTATGCCACCCGGGAGTCGCAGTATGCCGACATCCGTCTGGCCTCCCTCCAGGCCGCCGAAGACCTCTATGGCGCGAACTCTGTAGAGGTGGAGGCCGTAGGCGAGGCGTGGAGTGCCGTAGGCGTGGACGAGAATCAGACAGGCATCGAAATGGTCAATGGTCAATCTTCAATGGTCAATGGTCAATCCATCTATAACCTCGCCGGTCAGCGTCTGAACAAGATGCAGAAAGGCATCAATATCGTTAACGGAAAGAAGATATTAAAATAATAAGAAATGCAGGAATGAAGAAAATTAGAAAAGGATACGCACACCTTTCTTATTCTCTTATTTTCTAATTCTCAAATTATGAAGAAGATTCTCATGACGTGGGCAGCCGTCCTTTGCTGCTTGGGGCCAGCACAGGCTCAGTTGCTTTACAAAATCAGCGGCAATGGTCTGAAAGAGCCGTCCTACATCGTGGGCACCAATCATACTGCTGCCATCTCGTTTGTAGATTCCATCTCTGGGCTTCGCAGGGCCATGAACGACACACAGCAGGTTTATGGGGAGACGAAAATGGGTTCATTTGACCTCACTAATGAGGAACTCGACAAATTTATGTTGCTGCCCGATGGGTTGACGCTCGACTCGCTGCTTTCTGCCGACGAGATGAAGCGCCTTTCCGCCTTCATGGTTGACAGTTGCAAAATGGACTCCGATGATGTGGAGTTATACCTCGACCTGAAACCGCTCCCTCTCGCTATCTATCTCTGTTACTTACGCGATGGCTTTAAAGAGACACTTACATCCAACTGCGGCACATTGTTCGATGATTATTTCCAGAAGGAAGCACTTGCGCAGGGCAAGGAGATTGGCGGACTGGAAACAGCGAAATTCCTGCTAATCTGCGAAAAAATCTCATTGGAGCGCCAGAAACAAATGCTGATGTGCACGGTGGACCACCACAAACGCCCAGAAGAGAAAGGCAGCACGCTGAAAACCTACTATAGTCAGGACATTGAGGCCATTTGGAAGGAATTTAACGACCACATAGACGAAGATTGCGCCTTCACGTCACAAGAAGCGGCCATGTTGTGCACAGTCCGCAATTATGCGTGGATGGAGAAGATTCCCACGCTGATGAGTAGTAAGTCAACACTCTTCACCGTCGGCTGTCTTCATCTTCCAGGGCCTGACGGTGTCCTCAATCTCCTCCGTCAGGCAGGCTATACCGTTGAGGCAGTAACAGAGTGAAACGATAAAATAAGACGAACATCATGAACGTAAAATTCAAAATGCCGAAGTTCGGCAGGCAACTATCAAGTAAGGGCTGGCTGAAGGAATTGGCGCTGACATTCCTGGCTACCACCATTTCCATCGTGCTTACTTTCGGCACAGCACAGTATTTCGAGCATCGGCAGAAGGTGGCCAATGGACGGCTGATGGCTATGATGGTCATTCACGACATGGACAACACCGTCGAGACGCTGACGAAGCTCGCTGGTGAGCACACCGCTATGGCCAAGATGGCCCAGTCTCTGACGGACAATCAGGAAAGGCTCGAATCCGTCTATGTTGACTCGTTAGAGAAGGTTCTGGACTATCTCATCGCCAGCGACAACTCGCCGCTGACGTGCCGACTTGATGAATCGACCGAGAAGGTCTTCCTCAGCAGCCAGGACTCGTGGAAGAATATCGACAACGCCACGTTCATCGACGAGGTGCAGCAGTTCTATGTTGACCGCCACACGCTGTACGACCACATCAACAGCTCGTCGCGGTGGAAGAAACCTGTCACGGAAGACGAATACAATGCGGAATTGATGAAAGACCTGCTTGTCAACAAGGTCACGCTCTTGCGCAAGTTCCTGGGTGAGGACGAAGTCAAATTCTACATCAATATGGCTACCACCCGCCAGCAGGAACTGAACCTTGCCGCCTACCGTTTCAAACAAATCAGCGACAAGTGCAAATTCACTATGGGCATCACCGACGAGGAACTGGCGACCTATATCGAGACCCGTGAACGCACAGGCAACAACGTGAAGGAGCACGAACTCATCGGGCGGTGGATTGTGATAAAGACCACCGAATACGATTACATCGTTGAATACGCCGCCGACCATACTTATATCCAAACCAGCGTCATTTACCAGTTCGCACCCGCCTTCGACGGCTGCTTTGCCACAAAATACATTACCACCGGCACGTGGGAACTGCGCGACGACACACTATTGATGGTGCTTAAACCAGGAATCAAGTTCGAAATGGACGACAGCCGCGTTACCCCGAAGCCCGGCATGGAGCAAAAGACGAAGGACTACGCCACCGAAATCGAGACATCTGGCAAAGCATACGCAAAGGGGCTGGACATTCAGGAAGACCGTCCCCGCAGCTACGCAGCCTCCATCGACCCCACTGGTAAAAAGATAGAACTGATGTGGACTGAGCTTGATGCCAACGGTAAAGAAGTGAAGCAGGCCTATTATCTGACGAGGCCGAAGAATAAGAGTCTCGAATAAACAAAAAAATATACACAAACCCATAAAAAAAGAAAATGAAAAAGATTCTGATGGCAGCTGTAGCCTGCATCTGCATTACAGCAATGAGCACAATATTCAGCTCGTGCAAGGAAATTGATGAGTTACAAGGCATGAACGATGCCAACGCTTACTACAGCTACGGGGCAAGTGGCCAGGGGACCAATGGAGCGGAAGCGGAGGGACAGTTCAGAGTCGCCATCCAGCAAGCCGTGGGGCAAGGGACTATCCTTGGCGGTGCCGATGACAAGGTCATACAAGCCTGCGACAAATGCTACGAGGAAATCAAACCCAAAATGCAAGGAAAGAGCGCCGTCGTTTACATCGTCAAGAAACGACATCCCGAAGGCTGGCAAAAGAACCTGACGGCATACATATTCTAACGACACCCTGTACACGCCATTCCCTACTCCTCACCTTCGATGCCTCATACGTCGATTGTGACTCTTTATTTGTGTCGTTCTTGGATGTCCTAGCATCAAGGCGCACTCCTAAGGTGCGGAAGGGCAAACTACACGTGTGTCGTTGGCAATCTTAACGTGTATCGTTGGCAATCATAACACGTGTCGTTGGCCAACGCAGCTGCATGTGTTGTGAATCTCAGCGTGCTGCGTTTTCTCCCCATAGAGGGGGCAATTGCCCCTCTTTACCCCCACTTTCTGCCACCGGATTGGCCATTTGGCTGCAAATTACCCTTCATTTGTGGTCGGGATACTGATTTTCTGCGACGCTGATATGTTCGCCAAATGAGGGGAAAAGCATCGGAAATGGGGGGAGCTTTATGTCTTTTTAGGCCTAAAAGAGGAGGTTTTGATGCATTCTGTACCCTTTCCGAGGGTAGGCATCTCGGGAACCTTGTTTGTTGTGATGTCGTATTTCGTTGAATGTTAGTCTTTTAGATGAATTAAACTTATCGAATCTTCCAATCTTCCAGTTGTTTTTTGAGGGGTGTCTTTCTCTATATTATATATATAACTATTTATATATTAATTAATTATATAATAATATAGGGAAGTACATACCCCTATTTTTTAATTGGAAGACTGGAAGACTGGAAGATTTTCACTTTTTCACCCTTTCTCTACGCGGCCATCCTCCTGTTTGTCCTTTCCTCTTTAAGGCCTTTCGCACCCGCTAATAAATGAAATAGCAGAAATTAATTTCAGGTTTCTGCCTCACACTTCGCAAATTCTTTGTATCTTTGCACATGTAAACTGAAACGAAGTGACGAAAACCCGAAGATGGATGCAATAAACAATCTCTTTTCCCTGCTCAGTTCTGTGCTTTGGGGCTGGCCAATGGTTATCCTTTTGCTGGGCACACATGTGTTTCTCACCTTACGCCTTCGTATTCCGCAACGGCGACTGCTGACGGGCATCCGTCTGTCTGTTAAGAAGGACAAAGGAGCGACGGGCGATGTTTCGCAGTTCGGGGCATTGGCTACGGCACTTGCAGCCACCATCGGCACAGGCAACATCGTGGGCGTGGCTACTGCTGTGGCTTTAGGAGGGCCTGGTGCTGTGCTTTGGTGTTGGCTGACGGGCATCTTCGGTATGGCTACGAAGTATGCTGAAGGCTTACTTGCTGTGAAATACCGAGTGAGAGGCAGCGACGGCAAAACCTACGGAGGCCCGATGTACGCCCTTGAACTCGGGCTTGGTATGAAGTGGCTGGCTATGCTCTTCGCCATCTTCACAGCCCTTGCCAGCTTCGGCATTGGCTGTACCGTGCAAGCCAATTCGATTGCTTTGCTGGCAAACGAGACCTTCGGCATTCCCACATGGATAGTTGGCGTGTTCGTCTGCTTGCTCACGGCTTTGGTCATCATGGGCGGCGTGAAGTCCATTGCCCGTGTCTGTACCATTCTTGTGCCTTTCATGGCAGCCCTCTATGTCGTGGGTTGCATAGTGATTCTCTGTATGAATGGCAGCTTTGTATGGCCTGCTGTGCAGCTCATCGTCGAGTCTGCCTTCAATCCTACTGCGGCAGGCGGTGGCTTTGTGGGAGCTACGGTGATGATGGCGGCACGCTATGGTATTGCACGCGGCCTGTTCTCCAACGAGAGCGGTATGGGTAGCGCACCAATCGTGGCGGCAGCGGCACAGACACGCAACCCAGTTCGTCAGGCTTTGGTGTCGAGCACAGGAACATTCTGGGACACAGTCATCATCTGCGCTCTTACAGGTCTGGTGCTCGTCAGCAGCATCTTGGCTTATCCCGACATCAGCTATGCCGACGGCGCAGCCCTGACTAAGGTTGCCTTCTCCAAGATTCCGTATGTAGGTGCGCCCTTGCTCACCTTTGGTATTCTCACCTTCGCCTTCAGCACTATTCTTGGATGGTGTTATTACGGCGAGAGTGCAGTCAACTACATTGAGCACCAGCGCATTAACCGCTTCTATCGCATCCTCTACATCGTGGCTTTGTTCTTCGGCAGCATCATCAGCCTTGATGTTATCTGGAACATCGCCGACACGATGAACGCCCTTATGACCATCCCCAACCTTGTGGCCCTGCTCCTGCTGAGCGGCGTCGCTGCCCGCGAAACCAACAAATACCTCTGGGGCGGAAGGCTCGACGAGGAAATGGAAGAATGAAAGAATGAAAAAGATGAAAAGCTAATGGCAAATTTTGCAAGACTGGAAATATATATGCTATAAACAAGAAAACTCAAAACTAACCGAATTACAATCTTTGCTTTTAGCGAAGATGGGGCAATAAAACGACAACACTATGAGTACAAGATTCACAGCATTAGAAATAGGCTCGGGGGATGCTTTCCTTCTACAAGATTATGTTAATGATTGGAACTGCTTGTTTGACGCAGGTGGTAATAAAAAAAGGATTGTATATTTATTGAAAAGAAAGGGAATAAAGAAACTTAATTTAGCCATCTGTTCACATAATGACGTGGATCATGCTAATGGCTTTATTGGTTTGTTACAATCAAATTTAAAAATAGATGAAATATGGTTGCCTGGCTCTTGGGCAAGTGTCCTAAAATATATCAAAGACAATCGCATTGGGCCAGATGAGGTAGAGTCTCTTGGCGAAGTTGAATGCGAATATTATGAAAAGGCTACAGATGGTTCAATCTTTATGATTAATGAAGATGTCCCGTTTGCAAAGATCAATAATGAAAAAAGGCCTTTATTTGACTCTGAATCTAAAGAAACAATCGAAAGCTTTGATGATAGTCTTTCTTATTTTTCTGAACTGATTGAATCGAGATTACATGATTATGCAATGGATTATTTCCTATACCCATACATTTATTGGCATCATCGTAAACAGGGAACTTTGGTACTGGCTATTGAAAGAATAATGATAATTGCGGGATTAGCATATCAAAAAGGTTGTAAGATTAGATGGTTTAATCCTGTCGATAATTGTGCAAGCAAAAAAGTAGACTATGGTTTTAAGACTCTCAATTCATTCGAAATGTTGCGTGTGCAGAAACCGGTGAATGCTCTTTGTTTTGCTCTATGTTGCTTGCTGACTAAAGTGAATAAGTATTCATTGGTATTTGAATATTACAATGAAGACGTTCCGATCATCCGTTTCTCGGCAGATTCTGATAATACTTGCCAAAGTAAATCTCCTTATCCTAAAAACATCATTGTGACAGCTCCCCATCATGGATCTGATGCAAATACAATAGTATATAAACAGTTGGATGGTGATAAAATCATTTGGGTGAGAAGTGATAGGAAATCAAGTAAAAGACCATGCTGTGATTTTAAGTGCTTGAATGTCAAGTATTGCCTCGCCTGCCAAAGAAACAATTTTATTTCAGAAATATGTTTTGAATATGATATTTTGCGCAAACGATGGGTTAACATCTCAGGACAACAATGCTGGTGTAAATGAAACGATTTATAAATAATTGCGAAGATGGTGCAAGTAAAAAGACTAATTTGTTGATTATTTTGGAAATGTGAATCATCCGAGTTCATACGAATATTATTTAGAAACTTTAAAAGTATAACAAATGGAAACAAAAATATCTACATACGATTATTTGAATAAGTTCATTCTAGGTCTTGTTTTGATTGGAGTGATTATTTTGGCTTATGGGAAGGATGTTTCTTCTATCCTCGAAATATGTCAAAATATAAAAGATAATACCATAATTGTTTCAGTCTTTTCTATTTCTGCATTTGCCATCGTATATGAAATAGGAATAATTGTAAATAGATTGGGATCCATTCTTGAAGATATTCTGAAAGAATCTCATCTTATCCCATTCAACAAAGACTATAAACTGTTTAATGAAAGGAAAAAAGAATATCCAATAATGACAGAGCTTTCAAGAGAATACGCTTTGTCAAGAAATTCAATTGTTCTTTTTCTGCTAATCACAATTATCATTTTCATCCGTTTTGCGTGGTATGGTTTTATTCCTTTGGCAATAATGTTCCTGTTTTACTATTCATGCAGGAAGTATGCGAAAAAGATTTGTGATTTAATGAAGTAGAAGAACATATAAAGTGAACACACAGCAACCACAATACGAAACAATGCCAGAGCACTATCTGTTGTGCTTTATTGATGAGTATGAGCTGGTTTAACCTCTGTAATATGATTTATCACAAACAAATGTAAGAAATGTATCCTATAAACAGAATTTGAACAATAAGGATATGTCTGAAGAAAAGAAGAATATAATATCTTGTCCTAAGTGCAAGTCTCAAAACGTATGGAAGACAAGAGGCGTTTTCTATTGCGCAGACTGTGGCTGTGAGTGGAGATTAGCAGAGAATGAAGCTCCTAAGACACAAAGTCTAGTTATAAGAAACAGTACCGCAGAGTTCTTGATATTCCAGGCTCAGAGTCAGGCAAATGGAGTAGAGGTATTCTATCAAGACGAAACACTATGGCTGACTCAAAAGGCTATGGCTACCCTGTTTGATGTAGGAATACCCGCAATCAGCAAACATCTGAAGAATATCTTTGAGGATGGAGAACTGATAGAGGATTCAGTTATTTCCAAAATGGAAACAACTGCCGCAGACGGAAAGAATTATATGAGGGAATCATACAAGACCACCTATTCAGGTCTGACTTTGATGATGAGATAGAACGATTGTTGTCGAACCAAAAATAAAAAACTATGCCTCCGTTTAACGAACACGTCTTGGAAATGGCCATCATGGAGCTGTTTAAGGGGCAGGGCTACAGCCGCCAGAGCGGCGAGACGATTCATAAGGAATTGTCGGATGCGCTCTTGCGCGAGGACTTGCGGATGTTCCTGATGGACAGATACAGCAAGGGGGACATTACGCTGTTGGAGGTGGAGCGCGTTATTGCCGAGCTGACGGCAGACAACAAGTCGAAATACACCGATTGGTCGAACCGCTCAGATATCAAAGCGGAACTGCAGATGGACTTGATTCTCATTCTTGCCGAACACGGCTATCCGCCAGTGCCGCAAGACGAGGTGTTCAAGGAAATCTTCGAGCAGGCTGAGAACTTTAAGAAGTATGAGGGTATGGACGAAGATACCCATGAGGCTCATACCGTCCAGTTCTATCCGCAGACGGAAGAAAGCAATCTGCTGATGGCGGCAGAAGAGAATATACACCCATAAACAAATATGGAAATGAGCGAAGTGTTGACTTTATTCGAGCTGAACAACCTTGTGCATGAGGTCATTGAGGCGAATTTCGATGAGGAGTACTGGGTGACGGGCGAGCTGAGCGACGTCAGCACGCCTGCTTTTGGTGGGCACTTCTATGGCGAGCTTGTCCAAAAGGATGAGGGGAGCGACCGCATTGTTGCACGGGCAAGGATTACCTGTTGGGCGAGGAATTACAATATGCTGCGGCTGAGATTCCAAAGAGAGGCGGGCGAGACGCTTCGGAAGGGTTTGCAGGTGAAGCTGTTGGTGCAGGTCAACTTCCACGAGCAGTATGGTTATTCGCTCAATGTGCTTGACATAGATTCCATATTTACGCTGGGCGACCTCGCGAAGAGGCGGAGAGAAATTCTCTTGCAATTAGAGCGGGACGGCATTCTGCACGATAATCAGGAACTGCCTTTGCCGCGACTGCTGAAACGAATAGCGGTGATAAGTAGCGCGACAGCCGCAGGCTATGGCGACTTCTGCCATCAACTTGAAAACAATGAATTTGGTTTCCGTTTTGACGTGAAGCTTTTTCCTGCCGTTATGCAAGGCGAACAAGTGCCGGAAAGCATCATCGGCGCCCTCGAAGAAATTACGGCCCCCACCCAACCTCCCCGAGGGGAGGCTTTCGGTCACTCCCCCTTGGGGGAGATGGAGGGGGGCTGTCTTTTCGACCTCGTGGTAATCATTCGGGGTGGGGGAGCGAGCAGCGACCTGAGCGACTTCGACAGCTACGAACTGGCGGCCTGCATTGCACAATATCCCTTGCCTGTACTGACGGGAATCGGTCATGAGCGCGACGAGACTGTTCTTGACTTTGTGGCTCATACTCGGGTCAAGACGCCAACAGCCGCAGCTGCCTTCATTATCGACCATCAGGCAGGAGAGGCTGCTTTGCTCGATGACCTCTATCTTCGCATTACGCGTTCTGCCGAGGAACGCATCCAACGTGAAAAACAACGTTTGGAGCATCTGCGAGCCGTCCTTCCCTTGCTCTTCACTAACTTCATTCAGGGGAAGCAGAACGGGCTTTCACTCCTACAGCAAAGACTTTTGACGACAGGCAATCAACGGCTTGAACGTGAACAGTATCGCCTTCAACTGATGAAACAACGAATTGAAAGCCTCGACCCACGGCTCCTCTTGAAGCGCGGCTACACGATAACAACTTGCGGCGGAAAACTTGTCCGCAGTATCGAAGGCCTTGCCGAAGGCGAAGTACTCACGACACAAACAGAAAATGGAGAAATATATTCAAAGGTAATCTTGATTCAAAATGAATAAATTCAAAATTCAAAAAAGTACTCCCCCAAGGGGGAGCGGAGAGGGGGCCACATTATGAACGAACAGACTTATGAACAGGCTATGCAGCAACTCGAAGCGATGGCACAGCAGATGGAGAACGGCAAAATAGGTGTCGATGAACTGGCAGAGCGCCTTCGCGAAGCACAGAAGTTGATGAAGTATTGTCACGAAAAGCTCTATGAAGCAGAAAAAAACTGCAAATCCTTGCTGAATGTCGAGGAAAAGGCGTAACTTTGTGGCCAAATTCAAAATTAATAAATTCAAAATTCAAAGTACTCCCCCAAGGGGGAGCGCAGAGGGGGCCTTATTATGAACGAAATCGATTGGAGTAACCTTTCGTTTGGTTACATGAAGACTGACTACAATGTGCGCTGTTATTATCGTAATGGTGCATGGGGTGAAATAGAAGTTTGTAGCGAAGAAACAATTCCCATCCACATGGCTGCCACTTGTCTGCACTATGGACAGGAGGCTTTCGAGGGCTTGAAAGCTTATCGTTGCCCTGATGGAAAGGTGCGTGTGTTCCGCTCTGATGAGAACGCCGCTCGTCTGCAAAGCACTTGTCGCGGTATCCTGATGCCGGAACTTTCAACTGAGAAGTTCAACGAAATGGTTGATAAGGTGGTACGCCTCAATGAGCGTTTCATCCCTCCTTACGAGAGTGGAGCAACACTTTATATTCGTCCCTTGCTCATTGGTACAAGCGCACAGGTTGGCGTACATCCTGCCTCGGAATACCTTTTCCTTATCTTCGTCACACCAGTTGGTCCATACTTCAAGGGCGGCTTTGCTACGAACCCCTATGTTATCATCCGCGAATACGACCGCTCGGCTCCTCTTGGTACTGGCATCTATAAGGTGGGTGGCAACTATGCAGCAAGCCTCAGAGCCAACAAGATGGCGCACGACCTCGGCTATAGTTGCGAGTTCTACCTTGACGCAAAAGAAAAGAAGTACATGGACGAGTGTGGAGCTGCTAACTTCTTCGGCATCAAGAACAACACATACGTTACTCCGAAGAGCAGTAGCATCCTGCCCAGTATCACCAACAAGAGTCTGATGCAGTTGGCTATGGACTTGGGAATGAAGGTGGAACGCCGTCAGATTCCTGAAGAGGAACTTGCTACATTCGAGGAGGCTGGCGCTTGCGGAACAGCAGCCGTTATCAGTCCTATAGAGCGTATCGACGACCTCGACACCAAGCAGAGTTTCATCATCTCAAAGGACGGACAGCCAGGTCCCGTATGCCGCAAGCTCTACGAGAAGCTGCGCAACATCCAGTACGGCATTGAACCCGACGAACACGGATGGACGCGCGTCGTCATTGAATAGAGGGTAAACTTGGATTAAATGATTGTAAGCCCTTTTGTGGCTTAGAAAGGATTTCTACCGAATCTCCTTTCTGTCGTCGGCTTTCTTAGTGTCTCTGTCTCTGGTGAGGGGCTTCCGAACTTCTTTGCGCTGGGGTATCATAGGCCTCTCTCTATCTTCGCGCTTTGGAGCATTCTCTTTTTCCTCGACTTTGGGCAGAGGCTCTAATTCATCTTCGACTTTCTCTTCCCGTTCAGGCGGAGCAACTGCCTTGTCCTCTATTTGTTTCTCATCTACTTGTTTCTCAACCACTTGCTTCTCCTCCAATGGTTTCTCCTCTGCTTCTTCTAACTTTGGAGCAGGAGCTGGAGGTGCAGGAGGCTCGAAGAGTCGGTATGTTGTGCGCAGCACCTTAAACTCCGTGCGACGGTTCAGGGCGTGACAAATTTCCTGCTTTTCCTCCTCTTCAAGTGCAAGGATGAATGCTTCGGTCAAAGTATCGCCTTCGTGGAGGAAGTCGTATGTGGCTGCAATCTTGCGTGTTACAATCTTCGGTCGCTTCTCTCCATATCCTACAGGAGTAAGTCGAAGCGTATCGATTCCGTGTGCAAGAAGGTAGTTTACCACGCTCTCGGCTCGCCTTTGAGAAAGTTTCTCGTTATATTCGTCTGCCCCTCGGAAGTCGCAATGTGCGGCAAGCTCGATGGTGACGTTGGGGTTTTCGTTGAGCAAATCAACAAGGCTGTCGAGTGCAAGACAGGAACTTTCTAAGAGAGCAGCAGAGTCGAACTCATAAAAGATGTTGCGTATGAGCACGGGATTCTCGATGCTTGCCAGCGGGAATTGTAACGTGTATTCCTTGCTGACGCTGCTTGTATCTACGCTCAGCTCTTCCTTGTGGTTAAGGTAGCCCTTACACGTTCCAAGGAAGATGTAGTTGACCTTTGGCTTCACTTCCTGCTCGAAGGAGCCGTCGCCACGCACACTCAGCTTGAGGTATGTGCCATCGTCGCCAACCATATACACCAGACCTTCAGGCAGTTCGTAGCCGTCCTTCTCATAAACCCAACCCTTGACGGTTTGTATGACTTCTGGATGCTCGAATGACATAATGTGGTCCCAGCCTCTTGCGTCGCCTCTGTTCGTGCAGAAATAGCCACGATTGCGCAATCCCTCGAAAGTAATGCCGAAGTCATCGCCGCAGGAGTTCATAGGGAATTTCAGGTTTTCAAGCGTCCATACACCCAAACTGTCGCACACACCTTTGATGATGTCCAATCCCCCCATGCCTACGTGGCCGTTGCTCGAAAAGTAAAGGTCGCCATTGGGTCGGAATACGGGAAACATCTCATCACCAGGTGTGTTGATGGGATAGCCGACATTCTCCACCCCGCCAAGTCCGCGGTCGGTAAGGGCTATGCGCCAAATGTCGAACCCGCCTTGTCCACCAGGCATATCGCTTGTGAAGTAGAGCCACATTCCATCAGGTGAGACGGCAGGATGTGCATAGCTTGAAAGTGTGTCCTTGCTGATTTCCAAGAGTTGCGGTTTGCTCCAAGATGCATCACTACGCGAGCTTGTGAAGATTTCTGCATAGCGCGGATAGTCAGCATCAAAGGAGCATCTCGTCAGGTACATTGTCTTTCCGTCGGGCGAAAAGCAGCAAGCACCTTCTTCAAACTCGCTGTTGAGTTCGCCTTCCGGAAGTTCTGGCGTTTCCCACTTGCCTTTGTCGTTTTTTCTTGCGAAGAAGATGTCAGCACTTTTTGTGCCAGTAATGCCGTTTGCCTCGTTGCCAGTAGCATCATTCCTTGTGCTGGTGAAGTAAAGCATATCGCTGTCGTCGCCAAGCAGAGCAGGACAGAAGTCGCTCCTTCTGCTGGTCAGAATAGGCTCCTTCTTGATGCTGTAGAGCGAGAACTGGTCTTTCCATTTCGGAGCAAGTTCACATCCCTTTAAGCCATTAATTGCCAAAGTGTCATCTGGAACTATTTCAAGGAAAGCATTATATGCCTTGATAGCACTCTTATAGTCGCCGTTCTTTTGGTGAAGCTGTCCCAGATAGAAGTATGCCATCGAGTCGGGATACTCATAGCGAATGGCATTCTGATAGCCGCCGATAGCCTTTGCAGTATAGTTGATGCGGCGGTAGCATTCCGACATCTTCCACGCTCTCTGTCCTCTTTTTTCTTTATCCTTCGCCTGAGTGCGTGCGTATGCCTTCTTGTATTCGCCGGCAGCATAGTAGTATTCGCCGATGGCGAAGAACTGGTCGCCCTTCTTGACGTGCGTCTCTGCTGTGCAGGCTGAGACAAGAAACACAAGAATGATATATCGCAGAAGAGTCTTCATATTTAACATATAACGTATAAAGGTGCCGTTTTATTGTAGGACTCTTCCAAACCTTCTCTTAAATGGCAGGCTTCTTTTCTTTTAGGACAGCAAGAACAATGTCCGAAACCATTTGCTTCAATTCGTCGAGGAACGTCCGTGCTTCATATTCGTGGCGTTCTATTTGGCGCAATTTCTTTTCCCATCGACCTGTCAGCTCCGCACTCTTTAGCAATTCTTCATGAATAAGGTCGATAAGCTCAAAGCCCGTTGGGGTGGGATGTAGCGAAGATCGTTCTCTGCGGATATAGTGGCGGCGTATAAGTGTCTCGATGATAGCGGCTCTTGTACTTGGGCGACCGATGCCGTTCTCCTTCATCGCGTCCCTCAACTCCTCGTCTTCAACAGTCTTTCCCGCCGTTTCCATTGCTCGGAGCAAAGTCGCATCGGTATAAGGTTTCGGGGGTGTCGTCCACTTCTCCGAAAGCGAAGGAATATGAGGCCCGCTCTCGCCTTTAGTAAAAACTGGAAGAGAAAGCCTCTCCCCAACCCTCTCCAAAGGAGAGGGAGTCTCATCGTCGCCACCTTCCACTTCGGACTTCGATTGTTGGTTCACCCCTCCTTTGGAGGGGACGGGGGAGGCTGTAACTTTCTTCCATCCCTCTTCTATAATCACCTTGCCTGTCGTGCGGAACAGGATATCAGCCTCTCCCGTCCCCTCCAAAGGAGGGGTGACAGGTTCTGCGCCATCCTTTCCATTCTCCCCTCCTTTGGAGGGGGTGGGGGAGGCTTTTCCTATTACGGTTGTCGTCTCGAACTTGCAGTCATCATAGAAAGCGGCAATGAAGGTACGAGCCACGAGGTCGAACACCTTCTGCTCCAGTTCCGTGAGGCCTTGCGGAATAACGCCTGTGGGGATGATGGCGTGATGGTCGGTCACTTTCGAGTTGTCGAACACCTTCTTCGACTTGCGCAAAGGCTTTCCGCCTCCAAGCGGACGGATAAGGTCGGCGTATGGTGCCACACCTGAGAACTTTGTTTGGTAAAGGCCATTCATCGTCTGTGGACACTTCGCATAGACATCATCTGGCAGGAATGTTGTATCGACACGCGGATAGGTCGTGACTTTCTTCTCGTAGAGGCTCTGAATGATGCCGAGCGTCTGCTCTGCCGAAAGTCCAAGTTTTTTGTTGCAGTCCACCTGAAGTCCAGTAAGGTCGTAAAGCCTCGGCGGTGCTTCCGTACCCTTCTTCTTCTCTATGGAAATAACTGTGAAGGGCTTTTCCTTGATAGCTTCGATAACGGCTTTTCCTTCGGCCTCGGTTGCATATTCTATCTGTTTATATGCGACTTTCTGCTTGCCTTTTTGTTCTTTGTCGGCTGCCTCGGCCTCTTCGTCTCTTTCTATGGCATTGAACTTTGTATCTCGATAGAGCGTAGAGAGCACCCACGACTGCTTTGGCACAAAGTTGTCAATCTCTCTTTGACGGGCGACAACAAGGGCGAGGGTAGGGGTTTGCACTCTGCCCACGCTAAGCACCTGACGCTTTCCCGCAGCATACTTCTGTGTGTAGAGTCGGGTGGCGTTCATGCCCAGCAGCCAGTCGCCGATGGCTCGCATCAACCCCGCTTCATAAAGACCTTGATACGCATCTTGGTCTTTGAGGTTCTGAAAGCCTTCCTTGATGGCTTCCTCTGTCAAACTGTTCACCCAAAGACGCTTTACGGGACACTTTGCAGCAGCCTTTTGCATCACCCATCGTTGGATGAGTTCACCTTCTTGCCCCGCATCGCCGCAGTTGATGATTTCATCGGCTTTCTGCATCAATCCCTCGATGATGTGGAACTGCTTCTCCACACCTTTGTCCTGCTTGAGCTTGATGCCGAAGCGAGGTGGAATCATAGGCAACTGCGCGAGGCTCCAGCTCTTCCACATCGATGTATAGTCGTGTGGCTCCTTCAGCTCGCACAGATGACCGAAAGTCCAAGTCACCTGATACCCATTGCCTTCCAAATAACCGTCCTTCTGTGTTTTGGCTCCCAACACATTCGCAATCTCCCGAGCCACAGAAGGCTTCTCTGCGATACAAACCACCATAATTTGACAATTTGACGATTTACAATTTGACAATTTCTGTGCAAAGATACAAATAATTTTTCATTTTTCATTTTTCATTTTTAATTTTCTTCGTACCTTTGCCCAACTATGAAGCCTTTAATCTCTTTTATCATAACTTACCACAACGAGCCGGAGGCTTATTTGCAGGCTTGTTTGGAGAGCATCAAGGCACTTCCTCTTGCAGAAGATGAGGTGGAGATAATCGTGGTGGACGACGGGAAGACCTTCAAAGGTCAAAGGTCAATGGTCAATGGTCAATTAATCCGGCAGGAGCAGGCGGGGCTTTCTGTGGCACGGAATACGGGTATAGATAACGCTCAAGGGCTTTACATTCAGTTTGTTGATGCCGATGACCTGCTCATCCCCGTTGCATACAAAGCTGTGATTGAGCAATTGAGGAAGAGAGAGGCGGATGTGTTGCTATTCAAGATGTCGAAGAAACAGAAAGAGAGTTGTGGCGGACAGATGCTTCATAGATGTTCAGGTGCAGAATATTTGATGAATCACAACCTCCGTGCTGCGGCTTGCGGCTATGCTTTCAAGCGGGAGATACTTGGCGACTTGCGTTTCCATCCTGGCATTTTGCATGAAGATGAACTCTTCACTCCTCAACTATTCCTTAGGGCAGAAACCCTTGTTGAACTTGATGCAAAAGCCTATTTCTACCGTCAGCATAGCGGTACCATCACGCACTCTGACTCATCAAAGAAAGTTCAAATGCGTCTTGATGATATTCATTTTGTAATCAGGAAGCTAAGTTCTTTAGATGAACCTATGCTTGAAAGAAGAATCTGTCAGCTTACAACCGATTATCTTCAAAAAATCTTTATCTTGACGCACAGCTTTCTGGAGCTTCGTCGTCGTGTAAAAGAACTGCGCCGAGAACCAAGAAACAATGGCCGAAACGGTAGTCAAAGTTTGCTTCCCCTGCCTCTGCGATGCTATTCTCTTCGCTACCTTCTTATTGCCTTTATGACTAATTTTTCTTAAATATTCTTCATTATTCGTTGTTTTTTCGTACCTTTGTGCGCGAATTTGATAATGTGCAATGAAAATAGTTAAGTTCATAGTATGTCTGAGCTTGCTCTGGATGTCTGTTTTCGGGCATTTGCAGGCAAAGAAGATTGCTGTTGTCCAGCGACCCGTGTATATGATTGGTGTTGCCTTCGCTTTGGTCGATTCGGCAGTCTTCATTACCGATGTGCACCGGGTTGACAGTGTTACCATCGCGAAGAAGTCGAAGTTCCTGATGGACCGCCAACTCTATTCTTTCCAATTGCAGCGGCATTTGCAGGCAACTTATGTGGGAGGTCCATACGTGCCTTGTGTCTATTTCGGCAAGAGCAAGAAGAAGATGGATCGCCGCTATCTGTCTCTCTACAAGCATTATATCCAGGGAAAAGGCCTGCGCGTGAACCTGATTGACCAAACCCAATTCCGCTTCAAGCCCGAAAAGTATATTGAGGTGGAAGAGCAACCCAAGTCTTCTTCCAAAAAGAAGAAGAAAAAGAAGTAAATGAATACCTTATATTATAAGATAGCAAGACACGCTTTGGCTGTCAACTTCATTGACGAGGCAAATGACGACAAACTCATCCCTTCGTTCAAGCCGTTCCGTTTGGAGGAAAAGCCTGATGCTTTGCTCTTCACGTTGACCGTAGATGACCATCTCGAATGGCTGGAAGATGGTGATGAGATTGGTGTGTTCGACTGCGGAGGATGCAATCATGGTGTCTATCGTATGGCAGACGGCGGCTATCAGTATGCTGTTCACGATGTTCAGGATGTGCTTTGCAGCCGAATGCGCAGCAATGCCGACTTCTCTGTCTGCCAAGTATCGCTCTTCGGAAAGACTTGGGCACAGCGCAACTACGGACTTAACAACGCCCTGATGATGGCTTATGCCTTTGCAGCAGCTCAGATGGGAACCATGCTCATGCACGCTTCCGTCATCCGATGCGAGGGCAAGGGCTATCTGATGACGGCTCCAAGCGGTACGGGCAAGAGCACTCATACGCGGCTTTGGTACGACAATATTCCGGGCTGCGACCTTATGAACGACGACAATCCTGTGGTGCGCATCATCGACGGAGAGGCCTTTGTCTTTGGCAGTCCCTGGAGCGGAAAGACACGTTGCTATCGCAACATCCAAGCACCCATTGGCGGTATCGTGCGCATACAGCAACGGCCAGAGAATACCATCCGTAAGCTGAGTCCTGTGCAGGCCTTCGTCAACCTCTTGCCCGCCATGAGCAACATGAAGTGGGACGAGCGCGTCTATAACGGCATTTGCGACGGCATTGGCGAACTCATCCGCATAGTAGGTATGTACGAACTCGGCTGTCTGCCCAACGCAGAAGCTGCATTCTTGTGCCATGATACGCTTTTGGGAATTAAGAAATAGGGATTAGAGAATGGGGATGAAGGCTGCTATCAAACGATTGACCCGTGTTTTGCTCACGCCTTGGCGAAGGCGTTATCAGAAGCGCAACGGCATTGTCTCCAATCAGCATCGTATCGAGCTTCCGAATGATATTTGGCTGGGCGAAGTCTCGCAGATGTTGCGTGAAGGCAAACCTTACGCCATCTATGTCAAAGGCTACAGTATGCGTCCCTTCATCGAGCACACCCGCGACAGGGTCTTCCTTGAGAAGCGCGACACCTATAATGTGGGCGATGCAGTCCTTGCTCAGATTGCTCCAGGGCATTATGTCCTGCACCGCATCATTAAGAAGCAGGGCGAGAACCTCACGCTTCAGGGCGATGGGAATGTGCAGGGAGTGGAATATTGCAAGGAACAGAATGTTAGCGGAGTCGTGACACAATACATTCGTCCCAACAGAACGATTCCAGCCGACGACCCGAAGTTTGTCCGCCGCATCAAACTGTGGCGGAAATTGCGGCCAATAAGAAGATATTTGTTGTTCATATATAAAGCAATGGTATAATGACCCCCTCTAACTCCCAAGACCCCCTCTAACTCCCCCGTTAGGGGGAGAAACAAATGGTAAATGGTAAATGATTAAATGGTAAATAAGAGATGAAGATTAAGAACGGATTTGAACTTCGCGATATTTGTGGCGAGCACATTATCGTGGCATACGGTAGGGAGAACATCGACTTCAACAAAGTCATAAGTCTCAACGAGTCGGCCAACTACCTTTGGAAGAATGTTGTGGACAAGGACTTCGATGCCAATATGATGGCCGACCTGCTTCAACAAGAGTATGAGGTAGATGCCGAAACTGCCTTGAAAGACGCAAAGGCTCTGCTCAACGAATGGACGAAGGTCGGATTGACAGAATAAGTAACAATTAAAAATTAACAATTAACAATTAAAATGGGGTGAGATTGAGAAATAATTTTTCATTTTTCACTTTTCATTTTTCATTTTAATAATGCTCTTAGAGTTTCTGCAGGACATGGGCGACACGCTGAGGTTGCCTGTCACGTTTGTCATCATCGAGTTCATCGGCACCTTTGCCTTTGCCATCTCTGGTGTGCGGTTATCCAGCACCAAACAATTCGACATCTTCGGTGCTTGGATTGTCGGTATGGCCACAGCTATCGGTGGCGGAACAATTCGCGACCTCATGCTCGGCCTCAATCCTTTTTGGATGACAAACGGCAGCTACTTCATTTGCTGTGCCCTTGCTGTTTTGGCAGTCGGTATGTTTGGTAAGTACATCATCCACCACAACTATACATGGTTTATCTTCGACACCATCGGCCTTGCTCTCTTCAATGTCATCGGCATTGAGAAGACGCTTGCCCTCGGCCATCCCTTCTGGGTGGCGATTACGATGGGAGCAGTCACGGGAGCTGGCGGCGGTATAATCCGTGATGTCCTGATGAACGATGTCCCGCTTATCTTCCGAAGCGAAATCTATGCCCTTGCCTGTGTAGCAGGAGGGCTTGGCTATCTTGTATGTGTGCAGCTTGGATTGAGCGTGGAAATCAGCGCATTGCTTAGTGCCTTCTGCGTCATCCTCATTCGCTGTCTTGCCGTCAAGTTCCATTGGCAACTACCTGTGTTGAAGGGAGAGGCCTCCCCTGACTCCTCCAATGGAGAGGGAAATATCCTTCGCATCATCATCCTGTTTATGCTGTTGTTCCAATGTTCAATGTTCAATGTTCAATGTTCAATGGTTTACGCCCAGACCCAGCAAATCTTCGACGAGAATGTACGGACGCTAACATTAACCGTGGACGAAGACCCCACTTTGCCGCCCTATATGCCGCTTGGCGGAAGACAGCACATCGACATAGAGTGGGACGAGATGAGCCACAACTACAAGCGCTACATATACCATATCGACCATTGCGACTGGGCTTGGCAGCCAACTGACGGCATCTTCGAGAGCGACTTCCTCGAAGGACTCAACGACCAGCTCATCGAGGACTTTGAGAAGAGCTTCAACACCACACAAATCTATACGCACTACCGCCTGAGCATCCCCAATCGCGAACTCCGGCTTCGGCTCAGCGGCAACTATCGTGTCCGCATCTTCGAGGAGGATGACGACAGAGATGAAGACCCTCCTGTGCTCGAAGCGCGTTTCTGCATCTACGAAAAGGAAGCGGGCATCGTGGCACAACTGAGCAGCAATACTGACATAGACTTCAATCGCGACCATCAGCAGATGACCCTTTCCGTTGGTTTTGGCGCACTTTCTGTTGTTGACCCTCAGCGGGAACTTAAGGTCGTTGTTATGCAGAACAGACGTTGGGACAGTCGCGTGGAGAACCTCGTTCCCAATGTGCGCCGACAGAATGGAGTGGAATTTACGCACAATCGTCAGCTCATCTTCCCTGGCGGCAGCGAATACTATCGTTTTGAGATTCTCGACGTGCACCGTACAGCTGTGGGGGTTGACCGCATCGATTGGTACGAACCTTACTATCACGCTACACTTTATCCCACTCAACCCGCTTTTGCCTATAGTTTCGTGGAGGACCAGAACGGCGTCTATGTGCTTCGCAGTTCCGATGATTATGATGATGCCACTACAGCGGAATATGTCGTCACACACTTCTTTTTGAAAAGCCCGCGACTGCCAGGTGGTGATGTCTATGTAAGTGGCTGGTGGTCAGGCGAAACATTCAATCCCGACTGTCGAATGGAGTACGACGAAGCACATCAGGAATACCATGCCGCCATCCTTTTGAAGCAGGGCTACTACAGCTACGAATATGTTCAGAAAGATGGCTTGACAACCCGCACAATGGGCAGTTTCTTCGAGACAGAGAATGAGTACGAAGTGCTTGTTTATTATCGCGGCCAAGGTGCTCGCTACGACCGGCTCGCAGCCTTCAGCATCATGCACAATTCCAGATAACTCCTGTCTAGTATAATTATTAGAACATACCTCAATTCAATTCATTAACTATTTTAGGGAATTGCAGGATGCGCTCGGCATTTTTCTCATTGAAAAGCAGATGCATGAAATCCCTCTTCTTCTGGTTGAGGTCAACCTCCTTTAGGTGTTCTGAAACAGCAGTCTTCAACGCTTCCAAAGATGAAATGCCTGACCTTGATGCCAGGAATTCCAGATTCGGTTTGGTTTTTGACAGCAGGAAGATGACATCATAGAAGTCACGCCCCTTCTGACGGGCAAGAATTGCAGCGAATTTCATGGCACAAAGAACATCCAGCGGCGGGACCTGAATGCCAAAGAAGAATCCCATTTTGTTGACAGTTGTAACAACTGGTTGATATGCAACATTTTGATCCTGTGCTTCAACCTTTAGCAGTAGCCTCTCTTCCTTGTGCCCAGTCAACCCCAGATTGAATAGCATCTCTGGAAAATAAAGATTGCGGCGGAATGCTGTCAGGTTGGGATTAGCTTTGTCGCGAGTTTCCACATTGATATTGTTCTGTTGCAAATAAAGCACCACACTATCCGTCATCTCCATGAATTCTTTTTTGCTTAAATCCTTACAGTCGAAGTCGAGATTTTCCGAAAAACGATCGATACCCTGAATGAGCCGAAGGTTAGTTCCTCCTATAAAAGAAACCTTATTGATGTATGGAGTTATGGCCAGATGGTCGAGTATCAACAGTTGCAGATACTCTTTAAGCATGTAGCGGTCGAAACGGCTATCCTTTGCAATCGTAGGAGGGAAGAAACTGCGTATGTATTTAAGGTCTATCATGGGTTGAGAGGGTTTAAGAGTTCAAGAGGTTCAAGGAGTTTAAGGCCATGTATTTTTAGCAGGCGCTTGACTCTTTGAGTTAAAGCCTTGCTTCCGATTCTTGAGAGATAATCTGAGAGCCGTTCTGTATTGAAATCGTTTTGCATGAAGTCTTCGTCCAGACGTAGCTCCTCCATATCCTGCTCCGTCTTGTAGAACGGGTTCAGGTAAAGCAAGTCCAGCAAAGCTTTTTCGGGCGTAGCGAACAACAGGCCACGCCCATTCTGCATGGTCTTGATTTCGTAGCCAAAGAAGAGCGGTGTCTTTACGTTCTGATAATGAAAAGTTCCAAAATCGTTCTGGAACTTTGCCGTCTTAAGTGTGGTCACACTGGTCAATTGGACAACCTCTTCTGGTATCATTCCGTAGAATGACAAGGCGCTGTGCAGACTGATATACGACGGAGAATAGATGCGATTGGCAACATAACGGGAGAAATCAGGCGTCTGACGGTATTCGGGAAAGGCATAGTACTGGTTCCGCAGTTTGGTTAGCAGTCCCTTACGACACCATCGTGTCAGGTTGTTACGGTCGAAATCCTTCTCCCATATCAGCACCTGATTGATGTTGAAACACCCCATTGGGTACATACGTTCTCTGAATGTCAGGAAGTCCATTTTTCTATGTTTTGTTTCTAAAACTCTGCAAATATACAGATTTTTGGAAATATAACAAGCTTTTGCTGTTGTTTTTATAACTTATCCATCCATTTTCTGTTCCCGTACAATTATAATATAGTGAATCTGGTGGGGAAATTCAAAAAATGTTTCCAAATACTAAAACCGTGTACGCTCACACCAAGACATATAGTCCCCAGCCCATAGGCTGAGGACTGTAAAAGCAATTTTGAGGAGAGCTATTCTGGAAATGATTCGGTTCTGCGTCAATTTAAGTGCTAAATCCAGTTCTGTTTCTGCTCCACTACTTATACGATTTTGCCCATGTCATCTTGGCTCTTGCATTGTTACGCATATTCCATTCTTCTTTCTTTAATTCATCACACTAAACAGTAGGTTTATTTACATTTATTGTATATTACAATCATATTATAAATCAGACTGTTAGGTGCGATTTCTAAAAAATATTTACCACCCAAATTGACGCAGAACCTTACGGAAAAACTAAAATAATTCCCCGATTTCTTTGTTCGTATCGGATAATTCGCTAACTTTGCGGGCGAAAGGGCGTGAAATGCTCCTCGGGTAGGGGCGAATAGACCTCAACGGAGGTGCCCAATCGAAACTTATCGGAAATAAACGAAGCGTTATGCTCGTCTTGCATCCTGAAACCTAGGAAATTTCAAGCACGGCAAGGGAACATGATGGCTTCTGCGTGTAGGCGTGGAATGTTATCTTATCTCTCGTGCAAGGTTTTCCTAGGACCACAGGGTGGAGAAGTGGATACAGTTCCACGCTTCCCACATCTAATAACCGCTCTTTAAGGAACTGAGGGGGCACGAAAACTTATCAAATAATGAGAACAAAAAGTCTCATAGCAGCCTTGCTCCTGATGGTGGCAGGCTTGCAGACAGCATCAGCCCAGGGCTTCCGCGTTTACAAGAGCGATGGCACATTCACCCAATTCAGCTTCCGTACGGACAGTATCGTGTTTTATGAAGGCGCAGGCGAAGACGTGGACTTCGGCCCCTTCACACCTGTCAACCAGATGATTATAGGTACATGGTACAAAACGAAGAGTGAGACTATTACCTTTGGCGAGGATGGCACAACGGACTACGTCGAAGGCGCAACCTACGAGTTCCTACCTTATCAGGGAACTATCATCTTCTATAATGCTTCCGACGCACCAACAAACATCCTTAAAGTTTATAAGGCAACGGCAGAGAGGATGATTGTCGGTCCTCTCGACGGCAGCGGATATGAAGTCCTAACCCGTGCAAAGCCTGTTGTATTAGTATCGGGAATCACTTTGAGTGAAACATCACTCACTCTACAGCCAGATGAAATGAAGACCTTAACAGCCACCGTGCTTCCTGAAGATGCCGATAATCCAGCCGTGACATGGGAAAGTAGCGACGGTGATGTGGCTGAAGTGAATGGAAGAGGACGAGTAATAGCAAACGGCATCGGCACCTGCACAATTACATGCCGAGCTACTGATGGTAGCGGTGTGTATGCTGAGTGTTTCGTTATTGTTAGGGGAGAACAACCAGTCACAGGCATCACGCTCAGCCAGACTTCACTATCGCTATGGCTTCCAGACAACAAGACCCAGACGCTTACTGCAACTGTTACACCATCCAATGCGACAAACAAGAACGTCATCTGGTCAAGTAACAAAACGAACGTTGCCACCATTGACCAAAGTGGCAAGGTGACAGCTGTTGGCATCGGATCATGTGTTGTGACGGCTACGGCAGAAGACGGCAGCGGAGTGACAGCCGAGTGTGTGGTTACGGTGGTTCAGTTGGTCACAGGCATCACTCTTAATAAATCTTCACTCTCCCTCTCAATTCCAGACAACAAGACCTACACGCTTACTGCAACTGTTACGCCCTCAAATGCGACAAATAAGAGCGTCACTTGGTCAAGCAGCAACACAAGTGTTGCCACTGTTGACCAGAGCGGCAAGGTGACAGCAGTCTCCGGTGGTTCTTGTACCATTACAGCCACTGCTGCGGATGATAGCGGTGTGAAAGGAAATTGCTCTGTTAGTGTTGAGAAGAAAACTCAGGGCACTACCAATGGTCACGATTGGGTTGACCTCGATTTGCCGAGTGGAACATTATGGGCGACGTGCAACGTGGGTGCAAGTAGCCCTGAGTCGTATGGCAACTATTATGCCTGGGGTGAAACATCCACAAAAAGCACTTATAATTGGGACACGTACAAGTACTGCCGCGGGTCAGAATCTACATTGACGAAATACTGTACGAACAGCAATTATGGCACGGTTGACAATAAGACTGTACTCGAATCTGCTGACGATGCTGCGACATCAAACTGGGGTTCGAGTTGGCAGATGCCGAGCGAAGACCAGGTGAGGGAGTTGGTAAGCATCAGCTACACATCCACCGAATGGACTACTCAGAACGGAGTCAATGGAAGAAAGATTACGAGCAAGAGCAATGGCAAGAGCATTTTCCTGCCTGCTGCAGGCTATCGCAATGGTACGAATCTCGCCTACGCTGGTGGATTTGGCTACTACTGGTCGCGTTCGCTTGATACGAGCAGCAACAACGGTGCGTGGATGCTAAACTTCGATTCTAGTAGTTTCTACTTTTACGAATACCGCTACAGTGGCCTATGTGTCCGACCTGTGCGTGTTCAAACGCGATAATGAGAAGAACTCCCTTTTGGTAAATGCACAAATGCAAAAATACAAGCGTCCGCAGTGCTTAATAATAAAGGTATTGCGGACGCTTCTTATAAGTCTATTGTTGCAGTCCTCTAAACATTTTTGAGAAGGATAATTTTTTCGCTCAGGGTACATACATACAAAGATTTTGGACTTCGGATACCTAAGGTGGTTGTTCAAATCGGTACACCGAATTGCCCAACTCGGCACGCCGAATTGCACAACGCAACGTGGTGTGTAAGCAAACGCAGCACGTTGCATCGGCAAACTTAACGTGTGTCGTTCTTGGATGCTCTAGCACCAAGGCGCACCCCTAAGGTGCGGAAGGACAACTTAACGTGTGTCGTCGGGCAACTATGCCTGTTAAGTTTAAAATATTTATCAGTAAAATTCACAATCAGCCTACATACCTACATAAATGTGTTTAAGTTTAAGTAGTTCAATAGTTTAAGAAATCTTGAGCCTACATATTACCTACATAAAGCCTACATATTACCTACATAAATTCATTTACCATTTACCATTTAACAATTTACCATTTACCATTTAACAATTTACCATTTACCATTTAACAATTTACCATTTACCATTTAACAATTTCTTTGATGCTTTAGCACAAAGACGCGCTTTTAATGCGCGGACTCCCATTTACCATTTTCTGAAAATCTATGTAGGCTTATGTAGGAAATATGTAGGCTTTATGTAGGCTTGTAACTACTTAAACTCTTGAACTTCTTGAACCTAATATGTATTTATGTAGGTATGTAGGCTTTTCCTAAAATTTTCAAAAATAATCTTTATATTCCTTGTGTATTTGAACTATTTTTCGTATCTTTGCAGCGTGAAAAACAACTATAACCCCAATCGGTCATTAGACCAACACATTATTAATATTAATTTGCGTTCTTTTCATGTTTATTTACGCCATAGCAGCATTTCTATCGTCATCTTGTCTAAGTACTCATTTTGACGTAGCTCGCTACGCCTGCAATGACTACTTAACCAATCTGCCTGACATAAATACTACTCTGACATAAATTCTAATGACCGATTAGGGTTAAATTGAAAAACACTAAAACACTAGAAAACCATGAAGATTACAGTATTCAAGAAGAACCGCCAGAAGAAGGAGGTGATTAATCGTTTCGAGCTGGACGATTTGGCGGCTGCCATCAGGGACGGAAGGATAGATGAAGGTGTTAGAGCAACAAGGGAGGTCTATCACCTGATGAACCCGCACAGGTTGCCCGACGGACAGATTTCTACTAATTGGGTAGGGGGTATCAAATTGCCCAGGATTTGTTTCGCTGCCGACTATATCCATCGAAAGGGACAGCTCAAGATGATGGGCTACAATGGACTTGTTGTTCTGGAAGTCAACGACTTGCCCACATACGAGAAGGCGGTGGAGGTCAGGGAGCTGGCAAAGAAACTGCCTGAGACGATGCTCTGTTTCCTCGGCGGTTCGGGCAAGAGCGTGAAGATTGTTTGCAGGGGAGAACTCTTTGGCGGCGGACTTCCAAAAGAAGAGAAGGACATCCTCCAGTTTCACCAGAATCTCTACGACTCTGCCCGCCGAGCCTATCAGAACCAGTTTGGCTTCGATATTGAGTTCCTGGAGCCGCGCCTCGACAGAACGGTCTATATGAGTGCCGACAAGAAAGCCTTGTTCAAAGAAAATGCCCGTCCGTTCTATGTCGATACGAATCAGCACAATCTGCCTCAACCTGTAACAATTAGCACAGAAGAGGATCATCTGATGCCAGGCCGAACCATTGCGCGAACCTATCATCTGAACTTTACCTTCATTGTTGATTCCGTGTTGGGACGCTATTTCGAGTTGCCCGACGAGGACAAGGAAGCGAAGCTGCTGATGCAGATTGCTTCGATGTGCCTGGACCAGGGCATTCCAAAGGCTGTAGCTTTAGGGATGACGATGCAACATCCTGTCTTGAATCGCGACAAGATGCTTGTGGAAATGATTTTCCTGAACGTTTATTGCGTGACGGAGCAGGAGGAATGGCTCAAGAAACACAAAATCCGTCCGTTGAAGAGTGTCCCCGACGATACCATACAGGCCATGAAAACAGAAATCTTTCTCAACTCGCATTATGAGCTAAGAAAGAATCTGTTGACGGGCGTTGCCGAGTATCGCGAAAAGTTCAGCAGCGACCAGCGATTCAAACCCCTCACCGAAGAGGTTCGAAACGATATGACATTGAGAGCCACCGAGTTGGGTATGAAGTCGTGGGACAGGGATGTGAACCGCTTTATTGACTCGACCCGTATTGAGCAGTTCGACCCCATTAACACTTGGCTCGACAAATTGCCGAAGTGGGACGGGCGCGACCATATTGCCGAACTTGCCAAGCGTGTGCCTACAGACCAACCGCATTGGGAAATGTACTTGCGGATGTGGCTCGTGGGTATGGTGGCACAATGGCGAGAGAGCGACAAGCAGTTGACAGGCAATGCGTTGACACCGCTCCTCATAGGTCGTCAAGGGTGCGGAAAGACACGTTTCTGCAAGATTCTGCTGCCCCCTGAACTGCGCGACTACTATAACGACAAAATCAACTTCAAGAACGAGTTCGACCTGAACATCGCCCTCACCTCGTTTGCGCTCATCAATATCGACGAGTTCGACAAGACCTCCAGCTCGCAGCAGATTGTGTTGAAGTACCTTCTGTCTTCGAGCGATGTAAAGTTCCGTCCGCCTTACGGCAAGACCATCAAGCAGTATCGCCGCTACACATCTTTTATCGGTACCACCAACCAGATGAAGCCGCTTGTTGACCCCACCGGCTCGCGCCGCTTCGTCTGTGTCGGCGTGACAGGAAATATCAACTTCGAGGACAACCTCAACCACCGTCAGCTCTTTTCTCAGGCCCTACACCTGTTCAATAATGACGAGCGTTTCTGGCTGAACGATAAAGAGATACAAACGCTGATAGAGGAGAACGAACCCTACCAGAAGTTGAACGACCTGGTTGAGATGATAGGGGAGACCTTCCGCCGTCCGAAGGATGATGAGCGGGCCAAGTGGTGGAGCCTGAGCGACATCAGTCAGGCACTTGTCCGCCGCTATCCCAACTTCGACAAAGATACACCCTTCCAGAAGATTGGCTCTGCCTTGAACGATATCCAGTTCAACTTCAAGAGCAAGCGCACCATGCAGCACATGGTGTACTGGCTAATAGAGAAATGAATGTTGTTATGAACGCAAAGACTTCTCTATATAAAGTTGGAAGAAGCGATCATAGACATAGTAAACATTGTCAGCCTGCGTGATGAAGTCCTTTTCCAACAGACCTTTAACCGCAGAAACGACAGAGCTGGCAGAAGGAAGGTGATATTTGTTGACGAACTTGCCTCCGGAAATGCTTTTCACCTTCCCTTCTGCTGCGATAGCAAGGAAGACGTTTCGCTGCTTTTCGGGCATTTGGCGAAGCAACTCGGCATAGTATTCAGAAGACAGCCCGAGATAGGTGTCAATGGCGCGCTCAATCATCTCCACACCACAACTCTCATTCTTGGGCGTTAACATGTAGAGCATGTTCATGATACGCTGCACATTGGCTGTGATACCTCCAAAACGTTGATATACAGTCTCAACCACCTCGTATGAAATTTGTCGGTTTCCATTCTTGGCAAATTGTAATTCAGCGAAAGCCCAATAACGCTCCAACGAAATAGGGTAGAGGCTCATGGGCACTACTGACTGGTAGAAAGGACGAGCAGGGGAGAGGAACATCTCGCTCATCAGGTGGCGTTGCGAACCTGCAAAGATGAAGTTTGCATTTGCGCATTGTTGAATCTGGGTGCGCAGGGCAGCTTCAACGTTCTGGTTGTCATTATAATAAAGTATCTGTTGAAACTCGTCAATAGCTACCAGACAATGCTTGTCTGCCGTTCGCAGATAGGCGAATATCTCATCAAGTGTTGTTTGTGGAGGCGTCATTCCTCCAATGCCCAGTCCCCATATAGGGTTGCCGTTGATGTCGAACGATATTTCTGAGCGCACGGACAGGAGCACGTTAAGGAATCCCTCCCATACCTTTCGTCCTTTGGGTTTCAATGCCTCAAGAATAGATTTGCCGAAGACATTGACAAAGTCGCGAAACGAATTGGTCGCATAGATGTCGATAAGGAAACAGTAGTAGTTGTCTTTGAGCGCATCCTGCTGGAAGCAGTGTTTCATCAAATCGGTCTTACCTACACGACGCGGCGACATCAATGCTACATTATTGCCGTTGGTCACAAGATTGGTCATCAACTCCGTCTCTTCCACACGGTCGCAGAAGTACTCAGGTCCTGCATATCCGTTAGTGACAAAGGGATTGTCTATCATTTTTCTTCTTATTTTTCTGCAAAGATAGTGTTTTTATCATTTATATCAAAAAACAATTATCAAAAAATGACAAAACATGCAGGGATTGTCGTCTAATTCTTCCAACAACTAAAGGTCTGTCTTCACTTGATGCAAACTTAACGTGTATTATGGTTCACGCCCTCAACAAAAACAGGGAGCAACATTGATGTGTGTTGCTCCCTGTTTTGTTCCGATTGAACGGGATTTATTTGCTCTTCGATTATAAATCTTGCAGTATTGTCTTCAAGGCGTCTTTCTGCTGAATATCGAGCCAGGTGCCTTGTAAACCTTCGCGCTTTGCACCTTCGACGTTGACCAAGGCATCGTCTATGAAGAAACATTGTGCGGCAGGTCTGCCTATCTGCTTTACGGCTTGGCGATAGATTTCTCCGTCGGGCTTTGCCAGATGCATTTCGTGAGAGACAAAGACGTGGTCGAAGAGGTCGGCGCAGGTGTAGCCTTCTTCCGAGAAATAGCGACGCTTTATCTCTTCCCAATGCAGGTCATTAGTATTGGAAAGCAAATGCGTGTGATAACCCTTGCTCCGGAGTTCCTTTATTATATCTAATCGCTCTTTAGGCAATGGGCCAATGCAGGCGTTCCAAGCCTCTATCACATTTTCTTTTGTTATACCTTCGTCACAATAACTTAGGACAAGCGATAGGAACTGGTCGCTGGTTATATTGCCTACCTGATAGGCGGTGATAGCTTTGCTGGCAGAAATGCCGTGACAAACGGTTGAAGTGTTCTCTTCGTCTGCTTTTACGAAGAACAGTTCTGGGTTGATACCCAATTTGAGACAAGCCTGCTCAACCCCTTTCATATTGAGGTCGAGCAGCACACCACCCAAGTCAAAAATAATGTCGTTTACCATTTACTATTTAACTATTTACCATTTTCCCTCTATTTAAGGGAGGGCTGGGGTAAGTCTTTTATTCATCAGTACCCTCATCCAGTAGCCACCGATGACGCTGCGAGCCTTGAAGCCTGTCATTCGACCCGTTTTAGTGTCGTGCCAGTCGCTTATGGGAACGCGGCTCTCTGTTTCGTTGATGTACTTGTAGAGTGGATCAACAAAAGCTTGAAAGTCCTTGTCTGTCTCGGCCATTGCTGCCGTCCACATTATCCAGTCGCTCTTGGTGTAATCCTTGCGGCAATCGAGCGGCAAACCATACTTGTTCTGCTTCTTTAGGTAATACTTCAACTCCATCTGCATAGCATTGTTGGGAATGATGCCTGTCTGCCAAAGCTTGTCCCAAACCATATTATATTTCTGACTCCAAGTGTTGGAGCCTGCACCGTATGCCAGTTCGTAATGATCCTTAACCTTTGTCTCTTTCTCCCAAGCAGCAGCCATCTCCTTTGCCTTAGCGTTGTACTTCTCATAGACATCGTCCAAGCCCTTCATCTTTGCCAGTTCTGCGTAACCTGCCACACCCATAATGGCTTTGATGGCAAGGTTGCAATTGCCTGCCCAGTGCCCTGCGAAGTCGTCGGTACAGAGCTGGTTGGCGGGATGAAGGCCGTTCTCTACAAGATAATCTGCCCAAGTGGTGATGAGTTGCCAGTATTTGTCAACATAGAGCGTGTTGCCCTCTTGCTTGCATAATTGAGCAGCGAGGGTAATCATGTTGCCAGCCTCTTCCAGAGGCATATCGCCGCCATAAACCTGACCATTTGCTTTGGGATATTGGCCGAGGTCGTGTGCTGCGAAAGGCTTCGTCCAGCGACCAGAGAGGCTGTAGTCGAAGATCGATGTCATCATACCCTTCTGCAATTCAGGATTGTAACAGAGATACAGAGGAGCTTCTGGATAGGTGAGGTCAACGGTATTGACGCAGCCGTTGGAGTTGTTCTCCTTTGAGAAGAAGAGCACATTGCCTTCATCGTCGCGGAAGAGCTTGTGGGCGGCATTCACGTGGCGATAGGATGCAGAGAGGATTTCGGCATACTTCACGCCTCCAGCTGCAAGTCCATCGTCGTAGATGGTCTTGTCCATCTGGCGACAACGCTGCATAATGCTGGCGTAGTTGCCTTTCATGCGGTCGAACATGTCGAAGATGCTAACGTTACCCTCGTGTGCCCAATAGCCTTTGTAGCGTTTGTAGAAGTATTCGATGTCCCATATCTCGTCGTAGCCAATCATGGCGAAGCTGCTGGAGCCTCCCCCGTCCCCTCCGAAAGAGGGGGGAATAGTGCCGAAGTCATGGACGTAAGCCAATGTGGGCAGAGAAACCTGTTTTTGGCAAACCACCTGACGCTCGCCTCGTGGCAGATGTCCGTCAGCAAGGAACTGCGTCTTGATGTCTGCATCGGAAGCCAGCGCAAGGCGACCATTCGTGCCTGCAAGATAGACATAGCCCCAGTCAATACAGATGCCGTCGCCCGTCTTGGCGAGGATAGGCTGTTGGATAGTGCCGGCCTTAAGGTATTGCGTACCGTTCTTCCATTCCCTCGTGGATATGGTTGGCTGCTGAATTTTGTTGACAGCCATCTGTGGTGTGGTGGAGAGGTAGAATTGCACGTCGTGCTTCTGTCCGTCGGTGGAACGCACCTGATAGGAGATGTAGTTGATGGGAGCAGAGAGCAAGTCGTAGTCGTCGATGATGTGAGGCGCAGTAAACACTACGTCCAGCTCCACAGGCCCGCAAGCAAATGTGTAGTAGGTATTGCAAGCCAGCACATCAACGCTCTTTTGCTCTGCCGTCATAATCTTGTCGTTTCCTTTTGCAATATTGCGGAAGATGCCGAAATCGACCAAAGCACCACCCGTCTTATTATAACAATGTACGGCAAAAACGTTCTTTCCTTCCTTGAGCAAGTTTGCTTTCTTGCCGTCCAAACGAACAACAACACCATCCACATAATCCATGATACCTGTGGCTGCTTTCTCGCCGTTGATGTATATTTCGCAGGCATCGTCGTGGGAGAAGATGAGGTAGAGGTCGCCTTGCAACTGGCTGGCAGTCAGGTCAACTGTGCGGCGAACCCATATATCATTGTCCTCTTTCGTCCAAGGTGTGCGTATGTTCTCGTAGTTGTCGGAACCGAAGGCTCCTTTGCCGCTCTTCCATGAAGAGGCATTGAAGTCGGGCTTCATCCAACTATCGGCAGGCTTCTTGTCGGTGTACTGCGCCTCCCACTCAGCTTCGTTGGCCATAGGGACGACGCTTTCCATCAAGGTGCGTTGTGCCGCACCCATCCAGCGATAGGTTGTGCCATCCACGCGCAACAAGCCCTCCAAGGGCTTCTCGTCGTTTGTCCAATGGCGTGTGCTGCCATCGGTTAGTTTGTCGTAGGGACTCCAAACAGAGAAGTAGGGGTCGCTGACCACAAGTGGAACACTTGGCAGACGCAAGTCCGTCTGCTTGTAGGGTTTGAAGAACTCAGCACTTTGTGCCAAAGCTATTGACCATTGACCATTGAGCATTGACCATTGGGCAAGAAGCAAAAATAAAACAATCTTTTTTACCATAACATATAATATATTTGAATTTGATTATCTGTAGCCTTTGCGTTTGCGCCAGATGAATTGCGAAAGCCTATACCACGGGTTCCAGATGACTTCGCGTGGATAGCGGGTGAGGAAACGCATATTACGCATTGTCTGTTGCCAGAAGTTGCCCCATTTGCTTCCTTTATGCTTGTTTCGAGTGTCGTAGTGACCGAAGTTGCCTGCCAATAGAATCTCTTTCAGCAAGAAACGGCCTTCGCGTTCATCAGCAGGCAAAATGAGTAGTTCGTCTTGAAGGTGGAACACTTCCTGCATCACCCACATTAAGGCACCTACGAAGCGACTCATGTGCAGTTTCTTCACCATCGAAGCCGTTTCAGGGAGCAGATTTGTTTGTTCTGTCTTTTGGCAATGCTGCAGCAGGTAATAGTAATCAATCAGTTGCCGAAGTCCGATGCCTTCGTTGAAGATATGTCGGTAGATGTGAATGAGTTGGAACGTCAGATTTACGCGAAGAGTGGGGATGCAAACCTTGCCTTCTTCGCCCGGGAGTTCTGTCTCGTTACTGAATATCTCATCGCGATGTTCGTCGAAGAACGCCTCCATCCGATGGCGGTCAGAGGGATGGAACATCAATGCAGGTATGGTGTGAACTTCTATACAAGTGTTTTTCTTAACGGGGAACTCCACTTCTTGCCACTGAACCTTTGTCTTTGGAAAGAGATGTGTGACGTAGCCAATTATCTTGTCACGTTCTCCGTCTAACCAGATGTCAATGTCGCCTCCTGTTCGCAGCATCGGATCGGGGTAGAGTAGGGCATTGCCCTGTCCTTTCAGTATGGCATTTCGAAAGCCTGCCTTGCGAAAACGTTCACTCACCCAAATGGAATCGTGATTCAGGCGCTTGTTGTCACAAATGATTTTCTGTGCCGATGCTTGCCAGTCAATCAACACCTGTCTGGGTGGTCGCTGGTCGGCAGGAAGCAGGTTGAGTGCGCGATAAGTGACACCGATAACAGTTTGACGGGCAGATTCTTGAAGCAACTCCCTCCACTCCTTGTCTGTTGGAGGGTGGCTAAACGATTCTTGCCTGTCTAATGCAATACGTAGAAGCTCGAGAAATAGCATAATCTGGTTAGAACTTCTTGCCAAAAATGATGCTGAGGAATGTCAGCCCCAATACCTTGCAATCGAACCACCATGAGCGATGCCCCAGATAGTATAGATCCAGCTCTAAACGCCTGAGCATCTTTTCCATCGTGTCGGTATAACCATTGTAGAGCGTAGCATAGGATGTCACTCCTGGACGTATCTGATAGAGGAAGGCATAGCGCGGATCTTGTTCCATTATTTGGTCAATATAGAACTTCCGTTCAGGTCTGTAACCGATGAAAGCCATATCGCCTGTGAAGACATTCCATAATTGCGGCAGTTCATCCAAATGGTGTGCCCTCAGGAATTTGCCGACCTTTGTCAGGCGTGGATCCTCGTCCCCTCCTGCATGGCTAAGTGCAGGACCGAACTTCTCTGCATCCAATCGCATAGAACGGAACTTATAGATATAGAATGGTCGCCCAAACCTGCCTAACCGCTCTTGCTTGAAGATGGCAGGACCGCCATCGTCTATCTTGATGAGGATGTAGCTGAGCAACATCAGCGGAGAAAAGACAATAAGGCAGATGCTGGAAATCAGAAAATCAAGAGCACGTTTTACGGTTCGCTCAAATCCATTCATGCCGTCTGGGATGAAGGCCGTGGCATTATCTGTCATCATTTCTGGGGGCAACCCCATTGTTCCGTAGGTTTCTACTTTGCGTTGGAGCGTTTCGTGCGGTATGTTGGCGTACCATGAGTCCTCTCCGTATGTAATGCTCCATTCTTGGTGGAATCCTTTGCTTTCATGCCTATGTATAAAGAAATTGATAACCCCAAGAATACTTATCCACAGAGCAATGTCCATCGCAAGCAGGATGTTGGGATTCCAATCCAATAGTACACCGTATGTGTTCATTACGACGAAGGAACCCATAAGACATGCAATCGTTAAAGGAATAAGTCTTCGTGGCATGCCGGTTCGTACCAGTTTGTGATTGAACTGGTTGCGGTCAGGTCGGTCTATAGTTCGATTTTCTTTGACACGACTGCGGATGACGCGAACGATGTCAATCATCGGCACGAATAAAGCTCCGATACAAATCATCAGCATGCCTTTTGGCATATAACCGCTCCGACTAAGTCCTATAGTTTGGTAGCTGACAATATAGCCAAGGATGTAGGCTCCAGAATTA
>JAEEGL011524642.1_pt1 | contig 51828 bp, 52 predicted proteins | sample 9134231 | NCBI WGS metagenome assembly JAEEGL01 (sample SAMN16246548, study PRJNA631951) | gut metagenome | biome: gut microbiome; feature: rumen; material: fiber-attached | host: Bos | place: Iran: Karaj | collected 2018-10
AATAAGGGAAAACAGGGATACCGAAGTTGCCAATGCCAATGCGGTAAAAAACGACATAATCCTGCCATTAGGTCCGAGAGAAGCATCTGTGGAAGAAGAAATACAGGCTGAAGAAGTAATTGAAGAACCGGCAGCAGCGGATGAAGTGGTAACTGAGAAGGCTGAAGTTCCTGTTGCTGAAATGCAGCCGCAGCAGGAAGAAATGGTTCTCAGACCTCTGGAAGATGATGAAGAAAAAACTACGACTTTATCAAGAACACAGGAGAACTACATTACTCAGAGCACACTTTCATACATAGATGAGTCAGGAAAGCCTCAGTTCAGAGTGACTGAGGAAATAAAGACCGTAAAAGAAATGGATGAATCTCAGAAAAAAGGCTTTGAAGGTTTTGACGTCAAGGCTGAAAGAGCTGAAAAATGGGCAAACTTCCTGAACGGAATCATTACTATTCTGGTCATCGGTCTGGTATTGATCATACTTTATTATCTGTATAACAGATTCTTTGCATAAGATGACAGAAAAAAGATGTATTGGCTGTGGAGCCATATTACAGAATAACGACAGTCAGGCACTTGGATACGTGCCTGACTTATCTATGGATTACTGCCAGCGCTGTTTCAGACTGTCGCATTATGACAAACATGAAAATTACAGCGACATAACGGCTAATCAGGATCTTTCTGCTCTGGAATCTCTGGAGGGAGTATTTGTCTGGATCGTGGATGTGATAGATCTGGAAACATCGCTTAACTCGCTGTTTACAGAGTTCTTCAGACACAGAGACTTCATGGTTCTGGTTAATAAATGCGATCTTCTTCCAAAGACAGTTACAGCTGCGAAGATTGAAAACTATGTTATGGGACGTCTCGAGAAACTTGGTCTTCATCCAGTAAATATTCTTGTCAGAGGAAAAGACAGATCATTCAGAGAGGAATTCATCGGCTTGCTTGAAAGCCAGCAGAAAGCCTTTATCTTTACAGGCATCGCCAACGTTGGCAAGAGCACCGTCATAAATGAACTGCTGGGACAGCAGATACTGACTGTTAATCGTAATCCAAGTACAACCTTATCAGTTAATAGAATAGAAGCTGAATTTGCAGTTCTGTATGACACCGTCGGACTTGTTGCCGGGGAAAGCGTTCAGTCATATCTGGCTTCCAATGCCCTGAAAAAGGTAGTACCAAACAGTCGCATAAATCCAGTCATTTATCAGCTGACAGGTTCTCAATGTCTTTCAATTGGCGGATTAGCCAGAATAGACATACACAACTGCCAGAATGTGACAGCTGTTCTTTATTGCTCAAACCTGCTGAATATTCACAGGAGCAAACAGGAAAACGCTGACAGTCTGTGGCAAAAACATTATAAAAAGGAACTTACACCGGTGCTGAAGGGTGTAGGCCGTTTCGAAAGCATGAAAAAAACGGAGTTTGAATTCAGCAGTGAAAAGAAGGATATCTGTATTGCCGGGCTGGGATGGCTTTGCATTACCGGTGAATACAGCAGTATTGATGTTTACACCGGCAAAAAAATCGGTGTTTATGAAAGAAAGGGTTTGATTTAGATGCTGAATAAAGCACAGAAACAGTATTTAAAAGGGCTCAGCAATACCCTGAAGCCTCTGGTTCAGATTGGAAAAAACGGGCTGAATGAAAATGTGATCAGTTCGGTTGATGAGATACTGACTGCCCATGAAATAGTAAAGATCACGGTTCTCAATACCTGTGAGCGGCCTGTCATGGAAATGGCTTTGGATATTGCCAGCAATACCAGAAGTGAGATTGTCTCACAGCTGGGCAGAAAAATAGTTTTATACCGCCGCAATTCTAAAAAGCCTGTAATTGATTTGCCAAGATGAAACGAATAGGTCTGTTTTACGGTGATTTTGATCCAGCTACCGTAAAGACAGCTGAATATGCGAAAACTCAGCTGAAAGAGAAAAAACTTGATGAGATCTGGTTTATAGTCAGTGACGGCAATAATCTTCGAGAGCGTATTGCCATGCTGAAGATGGTTGCCTGCTTTCGAAAGTTCAGGGTATATACCCAGTTTTCGTTTAGGGACAGGCGATATGAGTTTACTGACATTACTGATCCGTCTCTGGAAATCAGAAATCTGCAGTTATCAGACCTGAAACTCCTTACGGGCAGACAGAGAAGATACATGACGGAACACGGAATGTATCTTGAGAGTATCTCTAAATCAGCTGTCAGGGGAAAAAGATGGGATCATGTCAGGCGCGTAGCACGGTTATGCAGCGCTTTTGCGATTGGAAATAAGCTTGATCCTGAAAAAGCCTACATCTCAGGTATTCTGCACGACATTGCCAAGGAGATGAACGAGGAAGAACTGAAGGCTGTAATGGATATCTATTATCCGCAGCATGAGCATTACAACTATCATGTCTGGCATCAGTATGTCGGTGCGGTTATTCTGGAAAAAGATCTTAAATGCAGAGACAAAAGGATTATCAAGGCTGTAAAGCATCACTGTCTCGGTGATGATAAGGATCCTTACAGCATGATGCTGTATTGTGCTGACAAGCTTGATCCCGGCAGGGAATATGACAGCAGCAGGGAGATTGCCCTGTGTCAGCAGAACATTATGGAAGGGTATCAGACTGTTATGAAGCAGCAGCAGGAATACCTTAGAAAAGAGGGCGTTATATGATTGGATTGATCACAGCTATGAATTGTGAACTGGAAGCCATAAGAGAACTACTGGAAAATGAAAAAGAAGAAAAGTATTTTTCTCAGACTTATTACAGCGGAACGATCAGCGGCAAGGAAGTTACAATGGTTGAAGGCGGTGTCGGAAAGGTTGCCAGTGCCATTACCTGTACCCGATTAATTGAAAGATTTCACTGTGACATGATCTTTAATATAGGAACAGCCGGCGGAATCAAGGATTTTGAGAATGTTCTGGACATGGTTATTGTTGACCGCATGACTTATCATGACTGGGTATCTGAAACCATTAACAATCTGCCAAGCAATTTCGTTAATGCTGAATATGTTTTCAATTCAGATGAAAGACTGATTGAAGCAGCCCGCAAAACGGCTGAAAGCATTGATGACCATCAGGTTTTTGTCGGAAGCATTGTATCGGGTGATGCGTTCATCTCACAGGACAGTCAGGTTAAATACATTCAGGAGCATTTCCCTGAAGCAATTGCCTGCGACATGGAAAGTACTTCGATCGGCCATGTCTGCTCAATGTATGATGTGCCTTTTGTAATAATGCGTTCATTAAGTGACATCGTCATAAAGCAGGGTAATGATCTTGACTTTGTGGCATATGTAAAAAAGGCCAGCGAACGAGCCGCGGCCTTTACGGTAAAATTCTTAGCTAATATTTAATTATGAAGCAGGTCATTGGCTGTAAGCCAGCTGACTACTTCGTCATAAGAGAGACTATTGGTGTTACTCCACTCCAGTGCAGATACGATCTGCAGTACGTTGTCTTCCGGCTTAATGCGAACGAAGGCAGGTGTCTGGTAGAAACCCCAATGGTTTTTTGTTTCGGTTTCAGTGCTTTCCAGAGTATCCATGTTGCAGAAAACCAGTTTATCTATTGATGCAATCTGTTTTTCTTCAAGGATCCTGGCCATTATCTTATTGAAGACGTAAATGGAGTTTGTTCCATAGCTCTTATAAAACATTACGAAGCATTCTTCCTTGGAATTGATAATGAAATCGTCGATTGTATTCTGGTTGTAAAGCGGTGAGATCTGGTAATCTATCGTTTCAGGAATATACTCAATGACATCAGGTGCATATTCCTGGTAAACTCGGTAGACACCGAAAGACACCAGCAGAAGTACAAATGTATAGAAAACAGCTCTTTTGATCATAATTTACCTCAATGACTATATTAGCAGATTTTCCAGTGCGTGAACAGAAAAAAAGATATGGTGCTGACCATATCTTAGTTGTTTTCGAATACTTCCTTAACGAACTGATTTGTTTCTTTTTCAGTATCAAATGTGGCAATATACATGTAATCGCCCATTGTACCGGACAAGGCTTCAGCTACAGGACCTTCCATTCTGATGTGTGAACCGTATTTTTCATAAATCTGATCATGATTCATAACATAGTTCTTGTTGTTTCTTCTGCCGGCGAAGACACAGAACTGGGAGTTTTCCTTAATTCTGTCAGTCTTATCGAAGGCAATCATGTCAGCATATATTTCGTATACGTCTGTTCCGTTGGCGAAGTTCATCATGGTAGGGGAAATGCCGCCACTAGGTCTCATGTTAACTTCAAGAGCAACGATATCTCCTTTTTTGCCAAGATACTGATCTTTTGTCAGATAGAAGAATTCCAGATGAGTGAAGCGGTTTCTGACGCCAAAGGCCTTCAAGGTCTTGCGTCCTATTTTCCGCAGTTTTTCAGGAACCTTGTTTCTGATGTAGAAAACACAGTTGTCGCCATTGTTGACGATATCCATCAGACTGTTAGGAGTGATATTGCCGGTTTCAAATATCGGATCACCGTTTGAATCGCAGATGGAGTCAAAGGTAACGACCTGACCGGTAATGAATTCTTCCATGATGTAGAGCTGATCATCCTTTGTCTCCAGGAAGTTCTTCAGATCTTCATCGTTTTTCAGCTTGTAGGTATGGCTGGCACCGACACCGTTGTCAGGCTTTACGATTACAGGATATCCAACTTCATCGATAAAGGTCTTGCAGTTGTCGAAGTTATCAACCAGATGATATCTGGCAACCGGAACACCGGCTTTTCTGTAGTTTTCCTTCATTTTTGATTTGAACTTAACTGCCGGCATGTCTTCGATCTGGAAACCTGAAGTGATGTGGAAATCAGTACGCAGCTGGGCATCTCTTTCCAACCAGTACTCATTGTTTGATTCCAGCCAGTCAATGCGTCCGTATTTGTGAATGAAGTAAGCTACAGCACGGTATACTTCATCGTAGTTTTCCAGTGATGATACCTTGTAGTATTCATTCATTGAACCCTTAAGTTCATTTGTCAGATTATCATAAGGACAGTCTCCAATTCCAAGAACGTTGAGACCGTTATTTTTCAGATGGTAGCAGAAACTCCAGTAATTTTCCGGAAAGTTAGGCGAGATAAATACAAAATTCTTCATGCTATGTGCCTCCTAATTATCTAGTAAATATGGCAGAAAATACGGGACCTGCTTATACCACCACGGCCAGTCGTGGTTTACATCATAACCCCAGTAATCTACCCAGATGTTTATTCCCAGCGCTTTGAAACGCTCATCAACAAAATGTGTGCTCCATGGTTCTTCCCAGGCTCCCTGACCAACGCAGACAACAGCCTTATTGCGGTTGTAGCGTTCAATGAAAGGATGGTCAGGCTGCATGTTGGCCATGTAATCAGTTACGGAATTTTCATATACAACTTCATCCATGTAGTCTCCCATGAAATAAGAAGCGTTATAAATACCGCTTAATGCCAGACATCTGTCAAACAGATCAGGGAATCTCAGATACAGGTTCAGAGCATGGGTAGCTCCCATACTGCATCCAAAGGTCATTATTCCCGGATATCCGTCCCAGCCGTTTTTCTCATTGACATAATCTCTGATGAAAGGTACGACTTCTCTGGTGATATAGTTGATCCATTCCTCGTGATGACGGATGCGATAGAAAGGATTTCCGGTTCTGTCGCTCCAGGTTTCTATGTCGATGGTATCAATGGAGAAGACCATGCATTCTCCGTTTTCAATCCATGGGCTGAAGACGTCTGTCATGTGGAAGTTTTCAAAATCAAAGAAACGTCCGTCCTGGCATGGAATAAACAGTATCGGTCTGCCATGATGACCGTAAACCTTGATTGGCATGTTGCGATTCAGATTGTAACTGTAAAAGTCAAAATAATTTGTTTCCATAATACCCCCTTAATACAGAATGGTGTTCAGGAAAAACGGAATCTGCTTTTCCCATGATGATTCACTGTGATTGCCATGAGGAACAATTCTGGTTTCCAGCAGAACGTTTTTATAGAGCAGCAGTTCTGTTACTTCACTGAAGATTTTTCTGATGTAATGACCGTGGAATTCATCCTGTCCATAGTCCATATACAGAACCGTATCATCAGCTATGTCAGCATTCTTAATCATTTCCCTGACATCCTTCGGTGAAAATCCGATGGATGGGGAAAGGGCTGCACCTCTTGAAAAGGTATCGTTGTAGCAGCATACTGCATACAGTGTCATAAGTCCGCCCATGGAACTGCCGGCAATGAAAGTATATTCACGCTGCGGCAGTGTAGGATAGTTGTCATCGACATATGGCTTGAATTCATTAACAAACCAGTCCATGGTGATCTTTCCGCGTCCCTTTATGTCTTTCCAGTGTCTGTCTATGAAATCAAAAGGGGAATACTCGGAGAGACGTCCTCCGCAGGCATCCTTTTCACTGTGGTGATTGCATTCGACGGCAGCTATGATTACCGGTATGTCATTGGTTTCAAAGAAATCAAGCATACCCCAGCTTTTACCGAAAGAGGCTTCCTCATCATAGAACAGATTCTGTCCGTCAAACATATACAGAACGGGGAACAGGGTTCCTTCTTCATAGTTATCAGGTACGTAGACGTAAGCAAATCTTTCTTCATCCCCAGTAAGCTGAGGGATGGTAATTGTCCATTTATCCAGCATAAACTACCTCGATTTATAAATCATTAATATTTTACACGATTTACAATTAATATGAAAATATTTTCTTTTTTTTCATAAAAGTGTTGCTTTGGGGTTTTCTTTTTTTTTACATATCCATGTGCTATACTTATTAGGATACAGAGATAAGGTTAACTTACGTTATGAATCATAAAGTCAGAAAAAGCAGTTTTGCTGAAAGCACATATTTAATGTATATAGCATTCATGATAAACGGAATCATAGGGGCGCTGTATTATACGCCTTTTTTGGCGATGATCGGTCATGAAGGCTTTTATGTTTATGACAGTGCCTATGCCATCTTTTCCCTGTTCCTTGATCTGTCAACATCAGGCATTCCTGTAGCGATGAGCATGATCGTTTCCGAGTATAACAGCCTGGGAATGTACGCTTCAAAGGAGAAGGCTTTTAAGATCGGCAGATACATAATTCTCGGATTCTCGATATTTTCATTCCTGGTACTGCAGTTTTTTGCCAGAGACATAGGTTATTTCTATCTGCCTGATATCACGGATTCACGGACTGGTGAAAGAATTACAGACGCGATCAGAGTGGTGTCTTTTTCATTGCTGATAATTCCGATGATGGCTTTGAAGCGCGGCTATCTGCAGGGGCATCAGCTGTTTGTCATATCATCACGCAGCCAGCTTATTGAACAGATGACCCGTATTACCGTAATACTGACCGGAGCTTTTGTTACCATCAAGGTTCTTGGCTACAGTGTCTATGGCGGTGTTCTTGTTTCGCTGTGGGGCGTAACGATCTCCGGTTTGATAACGTATTATTATCTGACGAAGAAATCGTCCTATAACGAAGAACTGTTCATCAAGGAAGGTGAAGGAGAGAGAGTAGAAAGAACCAGAACGATCATCAGAAAAATCGTTGTATACTGCGTCATCATTTCTATTGTTTCAATGTCTGTCTCTCTCTACAACATTGTCAACAAGAAGCTGATACTGGTTGCCTTAACCAATCTGAATTATCCAAGTGAGGAAATAAAGATCATCCTGAATAACGCTATAGGTCTGATACCTAAGATCGGAACAATTGTCATCTCACTGTCACTGGCCATGACCAGCTCAATAGCTCCGCATATAGCCGGCAACTATGCCAGACAGGATTACAAGGGTGTTAACGATAAACTGAAACAGGTTGTTTCAATTGTGCTTGTCATTGCCGTACCGATGGCTTTGGGCATTATTCTGCTGGCACCTCAGGTTTACTATGTATTCTTTGGCATAAGTGAATATGGTCCGCCGATTTTGCGCATTGCGATTGCGTTCAACGTGATCAGCTGTACTACAGCCGTATTCTCTACGGCTCTGCAGAGCATGAATCACGGCAAGCATGTCTGTTTCTATACGATTTTATCCATCCTTCTGAACATAACGATGGATATTCCGCTTATATATCTGCTTCACAATCTCGGCTTGCCGGCATATCTGGGAGCTAATGTTTCCAACATCATTGCGGAGTTATTACTGCTCGTGCTGCAGATCAGGACCTTATATGCCGTAGTAAACTTTGACTATCGCCGTGCCTTTACGATTTTCAGACAGATTGCCATGCCTTTAGGTGCCATGGCTGTTGTGGTGCTTATCATGAAGGCCATCATTCCTGTCTCACTGTCTTTTGGCAGAATTAAGGTTCTGCTGATGCTGCTGATATACGCAGTAGTTGGGGCAGGTGTATATTTTGCCTTATGTTATAAAACGGGTGCTTTAAAACTGGTGTTTGATGAAGAAATGATCAGTTCTTTAATGAAGCGTTTTAGAAAAGAGAAGAACGATGAAGAGAATTAGAGTATTTTTAGCTGTTTTGCTATGCAAGTGTCTGAGATTCCGGGCAAGACTTATCGGCCGCGGAAGTTCCATTCCGGGTAAGATCACTCTGAAGATATTCCCGAATATCCTTGGTGATATTGAAATGCCTGATCTGGTAATTGCCGTAACAGGTTCCAACGGGAAGACATCAACGGTAGAAATGATCAATAAGGTATTGCTTGACGGCGGCCTTACTGTTGCCTGCAATTCGGAAGGTTCAAACCAGACTGAGGGTGTTGCTACCTGTGTGCTGGCTAACTCTTCTCTGTCAGGAAAAGTTAAGACAGACGTACTGTTACTGGAATCAGACGAACAGTATGCTCAGTATACCTTCAGGTATTTTCAGCCTGATTATTTTTTCATAACCAACTTATATCGTGATCAGCTTACCCGTAACGGACATCCGGAATGGATAGCCAACGTCATTTCAAGAAGTCTTTCAGATAAGATGACTCTGGTTCTCAACCGGGACGATCCATTGGTTTCTTCTTTAGGACATGGCAGGGAAAAGGTGATCTACTTCGGAGCTGATCACCTGGACAGCGATACTACCATAAATGACAGTGTGTACAATGACGGTTATTACTGTCCTGTCTGCAAGCATCCGATGAAGTACGATTACTATCATTACAATCACATCGGCAGCTATCACTGCGATAACTGCGGATTTAAAAAGGAAAAAACAGACTATACACTCACGGAAGCCAATTTTGACGAAGGTTATATTGTCATTAATGACAGATACCGTATTTCACTGGCTTTCAAAGGCATATATCATTGCTATAACACTCTGGCGGCCTTTACAGCCGGGCAGATTGCCAAAGTATCTGCGGAAAGTGCCATTAAGACACTGAATAACTACAACATGACTTCCGGACGTGTTCAGAAACTTGTTTTCGGAGGACGTGAAGGCACACTTCTGGCCAGCAAACATGAGAACTCCATTTCCTATGACCGTTCAATTGACGTTGCCAGAGCCGATAAGAAAAAACCTGATGTCATGATCATTGTTGATGCCATCAGCCGTAAGTATTTCACTTCTGAAACCAGCTGGCTGTGGGATATCGATTTTGAAAAGCTGAATAATGAGAATGTTCACAACGTTGTACTGGCAGGACGTTACTGTTACGACCTGGCAGCCAGATTTGAATATACAGGCATACCTGCAGAAAAAATACACGTATTTGAAAGCATTCCTGCCGGTGCTGACTGGCTGAAGCAGGATAAAGACCGTCCGTTCTATGTCATAACCTGTTTTGCTGATTCAGGAAAAGTACTGTCCTTAAGTGAGATAAAAGGGGTGAAGTTATGATCCGCATACTGTATTTATATCATGATCTGATGAACCTCTATGGTGATAACGGCAACATCCGTGTTCTGGAAAGATATCTGAAGGATCAGAACTGTGAAGTTAAAACGGACTGCAGAAGTCTTAACGATGTTTTTGATCTGAGAGAATATGATTTCATATACTGCGGCTGCGGGACTGAGAGAAACCGTAATGAAGCCCTGAAAGATCTTTCAAAACATAAGGATGAACTGAATGAAGCTTTTAAAAAGGGTACAGTAATTCTGTTTACCGGAATAAGCTGGCAGATGCTCGGCAAGAGCATTGTAACAGCTGATGATAACAGACTTGATGGCATAGGCCTGTTTGATTTTACTGTCACAGAACAGGCTAAGAAGCGCTATACAGGCGATGTCCTTGGACGTACTGACATGTTTGATGAGGTCTTTGTCGGATTCATTAACCGCTGCAGCCATGTTGAAGGGCTTAACGAACCTTTCATGAGAATTGAAAAGGTCATCGGCAATATTCCTGATAAGACAGACGGCATTCACCGGAAGAATCTGTTCGGTATTTCTCTGAATGGTCCGGTACTGGTGAAAAATCCGCATTTTGCCCGTTATGTTGTTAAGCTGCTGGTAAAGGATTATCACGAAATTGATTACTTTTATGAAAGAAAGAGTTACGAAACAACGATATACGAACTCACTGAAGACCGGGAGAAACACAAATGAAGAAATGGTATCAGGAACGCTACTTTTCCAGAAGAGACTGGATTCTGGAAAACATCAACAGGCTTGAGGTCAGCCCTCTGCAGGCGCTGATCCTCGTATTGATCGATTATTACAATGAAGGACGCCAGGTAGTAACAATGGAACTGCTGGCTGCCCAGACTCACGCTGCCATTGAGGAAATTGATGCTGCTATTGACGATCTGTGCAGGAAAGATTATGTTCTGATTTCTACAAAGAACCGCAAGGTATACTTTGACATTTCAGGCGTCTTTGAAGATAAGCCGAAACTGGATGTCTCACGTGATCTGTTTGAAACGTTTGAGAGAGAATTCGGCAGACCTTTATCACAGAAAGAAACCATGACTGTATCACAATGGAAGAGCAAGTATGATGACAAAATCGTCATAAAAGCTCTGAGAGAAGCTGTGATCCAGGAAAAACTCAATATGAATTATATAGACCGCATTCTGGATAACTGGAGCAAAAATGGCAAGAGTTAAGGCAGACTGCGAATACATATACAGTGAACTGGAAAAGATGTTTCCGGATGCTCACTGTGAGCTGAATTATCAGACGGTATATCAGCTTGCCGTGGCAGTCATGCTGTCAGCCCAGACCACAGATGTTTCCGTTAACAAGGTCACGCCGGCTTTGTTTAAGAGATATCCTGATGCTTTTGCCATGGCTGAAGCTTCACAGAAGGATGTTGAAGAGCTGATCAGAAGCATCGGACTGTATAAGAACAAGGCGGTAAATCTCATTGCCATGAGCAGACAGCTGGTCGATGAATATGACGGCATCGTTCCGGATGACATGGAAAAACTGGTTCAGTTAAGAGGTGTCGGCCGCAAGAGTGCCAATGTGATTCTTTCTGAGGGATATAAACATCCGGCTATTGCAGTCGATACGCATGTTCACAGAGTTTCCGTAAGATTATATCTGGCGGCTGTGGACGATGATGTGAATGAAGTGGAAAGAAAGCTTATGAAGCGGTTTCCGCGTGACAGATGGAGCAAATTGCACCATCTGCTGATTTTCTTTGGAAGATACATGTGCAGTGCCCGTAAACCGCAGTGTGAAAGCTGTCCGTTCAGGGAATGCTGCCGTGAGATGAAAATGAAAGGGTAGTTATGAAGTATTACTGTTTGGGTATCAAAGGTACGGGTATGAGCACACTGGCTCAGATTCTGTCAGACATGGGTAATGAAGTATGCGGCTATGATGATGTCAGAGACTGGAAATTTACTCAGAAAGGCCTGGAAGACAGAAATATCGCTGTTTACTATGACCGTGAACACCGGCTGGATAAGGACATGATCGTTACTTATTCAGTAGCTCTGCCTCTTACTCATCCGGAACTTGTAAGATGCCGTGAAAACGGACTGCAGATCAGAAAATACAACGAGATCGTAGGCGATGTTACCAAACTGTTTAGAACGATATCGGTATCAGGGACCCATGGTAAGACTACGACTTCTTCTCTGATCAGACACATTCTGGAAAGTACGGTGGGCACCAACTATTTCATCGGTGCCGGGGACGGTCATGTCAGCAGAGATAATGAATATTTTGTCATCGAAAGCGATGAGTTCAATAAACACTTTGTAACTTACTGGCCGACATATACGGTCATAACAAATATCGAAGAGGAGCACATGGAATGTTATGATTCTCTGCAGGATATCATAGATACATTCGGCATTCTGGCTTCCCATACAGCGAAGTTCATCGTAGCCTGCGGTGACAGCGAAAATGTTCGAAAAGTACAGACAGACCGTGAAGTTCTCTATTACGGCTTTAATGACAATAACGATATTAAGGTTACGATCCTGGATCTTGGTTCTGATTATTCACGTTTCAATGTCTGCTTTGAAGACATGAACGAAGATTTTGAAATACCGCTGTTCGGAGAGCATATGGTACTTAATGCAAGCGCTGCAGTGGCTTTATGCTACAGGCTGGGTATTTCACCTCGGGACATGAAAAAGGCCCTGAGAGGCTTTAAAAATGCCCGCAGAAGAATGGAAGAGACAATGCTGGATAACGGAACCATTCTGATAGATGACTATGCTCATCATCCTACGGAAATAGCGGCTACGATCAGTTCAGTTAAGCAGAAGTATCCTGGTAAACATATTACAGCGATCTTCAAGCCTAATACGTATTCACGTACTGAAGACTTTACCCAGGGTTTCATAGACTGTCTTGAAAAGGTTGATAAAGTCTATCTGACGGAAATTGATTCAAACCGCGAAAGACAGGAAGATTATCCGGGAGTCAGTTCCCGAATGATTACTGATGGCATTGAAGGAGCTGAGATCATTGACGAAAATGATGTCAGTGTTCTGGATGTCAGAAAAGGGGATGTACTGCTGGTAATGTCCTGTGCTTCCGTAAGTCACCTGCTGGAAAACATCGAAAACAGATACAACAAAAAAGATTGATTACCTCATGGCAATCAATCTTTTGTTTTTTATGGAGTTACCGGTTCTTCTGGATCCGGTAGATCTGGAATATCCGGTTCCGGTATATGAGCCGCTACTCTGACTGTTGTTGATACTGTATTTGAGTTAACAGGAGCGATCATGTATTTGTACATGCATGTTGCTGTAAACGTCTGCTGTCTTTCAGTCTGAGTAGGCGAGAATGTGATGGTGTTGGTAGCTGAATCCTGGGTCATGACAACGGTGCCTGATGGATCAAGAAGTTCGAAATGATATCTTACAGGTCCATCTACTGCCGTATAGTTGAAGCCATTGGTTTCCTTTGGCTTTCCTTCGACCAGATACTTGTCAGGATATTCAGGAACTGTCAGCGTAATGGTATTTGTTTCCTTGTCGTACTTGGCAGTGATCCTTTCGATTGAACCGATCTTAGGTTCAGGATACTTAGCCAGATTGGCAAACTTTGACAGTACCCAGGTACTGTTGGCGCTGCCGCTGGCATATGAAGGTACAGCTGTGAACGGCATTAAGCCGCGGACATGAGTCAGAGAAACAAGGTCGCTTGGTCTGTCCATTGACTTTTTAGGAACACCGAATGTGTTTTCCAGAGCAACCAGGAAGCTGTTGAACATTCTTACGTCATAGTTTGAAGATCTGTACCAGGCAGGAATGTAGCCTTCCCGTGGAGAGATCTTGGAATGGTCGTAACCCCAGACTGTTGCGATGGCATAATCAGCAGTTCCGCCAATCAGCCAGCAGTTCTTGAACCGGTCTGTTCTGTAGTAAGGATCAGGCAGTGATGCTGTTCCTGACTTACCGAAGGTTGGATAGGATTTTCTTAAGCCTTCGTTTCTGTACCAGGTCAGACCCGGATCTGTAGCCAGTTTAGGATTTACGGTCAGAGACATGAGGTAGCATGTTTCCCAGGCAGCTCCCGGAGAGATTACCTGGACACCAGGGACATCGACGACGATTGGTTCCTTAGTGCTGTTGATATACTCGATCCTTGTAATGGTGTGCGGCTTGTGGAATACGCCTTTGGATAAGATCATGGAAATGGCGCCGGCTGACTGAACAGGTGATACTGTGAAGTTCTGAGAACCCAGAGCATTCTGTTCGTTAACGTTTTTGGCGACCTCAGGGTCAAATCCCAGGTTATTCAGATAATCGGCCAGCTTTGATTCACCGATGGTATTGGCTACCTTACGGTAAGTCTGTACGGCACATGTATTAAGTGATTCAGCAAAGGCATACTGTACTGATACCCAGCCATGATAGATTCCGTCATCGTTTCTGATCTGGATAGGTGTACCGCCCCAGTTGATTGAATGGTCATGAATATATGTTGATGTACCATATCCGGCGTATTCAAACGCTGTAGGATAGGTCATCAGGGCTTTGGCTGAAGAGGCTGGCTGCCATCTTGAGTCAGTTGCCTGATTGAACATACGTGCTCTGTCATAACCGCGGCCGCCGCATAATCCGATGATCAGTCCGGTTCCGTTTTCAATAACAGCTGCAGAATAGTTTATATAGGCATCTCTGAAAGCTTCAATTTTACCGTCTGATACATTGTCGCAATGTGTCTGAATAGACTGATTCATGCCTGTATATACCTTAACGGCTGTATCATAAGGGTTAATGTCATAGACATCTTCCAGTTCCTGAACAACGGCATCAATATATGCCTGGTTAGGAATTGTCTTTCCGTCTACGAATCCTGCGCTCTTTTCACCGACCAGCAGATCTGTGACATTAACTTTCAATGCAGTCTTGTATTCAAGTTCTGTAATATATCCATGGTTAAACATCTGATAAAGAACATCTGATGTACGTTCCTGGCATTCCAGCGGATTGTAGTATGGGTTGTAAAGGTTAGGAGCGTTGATTACACCTGCCAGCATGGCGGCTTCAACCAGGTTGAGGTCCTTGGCGTCCTTGCCGAAGTAATAATCGGAAGCAACCTGGACACCACGAGCTGAAGAACCGTAGTTAACCTTGTTGATGTATAATTCAAGGATCTTTTCCTTTGGTACCAGCTTATTCAAACGCAGTGAATAATAGATTTCCTGTACTTTTCTGGCAATACCCTGACCGCCGGAACGGTCGGCATTGGTGTCGCCCTGCATGAAGTAAGTATTTTTTATTATCTGCATTGTCAGGGTAGAACCGCCCTGACCGAAGCTGAATGAACTCAGGTTTTCCAGGATCGCCTTTGTGAAACGCGGAAGGTCAAATCCCGGATGTTCAAAGAAACGGGAATCTTCTACGGCTACGAAAGCGTCGATAAGGCACTGAGGCATGTCAGCATAGGGAATATTGATTCTGTCTTCCATGCCAAGCATGGCTATTTCATTGCCCTGAGCATCGTAGATAAGTGAAGCGTCCTGGCTCTTGAGTTCATCGGGGTTCAGTTTGACATCTGATTTGTTCAGGATCAGCCATACACTGCTGACACCTGATGCTATACCTAAAATAGCGCAGAAGACAATGAATCCCATGATGCCGTTAATGATTCTTCTTCTGGCTTTCTTTCTCTCATATTTAGTCTTTTTAGGTTTTGTAGCTTTTTTGGAATTTTTAGAATCCACTAAAGTCACCTCCATCAATAATAGTGTCTACAACATTCAGGTAATTTACCTTTGTAACAAAGTTGTAGGGAATAAGTATACAGTTTTCTTTAAACCATTCATATTTGACTGATCTGGCTTTCAGCTCCTTAAGTTTGTTGAGGAACATTTCAGCCGGAACGTAGTAAGTTTCATCATATACGGCAAACCTGACGATCAGGAAGGCAATACCGCCGTATTTTACCACTTTTGCCAGATGTGTCAACTGATGCGGATGTATCATAGACAGGGGCATGGAAGTCCTTGAGTGGGTCTCCTTAGCCTCAAAGTCAATGTATTTTCCGCGGTAGACACCGTTATAGTCAGTTGTTGACGGCACCTGGAAATAAGCTTCGGTGATCTTTGCGGTCTCACGTGATTTGTAGTCGACGTTTACGATCGTGATAGGGGTAGGCTTCTTGTAGATGGCAGCTCTGTCGGTATCAAGATAGTACTTATTGGTATCGTTAATATCGTGTTCAAGAGTCATTCCTCTGCGGGCAGCGGAAATGCCTTTGGTTTCATAGCTGCTTTTTTTGTTCGGATATCCTACCATAAAATCACCCAAAATATTATAATAAATATATCACGCAAATACAAACAATTAAACAGAATGTGTTTGAAATCACAAAATCTTAATAATTTGCGTCAGTGTTTATTAAGAATACCAAGGAGCAGTTAATATGAGTTATATTCAGGAAATAAATGATGTCTTATCACATAAGTATGCCAGTGAACCGGAATTTCTGCGGGCAGTCAGGGAAGTCCTTTCTTCAATCGAACCGGTAGTTTCCGCTAATGAAGATAAATACCGTCAGAACGCCATTCTCGAAAGGCTGGTAGAACCGGAAAGAATAATAGTATTCAGAGTTCCATGGATCGACGACAGAGGTCAGGTTCATGTCAACAGAGGCTACAGAATTCAGTTCAACAGTGCCATCGGACCTTATAAGGGCGGCCTGCGTTTCCATCCGTCAGTAAACATCAGCATTCTGAAGTTCCTGAGCTTTGAGCAGATATTCAAGAATTCCCTGACCGGACTGCCGATCGGCGGAGGCAAGGGCGGAAGCGATTTTGACCCACACGGCAAAAGCGACAGAGAAGTAATGGCTTTCTGTCAGAGTTTCATGAACGAGCTGTATAAATATGTCGGTGCGGATGAAGACGTGCCTGCTGGCGATATTGGAGTCGGAGCCAGAGAAATAGGCTATCTTTTCGGACAGTACAAGCGCCTTAAGAATTTGCATGAAGGAGTACTGACCGGCAAAGGCATAAGCTATGGCGGTTCATTAGCCAGGACCGAAGCCACCGGATATGGCCTGATCTACATGGTCAATGAGATACTGTCTCATAATAACGATACCCTGGCTGGCAAGAGAGTACTTGTATCAGGCAGCGGCAACGTAGCCATCTTTGCCATTGAAAAAGCTCAGCAGATGGGTGCTCAGGTTCTGACCTGCAGCGATTCAAATGGAACCATTTATGATCCTGATGGCATAAAGCTTGATGTCGTAAAGAAAATCAAGCTGGAGAGAAGAGGAAGAATATCAGAGTATCTGAAGGAAGTCAGCACAGCTGAATATCATGAAGGAGAAAGACCTTGGAATATTCCTTGCGATATCGCATTGCCATGTGCCACTCAGAATGAAATTGAGGAAAAGGATGCCCTGAATCTGATTAACAATGGCTGTCGCTACGTAGTCGAAGGAGCAAACATGCCGTCTTCCTACGAAGCAATACATGAATACAGGAGAAACGGTATCATTTTCATGCCGGGTAAGGCATCCAATGCCGGCGGTGTAGCTGTCAGTGCTCTGGAAATGGCTCAGAACTCTCGGAGAGTCAGCTGGACCTTTGAAGAAGTCGATAAAATGCTGCATAGAATCATGGCTGATATCTACTCTAAGGTATCTTCTGCAGCCGCAAAATACGGCTGTGAAGGCGACTTTATGGTCGGTGCAAACATTGCCGGTTTTGAAAAGGTAGCAGAAGCCATGATGGCACAGGGAATTGTCTGATTTAAAGTTCAAAAATCTATTGAAACACCATATTTATTATGATAAAATATTGCCGTTGCAGCTTCGAATGAAGCTTCAACCGCTCTTCATAAGGTTCAAAGTACGAAAGTCACCTTATTAGGCGAGTCTAAGTAGAAATAGGAGGTGTAGCTATGTACGCAATTATTGAAACAGGCGGCAAGCAGTTAAGAGTTGAAGAAGGACAGGAAATCTTCGTTGAAAAGTTAGATGCTGAAGCAGGTGCTGAAGTTGTCTTCGACAAGGTAGTTCTCGTTTCTGATAAGACTGCTAAGGTTGGTGCTCCTTATGTTAAGGGTGCCAAGGTAACTGCAGAAGTCAATAAGCAGGGTAAGGGCAAAAAGATCATGATCTTCAAGTACAAACCTAAAAAGGGTTCTACTCGCAGACGTCAGGGTCATCGTCAGCCATATACCAAGTTAACTATTAAGTCAATTGAGGCTTAATTATGATCTGGGTTAAATATCAGACCCGTAACGACGCATTTGTCTCACTCGACATTTCAGGACATGCCAGATTCCGGGAGGAAGGGCAGGATATAGTCTGTGCGGCAGCATCACTTACAGGAGTAGGGCTGCTGAACGCAATTGATGAAATGGAGCCGGACAGCTGTGAATTGATTAAGGAAGACAATCACATCCATGTGCAGGTACTGCAGGACAGTGAGAAGCTTCAGACCATTCTTACAGCATCCTATCATATGTATAAAACACTTGAGTACAGATTTTCGATGTATGTAAGAGTTAGAAAAACGGAGGTAAAATCATGAGATTTGTATTAGATATCCAAATGTTCGCATCTAAAAAAGGTGTAGGTTCTACCAAGAACGGACGTGACTCAGAATCTAAACGCTTAGGTGCCAAGAAGGCTGATGGACAGTTTACCAACGCTGGTTCAATCATTTACCGTCAGAGAGGAACAAAGATCCATCCTGGCGTTAATGTAGGACGCGGTGGAGATGATACCTTATTTGCTTTATGTGCCGGCATCGTTAAGTACGAAAGACTCGGCAAGGATAAGAAACAGGTATCTGTTTATCCGGTAGCTTAATTCAAGACAGTAAGGGCGAGTTATTCGCTCTTTTGTTTAGCGGGGGTGCACGTTGAGTTATGCATCCAAAAATAGTATTATTAAAAAGGAAAGTCAGTAGGTAATTATGCATTTTATTGATCAGACATCATTAATTCTAAAAGCAGGAAAGGGCGGCGATGGAATCGTCTCTTTCAGACGTGAAGCACACGTCCCTTTAGGAGGACCTTTTGGCGGTGACGGCGGTAAGGGCGGAAGTATCATTTTTGAAGTTGATACGCATAAAAGTACCCTGCTGGATCTGCATTTTCTGAAGATGATAACGGCACAGTCGGGTGAAAACGGCAAGACCAAGAAAATGCATGGAGCTGACGGAGAGGACAAGATCGTCAAAGTACCGTTAGGTACAGTTGTAAGAGATAAGAGCGATAACCGCATCATCGCTGACCTGACTCATCCCGGCCAGCAGGCAGTCATTGCCAGAGGCGGAAAGGGCGGTCGCGGTAATTTCCATTTCAAGTCAGCACGCAATCCGGCTCCGGATTTTTCCGAAAAAGGCGAAGAAGGACAGCAGCTGGAAGTTGAAATTGAACTGAAACTGCTGGCTGATGTAGGACTGGTGGGATTCCCATCAGTAGGAAAGAGCACCATCTTATCGGTAGTATCAGCTGCCAGACCGGAAATAGCTGACTATCCGTTTACGACGCTTGTTCCTAACCTGGGCGTTGTCAGAGTACCTGACGGACGTTCATTTGTACTGGCTGACATGCCGGGACTGATCGAGGGAGCTTCCCAGGGCAAGGGACTGGGTTTTGATTTCCTCAGACACATTGAAAGAACCAGAGTGCTGATCCATGTGCTGGACATGTCTCCGGCATCAGGCAGAGATCCTCTGGAAGACTATGAAATAATCAACAATGAAATGGGTACATACCGTTTCAATCTGCTGCAGAGACCGCAGATCGTTGTAGCTAATAAGATGGATGAAGATGGAGCTGAAGAGAATCTGGAAAGATTCAGAAAGGCGCATCCGGACCTGGAAGTATTCCCGACAACGGCACTTATTGCGGAAGGTCTGCAGGAGGTTCTTTACAGAGCAGCCGATCTGCTGGATGTTACGGAACCGTTCCCGTTACAGCAGGATGAAAACATCGGCGTACTTTACAAGTATGAACCGGAGCCTGAACCATTTACGATCAGAAATCTGGGCAACGGCCAGTGGGTCGTTGAAGGCGATGAGATCAACCGTCTGTTCTCCAGAACGGATTTTGAAAACGAACAGCAGGTCATGCAGTTTGGAATCGCCCTGAGAAAAATGGGTGTTGATGCTGCCCTGCGTGAAAAGGGAATCCAGGAAAAAGATACGGTATTCATCAATGACTTCGGCTTTGAGTTTACCGATATGGATGAAGAGTAGGTGATATCTGATGATTAGATTTATTAGAGGAACTGTTTATTCATTTGGCCTTGATTACGTCATAATTGACTGCAACGGTGTAGGATATTACATCAGTTTTACCCATCAGGACATGCTGTCTCTGGGACAGACTGTTACCATCTTCACCTATCAGCAGTTCCGTGAGGATGCTCAGGTACTGTATGGTTTCCTGGACATAAAGGAACTTGAACTGTTTGAAAAGCTGATTTCTGTTAAGGGCTTGGGCCCTAAGACTGCCATGAACATGCTTTCAGCAGCCAGATATACTGATATCATCAGTGCAATTGAAAACGGTGAGATAGAATTTCTTACCAGACTGCCTTCGCTTGGCAGCAAGACCAGCCGCCAGATCATTCTGGATCTGAAAGGCAAGCTTGTCGAAGATGAAAAGGCTGCCAGCGGAAAGAATACCATCGAACTTGAAGAAGCTGTATCCGGTCTGAAATCCTTAGGATATAAGGCCTATGAGATCAATACAGTATTGCCGGAACTCAGAAAGAAAAGCGGTGCTACAGCCGAGGAGCTTCTGAGAGAAGGCTTAAGGCTTATAATGCGGCGTAAGGGAGGATAGACATGGACAGACTGATGAATGCAGACAAGAGCATAACTGACGATGAAGCCAGTCTGAGACCCACTACGCTGGATACATATGTAGGACAAAGCGGCATCAAGGCTAATCTCAAGATATACATGGAGGCAGCCAAGAAAAGAAATGAAACGCTTGACCATGTTCTGCTTTATGGCCCTCCTGGTTTAGGTAAGACTACTCTGGCATATATAATTGCCAACGAAATGGGCGGCAGCATCAGGATCACCTCAGGTCCTTCAATCGAGAAGAGCGGTGATCTGGCAGCCATCCTGTCATCGATAAATCCCGGTGACATTCTCTTCATAGATGAAATTCACCGTCTTCCTAAGCAGGTTGAGGAAGTTCTCTATCCGGCCATGGAAGACTTTGCGATAGACGTAGTTGTTGGAAAGGACTCTTCTGCGCGTACTTTAAGACTGGAACTGCCGCCGTTTACCCTGGTTGGAGCTACTACCAGGGCAGGCGATATAACCGCTCCTTTACGTGACAGATTCGGTATTATCAATAAACTGGACTATTACTCAACGGAAGAGCTGTCACAGATCATCAAGAGAACAGCCCGTGTCCTGGAAACCGGTATTACCGATGATGCTGTAGTGGAACTGGCAACCCGTTCCAGAGGTACGCCGCGTATCGCCAACAGACTTTTCAGAAGAGTAAGAGACTTTGCTCAGATTCTCAGAGAAGACGGTACGATCGATCTGGAAATTGCCAATCTGGCTCTGGACAGACTGAAAGTTGACAAGCTGGGACTGGACGATGTTGACCAGAGATACATCATGGGAATCATTCAGAGATTCAAAGGCGGTCCTGTCGGGGTTGAAGCCTTAGCCAACAGCATTGCAGAGGAAATAACCACGCTGGAAGATGTCTATGAACCGTATCTGCTGCAGATAGGATTCATTCAGCGTACACCGCGCGGACGTATCGCTACAGCGAAAGCCTATGAGCATTTCGGCATACCTGTTCAGCAGGATCTGTTTTCAATTTAATGGCACACAGTGCCATTTTTTTCTCTTTATATTTATTCCGTGTTAACATATAATAAACGTGGTGATTATTTCATGAAAGTACTTATCGCAACAGGCGGAACAGGCGGACATATCTATCCTGCCATTTCCTTAGCTGATTATCTTGCCAAGAATTACAAGAACATGAGCTTCATGTTCGTCGGCAATTCAGACAGAATGGAAAGCACGATAATTCCGGAATTGGGTTATCGTTTTTTAGGTATTACGGCTGCCAAGTTCAACGGTGCAGATAACAGACTTGCTGCCCTGAAAACTCTGTACAGATCATACAAGGAATGCATCAGGGTCGTTGAAAGCTTCCAGCCTGACATCATTGTCGGATTTGGCGGATATGTTACAGTACCTGTCATCATGGCTGGTGTTCACTGCGGCGTTAAGACAGTGATTCATGAACAGAACTCCTTTGCCGGTATGGCAAACAAGGCACTGAGCCATTTTGTCAATAAGGTCATTACGGTTTATCCGAATGTCGGATCTTCGTTCCCTAAGCGCAAGGTCGTCAATCTGGGCAATCCGCGTGAAAGCGCTGTTCTGGATCTGACGGTCGACAAGAGAACACTGGAAACATTCGGCTTTGATATCTCCAGAAAAACACTTCTGATCGTAATGGGATCTCTGGGATCAGTAACCGTCAATCAGAAAATGACGGAGATCCTTAACCGCATGAAGGAAAAGAACTATAACGTTATCTACGTTACGGGCAAAAACAATTATGATGACATGATCGGGAAAGTTGCGGAAAGTGAAAACGTCAGGATCGTTCCGTATATTGATCAGTTCAGAGTAGCCAGTGCGTGCGATCTGATCATTTCACGCGGCGGGGCAACAAGTGCCTGTGAATACATGGCTCTGGGACTGCCTTCAATTATTGTCCCTAGCCCATATGTTACCAATAATCACCAGTACTACAATGCCAAGAGCATGGTTGATAACGGTGCCAGCTTCCTCATTGAAGAAAAGGATCTGGACGCTGATGTCCTGCTTGACAAAGTCGATGAACTTCTGGGTGATGACATGAAACTGCAGAACATGTCAAAAGCCGCCAAGGCCATGTCCCATCCATATGCAGCCAGAGACATCAGTGAATTGCTGTTTAAAGTAGCAGGTATAAAATATGAATGATTTTACATATAAGCTTCGTCAGTTTGGCGACGTTGAGGAAAATGTTTCCTTTACCCGTCTGACAACATATAAAGCCGGTGGCACGGCTCATTACGTGGTATATCCCCGCAGTCTTTTTGATCTGCAGTCAGTACTGGGTCTGTGCGCTGAAAACGGCGTAGAGTATAAAGTGTTTGGAAACGGATCAAACATCCTGTGTTCCGATGAATTCTATGACGGTGTCATAATCAGACTTAACCGCTTCCTTAATCAGTTTCATTATGAGAATAATGAACTGGTAGCACGGGCAGGCTGTTATATAATTGCTCTGGCTTATGACGCCATGAAAAATAATTTTTCAGGGCTGGAATTCGCCAGCGGTATCCCGGGTACTCTGGGAGGCTGTCTGTTCATGAATGCCGGTGCCTATAAGGTGTCAATGTCTGATGTTGTTACTCAGGTGCAGGTTCTGATGGGAAACGAGATCGTATGGCTGAACAATGAAGAATGCGAATTCGGCTATCGCAGTTCGATCTTCCAGAAACATCCTGAATGGATCATTCTGGCCGCCAGAATATCTCTGAAACCGGGCAATAAGGAAGAAATACAGAAGATAATGAATGCGCGTCAGCGGCGCCGCTTCGAAACACAGCCATTGGACATGCCTTCCGCAGGAAGCGTTTTCCGCAATCTGGAAGAACATTTCGCCTGGGAGTATGTGGATATGATAGGATACCGCGGAAAGAGCATAGGCGGTGCCTGTGTGTCTCCTAAGCATTCTAATTTCATCGTAAATACTGGCAATGCCACAGGCAGTGACATTCTGAATCTAATTGAAGAAATACAGCGTCAGGTTCAGCAGCAGTTTGGTGTTGAACTGATGATGGAAGTGGAGAAGTTTAATTGGAAGAACTAAATCAGGAAATACTGGAGCCAAGAGAAGAGTACCAGCAGGAAGTTGAAGCGGGAATAAACATCATCCGTCAGAAAGTCGATCTGGAAAAAGCCAAAAAGAAGCTTATAGCCAGAAAAAAGGTTTATTCCATTCTTTTGCTGGCAGGAATAATCGGATTCATAGGTCTGATGTTTTTTGTGTATCTTCTGACACCGGCTTCAAATGTCAGAAGTGTCAAGATCATCAATAACAATTATCTTTCAGATGAATATATACAGGAACTGACAGGCATTTCGACCAAAAGTGAATATGTGCTGCTGTTCCCTGGTTTAAAGGCTTATAAGGCTTCACGCAGTCCTCTTATAAATAACGTCAAGATAACAAGAGGACCGAGCAAGACAGTAGTGATAGACGTTGATGAAAACCCGATTATGGGCTACCGTTTCAAGGACAAGATGGAACTTGTGCTTGGTGATGGATCCATAATCAAGTTTGACCAGAAGTATGTTAAGGGAATCACGATCCTGCCGCTGTTCATGAATGTCAAGGATGAAAAGGTATCACAGGTGGCTACTCAGATGAACCGTCTGGACTTCGATACCGTATCCAGGATAGCAGAGGTCAGGGATTTCTCTATGAGTTATGACAGCGATATGGTAAAATTTGTTATGGATGATGGATATGAGGTATATACGACACTGGATGGAATACCTCTGCTGGTAAATTATCTGGATATCATAACAACGACAACAAGTCCTAACAGATGTGTATATCTGGATTACGATCACAATAATGCAATTGTAAGAAACTGCCGGGAAATAGAAAAGATAGCTGAAAAGACTCCAGAAGAGGAGGCACAGCAGAATGAATCTGAGCGGCAGGAAAATGAACAGACAGAACAGCAGGAAGCCCCTGCAGAAGGAGAATAGAGAATGAAATCAGATACTAAATTAGGTGGAATTAATGTTTCAGTGCAGGCAGTTGCTTCAATGACCGGTGCCATAGTAAGTGAATGCTACGGTGTTGTTGGCATGGCTTCCAAGAAGTTCTTCAAGGATGGTCTGGCTGTTCTGTTACGACAGGAAAACTATTCAAAGGGAGTAGTTGTCAAGGAAACCAAAGAAGGACTTGAACTGGAAATCTATGTAATCATTTGTTATGGAGTAAGAATTACTGAAGTTGTTTCAGAGATACAGAAGAAAGTAAAATACCAGCTTGGTAAGACCCTGGACATGGATATTACAGCCATCAATGTATTCGTACAGGGTGTTAAGGTAGTTGACTAAAAGGTGACCGCTATGAATACAATGAATTGTAAGGAATTTAAGGAGATGCTGGTCAGTGGTGCCAATAATCTGGCAAACCAGCATGAACACATTAACTCACTAAACGTTTTCCCTGTACCTGATGGTGATACAGGCACTAATATGAACATGACTTTCGGATCCGGAGTTAAGGAAGTCTGCAAGTTGATGAATGACAATGTCGGCGAAACAGCCAAGGCTCTGGGAAAGAACATGCTGATGAGCGCCAGAGGAAACTCAGGTGTTATTCTGTCTCAGATTTTCAAAGGCATTTACAGAGCTCTTGATCAGAAACAGACAGTTACAGCTGAAGATTTCTGCGGTGCTTTCGAAAACGGTGCCAAGGTTGCCTATAAGGCAGTAATGAAGCCTGTTGAAGGCACGATCCTGACTGTTGTAAGAGAGTCAAGCGAGGATGCGAGCCGTTATTTCAGCATGAATAAGAACTGCACTATCGAGCAGTATTTTGACGTTCTGACTGAAAAAGCCAGAAAATCACTTGATAATACGCCTGAACTGCTTCCTGTTCTTAAGGAAGTGGGTGTAGTAGACTCAGGCGGGGCAGGATATGTATCTATCCTGGAAGGTTTCTGCAGATATCTACACGGCGATCCTGTCAGATCACGGGATCAGGAGACTGCCGAGAACAAAGAAAGAGGCTACTGTATTGAAGTACAGCTGAAAGTCAGAAACAAGAGTTTCAGCTTTGACAGCTTTAAAAAGAGCATGAACAAAAACGGCAGCGTTGTGAACTGCGTATGCGAAGAGGATACGGTCAGATTACACGTTCATACATTGAAGCCTGGTGATGTTCTTAACAGATGCCAGAATGAAGGTGTTCTGGAGACCATCAAGATTGAGAATCTGGAAATTGAACACAATGTTACTCTGGATTATACAGTCAGGGAAGTTGAAAACGTCAGATACGCTACGGTTTCAGTAGTAAACGGAAAGGGTATCGAGGATATGTTCCGTCAGCTTGGTGTTGAATACTTCATCAGCGGCGGTCAGACCATGAATCCGGCAGCCGGTGATTTTGTGGAACTGATCAGAAACATTCATGCTGACAATGTGTTCATCCTGCCTAATAACGGAAACATCATTATGGCTGCACAGCAGGCCAAGAAAACACTGAAGGACAGGAATGTTACGGTAATTGAAACCAGAAGCATACCTGAAGGTTTAAGTGCCTGCATGGCCTTTAATGGTGAAGCTGAACTGGAAGATAACATTGCAAACATGCTTGACGCTGTTGCCAATGTTAAGACAGGGTCGGTAACCACTGCCGTCAAGGATACCAGTTACAATAACGTAGCTATCAGCAAAGACGACTTCATGGGCATTTTCGGCAAGGATATCGTTGTGTCCAATCGCGACATGATGGATGTAACTGAAAAGCTTCTTGACGCCATGATCGATGAAGACAGTTCTTATGTTACAGTCATCTACGGTGTCGGTGCCGATAAGAAAAAAGCCGCTGAGATTGAAAAATACATATCAGACAAATACCAGCTTGACTGCGGCATAAACGACGGTCAGCAGGATCTATATCCGTTTATCATCGGAGTTGAATAACTATTTGAGTTTCTCAAATAGTTTTTAAAATATGAAGGAAATAAAACTAACACCCAAAAGAAAAGAAGCTCTGTTACAGCTGGGCATAAACAATACAGAAGATATCATTAATTACTTTCCTTACCGTTATGACAGGCTGGAGTTCCTGGATTATCATCAGTGGGCTCTCAACAGCAAGGTCGTAGTGGAAGGGGAAGTTTTTTCCCGTCCGAAAGTGGCCAGATTCGGCCGTGGCAAATCGGTCATTCATTTTGAACTTGGAAATCAGCAGGATGTATTCAGAATAACGGTATTTAACCAGCCGTGGTATCGTAACCTGGAGATCGGTGAACATCTGACGATAGTAGGAAAATATGAAGGCGGTAACAGGATCCTGGCCACTCAGACAACTAAGGATGAAATGGATGAGATCCTGGGAATAAAGCCGGTTTATTCTCTGAAAGATAAGATAAAGCCGAAAACCTTCAGCAAGCTGGTCAGAGATGCTCTCGATGCCAACATTAATGAGATCAGTGATTTCATGCCGGATGACATCATGAGCAAATATGGGTTCATGAACCGTTATGAGGCCTTATGCAACGTCCATTTTCCTGATGATGAAACAGCATTGCGGAAGGCGATAGATACTCTCAAGTATGAGGAATTTTTCCGCTTTCAGCTGTATATGCTGTATCGCAGACAGCAGGCTTTTAACAGGGACGAAAGATACCGCAAGGTATTTGATGTTGCCAAGATCAGAGAGTTTGCGGATAAGCTTCCGTATACTCTTACTGATGATCAGAAACGGGCTGTAAACGACATCATCAGAGACATGAAGGGAAACTATAAGATGGGCAGACTGCTGCAGGGCGATGTCGGCTGCGGCAAGACAGTTGTTGCCTTTATCGCGATGTATGCCTGTTATCTTGCCGGACAGCAGTCCTGTCTGATGGCACCTACCGAAATACTGGCCAAGCAGCATTACGGTAACATGAAGAAGATGTTCGCTGATTACGATGTCAGGATCGCTTTACTGTATTCAAACATTTCAGCGCAGGAAAGAAGAGAACTGCTCAAGCAGATAGCAGCCGGGGAAATAGATTTTGTCATCGGTACTCATGCCCTGTTTCAAAGCGATGTGGATTTCAGAAAACTTGGCCTGATAATTACGGATGAACAGCACCGCTTCGGCGTCAAGCAGAGACAGTTACTGCAGGATAAGGGGGCTGATGCCGATGTCCTGCTGATGTCAGCTACGCCGATTCCAAGAACACTGGCTACCTCGCTTTATGGTGATCTCGATGTAACGACAATTACCCAGACTCCTAATGCTGCCAAAAAGATAACTACCACACTGATCCGCAAAAACAGTTTCATGGAAATAGTGGATCAGATAGAAAAACTTCTTGATGAAGGTAATCAGATGTATGTTGTCTGTGCAGCCATTGATAACTCCAGTGATGTGATTTCCCGTAACGTCAACGATATTTATAAGAATCTTAAACAGTATTTCAACGGCAGGTACAGAGTAGGCCTGCTTCATGGTCAGATGCCGGAAGAGGAAAAGGACCGAGTGCAGAACAGTTTCGCCCGGCATGAACTTGACATCCTGGTATCTACGACCGTAATAGAGGTAGGAGTGGATGTCAGGGATGCAAACATTATGATCATTTATGATGCCAACCGTTTCGGACTCAGTCAGCTGCATCAGTTAAGAGGCCGTATCGGCCGACATGAAAGAGAAGGTTTCTGTTATCTGCTGACTGACAGTCAGGATGAAGAAGCACTTAAGCGTCTGCAGGTCATTGTGGAAAACCGAGACGGCTTTAAGATTTCGTATTATGACTTACAGTTAAGAGGCCCGGGAGATATCCTGGGATACCGTCAGAGCGGACTGCCTTCATTTAACATCGGAAACGTGGTAAATGATGCTGATCTGCTTAACAGATCACGCCAGGATGTACAGGAAATACTGAATGATATTGACGATCCAAAGTACTCCAGGATAAGAGAGTTCTTGGCGAAAATAAGAACAAATGAACCTTTCTATATGGACTAGTTCATGATAAAATAAACTCATGAATATCTATGATTGGTTAGCAAAACACGATATAAAAATAAGCAGTCATCAGTTAATTGATGATGCTTTTACTCATACGTCATATGTAAATGAACACAGACAGGCACTGCACGATAATGAACGTCTGGAATTCATGGGAGATGCGGTAATGCAGATATGGGTTTCGGAAAAACTGTTCCTGCACAAGCCTGTTCTTTCAGAAGGGCAGATGTCTAAGTACAGAGCCCGGATCGTCTGTGAAAAGTCATTTGCCCGGCTGATGCGTCAGATGAAACTGTATCAGTTCATCCGCTTGGGAGCCGGTGAGGAAAAAAGCGGCGGCCGAGACAGAGATTCCATACTGGCGGATACCTTTGAAGCCTTTATCGGTGCTCTGTATCTGGTGGCGGGCATGAATGAAGTTAATAAAATACTGGAGAAATACGTCAAGCCTCTTACTGACAATCCTGAAAATCTGGAAATGACTGATTACAAGACCAGACTTCAGGAATATGTTCAGTCAGATATCAGAAAGGCTGTGACGTACAGACTGCTGAAAGAAAGCGGTCCTTCCAACAATCCTGTTTTTGAAATAGGGGCTTATCTTGATGAGGTTCTGCTGGGAAAAGGCAGCGGACACAGCAAGAAAGAGGCTGAACAGATGGCAGCAAAGGAAGCGTTAAGGATACTGGTGAAATAATATGGATATTAGAGAGATTCTGAAAACGATCGGCTTACCTGAAAAATATTACCGTTATTTCAATAACGCTTTTTTAATGCTTCCGCAGTATAACAAAGCTAAAAACCAGATCGTGTTCAACATCAAGACGCAGGACGTACTGCCTTTTGAAGTATACCGTCAGCTTAAGGACTGCCTGAAGGATTATTTCAAGGCTGACACTGAACTGGTCATAGATACTTTTGAGTGCACCATTGATACCGGTGAACTTAATAACTATTTCCTGGATTTCGCCAGAGAGAACAGGATCAGCAGTGAAATACCGCTGGTTACTGACAAGAAGATCAATATCAATCTTCCTGATGAACAGTTATCCAAATTACGGGAGTATCTGCTTTCCAGAGGTATAACTTACCAGGTAGTAAATGAGGAAATAAAGATTATAGAGGAACCGCGCCAGGGCAGGGATTTCTTTGCCCGCAGCCGGTCTGAAACGCGTAACAGGACCAGATCTCTGTCTGCTGATAATATCAATCGTGAGAAGTATACAATCATGACTGTTGATGCCCTGAAAGAGGGAATGAAGGATATCAGCACTATTGGCAAGGTATTCCGTGTTGATTATCAGACTTTCCGCAACGGGCGTGAAATGCAGAAAATCTACATTACCGACTATAAGGATGCCAAGATCATTAAGCGTTTTGAGGACCGCAATACGACAAAAGCCATGCTGCACGAGATAGAAGCAGATCAGATCATCAAGGTATACGGTTCCGTTAAGCATGATGACTATGAAAGAGATACCGTCATTACAGCTGATTTCATAGAGAAACTGGATATTGACCCTTGGAAGAGAGTTGATTCATATCCGGGAAACAAGCATATCGATCTGCATGTTCATACCAACAGAACTGAAATGGACGGTGTGGCTGATACCAAAAAAATAATAAAGCAGGCTTTCCGGTTTGGTCAGAAAGCCATGGCCATAACTGATATCGGTGTTGTTCAGGCGTATCCGCTGGCTCAGCAGGTACACATGGACATTGACAAGAAGAATCCCGGCAACGATTTCAAAGTCATTTACGGCATTGAAATGAAAGTCGCTGATGAGAAGCTGCCAATTGTTTTCAATCCTGATGACAGCAAGGTTTTCAATGCTGAATACGTTGTTCTTGACCTGGAAACCACCGGGTTAAGTACCAAATATGACTACATAATTGAATTCGGCGGCATTCTGGTCCGCAACAACACGATAGTGGAAAGCAGCAGGAAACAGATTTTTGTTAAACCTCCTGTTCTGCTGCCACCGTTTATTGAACAGAAGACCAACATTACAAATGCCATGCTGGAAGAGGCTTCACCTCTGGAAGATGTCATTGATGAGATCCTGGAATTCATCGGCGACAGAGTCATTGTTGCTCACAATGCCGATTTTGACTTCAAGTTCCTTAATCAGAAACTGATAGACATGGGCAGAAAACCGCTTAAAAACGTCTGCCTGGATACTCTTTCACTGGCCAAGGTGGTAGTTAAGAACAGAAAGTACTACCGTTTAGGCCAGATTGCCAAGAACTACAGTGTCAAATATGATGATGAAGCAGCTCACAGAGGCGACTATGATGCCTATGTACTGGCTCAGATCCTGGTCAGAATGATACTTGACATCCCTGATTACCGTGAAGTGACATTCAGACAGCTTCAGGATAACCAGGGCAGCGATATTTACAAAAAAGCATTTACTCATAATGTGGTTCTGCTGGCTAAAAACATGGCAGGTATCAAGTCAATTTATGAACTTGTTTCTCTGTCTCATACCAAATATCTGACGTATTTCGCCAAGGAAAATGCCAAGAAGGCTGACAGCGATGTTGTTGCTGAACCGCGCATTGTCATGAGCGAGATCCTGAAGAGAAGAAAGAATCTGATCATGGGATCAGGTAACCTTTACGGTGAGCTGATTGAAAATGCGCTCAACAGATCTGATGAGGAAGTTGAAGAGTGCATGAAAATGTTTGATTACGTGGAACTTCAGCCTCTGGAATGTTACAGCCCGCTTCTGGAAGAAGGCTCAAGTCTTGATGAAGCAAGACTGCATCAGGTTGTTAATACCATTATCAGAATTGCCGATAAACTCTGTAAGCCTATAATTGCCAGCAATGATGTTTATTACATTAATCCGGAAGAAAAGATAGCGCGTGAGATCTATATCATGGCTAAGAGAATCGGCGGCGGACGCCATCCTCTGTGCCCGTTAAGGAGTGATAAGCAGAAGAAATTCAGCGCTCCTAATCAGCATCTGATGACGACCAATGAAATGCTGGAAGCTTTCAGTTTCGTCAAGGACAGGGCAGTAGAATTCGTCATAGATAATCCGGCTAAAATAGCGGATATGGTAGATAAGATCTATCCTATTCCAACTAAGCTGATGACACCGACCATTGAAGGCTGCGAACAGCTGCTGACAGATGAAATCTATAAGAATGCTCATCAGATCTATGGCGATCCTTTACCGCAGATCGTAGCTGACAGAATTGAAAAGGAACTTAACAGCGTTATTACCAATGGATTCTCCGTTCAGTACTACATAGCATATCTGCTTGTTAAAAAGAGTAATGAAGACGGTTATATTGTCGGTTCAAGAGGTTCCGTAGGAAGCAGCTTCATCGCTACCATGGCCAATATCACAGAGGTCAATCCGCTCGTTCCGCATTATGTATGCCCTAAATGCAAACATTCAGAGTTCTTTACGGACAATGAATATGCCAACGGTTTTGACCTGCCGGAAAAGAGATGCCCGGTATGCGGAGAACCGATGAACCGTAACGGTCATTCCATTCCGTTTGAAACATTCCTGGGTTTCCATGGAGATAAGGTTCCGGATATTGACCTGAACTTCTCTGAAGAAAACCAGAACAAGTCGCAGCTGCTGATCAGAGATATTTTCGGTGAGGAATACACATACCGTGCCGGAACGATTGGTACGGTAGCTCAGAAAACAGCCTTTGGTTATGTCAAGGGCTATTGTGAGGATAAGGGACTGCTTACCGCTGAAGGAAAGCCGATATTCTCCAACGCCTATCAGGAACTGCTTTCCCAGATGTGTACTGATGTAAAGCGTACAACAGGTCAGCATCCGGGCGGAATAGTAGTTATTCCAAAGGAAAAGGAAGTTCATGATTTCACACCGATCCAGTACCCGGCAAACGATCCGTTTGCGGACTGGAAAACGACTCACTTCGCTTTCAGTGACCTGCATGACAACATTCTGAAACTTGATATTCTGGGACACGTTGACCCGACAGCAGTGAGACTGCTGCAGATCATGACGGGTGTTGACCCTAAGAGCATACCTATGAACGATCCTAAAGCGCTGTCGCTTTTCAGTTCAACTGAAGCCATGGGCATCAATGATCCTGACGGCATTTATCAGGAAAAAAACGGAGCAGCCGGACTTCCTGAATTCGGTACCAGAAACAACCGTAACATCCTTGACAAGACCAAACCGACCACCTTTGCGGAGCTGGTTTCACTTTCCGGTCTTACTCACGGTACTGACGTCTGGGCAAACAATGCTGAAAAGTGGATCGATGAGCTCGGACTGACCCTGAAAGATGTCATTGCCTGCCGTGACGATATCATGACTTACCTCATCAGCAAGGGGCTGGAATCCAAGGAGTCATTTGACATCATGGAAAGCGTCCGTAAGGGCAGAGGCTTAAGCGAGCAGTGGATCCGGGACATGAGAGGTCATGAGGTACCGGAGTGGTACATAAAGTCATGTCTGCTGATCAAGTACATGTTCCCGAAGGCTCATGCTGTTGCCTATGTCATGATGGCAGTGCGCATAGCCTGGTGGAAGATCTATTATCCGGCAGAATACTATGCCTGCTATTTCTCCTGCCGCTGTGATGCGTATGAAATAGAGACTCTGATAAAAGGAAAAGATGCCATATATAAACGTCTGATGGAGATCAGAAAAAAGCTGGATACTGCTAAAAACAGTGTTACTACCAAGGAAAAGGCGCTGGAATCAACGCTGGAGATAGCTCTGGAAATGTATTTAAGAGGCTACAGCTTCAGCAACATTTCACTGAAGAATTCCGAAGCCAAGAATTTCCGCGTAGATCCAGATGATCCAAAAAAGATCGTGCCGTCATTTAACTGCATGGACGGTCTTGGTGAAAACGTTGCCGCTTCCATCATTTCTGCCAGAGAAGACCATCCGTTCTATTCAAGAGAAGATCTGCAGAAGAGAACTTCACTTAATCAGACTCAGATCCAGAATCTGACCAGAATGGGTGTACTGGATGAACTGAATGAGGAAGATCAGCTTTCACTGTTCTGATAATATTGATTTAAAGGGTGCTTCAGGCACCTTTTTCAGTGATTTAGAGACAATAAAGATAATTGTATGCTTTTGTTCTTGCATAAAAAATCTTTTTAAAGTAATATATATGCGTAATGAGGAGTGGTTAAGCCACTCCTTAATTAATGCTTTGGAGGAGACATGGAATTAAGTGAATTAAGCAGACTGGCTGAGAACATATTCAAAAAACATGGAATAGCCAGACATCAGATCAGATGGATCCCCGGAAGAGTGGGAACATTGGAAGTTATGATCATGAAGGAAGACGGCAGCATGGATATGGATACCTGTGCACTGGTATCTCAGGATCTGTCAAAAATGCTGGATGAGATCGATTATTCAGACGCAGCATACAATCTGGATGTCTGCTCATTCGGGGCAGAACAGCCATTGCAGGTTGAGGAACTGGATGATCACATTGATGCTTACATTCATGTTGAATTGAAAAATCCTGCCAAGGGCATGGACATGCTGGAAGGTACTCTCAGGGAGAGTAAGGAAAAGACGATTACCATGGAATACATGGATAAGGGAAGAAAAAAGACAGCTGAAATAGAAAAGGATAACATCAGATTTGTCAGAACAGCTGTGAAGTTATAGGAGAAGGGTATGAGAACAAAGAAAGATAACACTCCATCAGTAAATGAAGCATGGAGTGAGATAGTCAACAATAAGCTTATTCCTCAGGAAGTTTTCCAGGAAGCTTTGAAGGAAAGTATCGTTAAGGCTTACCGCAAGCACATTAACTGCCCTGATGCAGAAGTGAGAGTTGAACTGCATCCTGACGGAAAGATGGATGTATATCAGCAGCGTAAGGTCATCGATACTGAAGTTGAAGATGATGAAATCGAGATTTCACTCGAAGATGCTCAGGCAATCAATCCTGAACTGAAAGTCGGTGACATTCTGGAAGAAGCTGTCAGCATCGCTGATTTCGGCCGTGCAACAGTATCTCTGGCTAAGAATGTAATGCTTCAGAAGATCAAGGAAGCCAGCAAGCAGATCGTCTTTGATGAATACAGTGACAAGATTGATGATATTACCTGGGGAACAGTTCAGACTGTAGAAGACAAGTATACTCTGATCCAGTTAGACAAGACTCTGGCCATGATGCCTAAGAGTGAACAGATCCCTGGCGAAAGACTTACAGATGGTCAGAGAATCAGAGTTCTGATCAAGTCAGTTGCCAAGGAAACAAAAGGTGCTCAGGTTATAGTTTCCAGAGCCAGCGCCAATCTGGTCAAGAGACTGTTTGAAATCACCATTACTGAGATTTATGACGGTACGGTTGAAGTCAAGGCCATTGCCAGAGAAGCTGGTGAAAGAACAAAGATGGCTGTTTACTCAAAGAACCCTAACGTTGACGCTGTTGGCTCATGCATTGGCCACCAGGGACAGCGTGTCAAAGACGTTCTTGAGGAAATTACAAAGTATTCCAATTCCGATGAAAGAATCGATGTTGTTGAATGGAGTCCGAATATTGTCGAATTCGTTAAGAACATCATGAAGCCGGCTGAAATACTTGGTGTTCTGCCATCAGGTGACAGCGGCAATCTGCTGCTTGTCGTTGAAAATGAAAAACTGTCACAGGCTATCGGTAAAAGAGGCATAAATGCCAGACTTGCTAGCAAGCTTATGAACAGAAAAATCGATATCAAGAGTGTTGCAGAAGTTCAGGAAATGGGCATTGACTGGGTAAGTGAAGCACAGGCCTTCGCTGCCAAGGAAGAAGCTTTACGCAAGCAGAGAGCTATCGAGGAAATGAAGGCTGCTGCTGAAAAGAAAGCTGCTGAAGAAGCTGCCAAGGCTGCTGAACAGCTTGAACAGGCTGAAGAAGAACCGGTTATTGAAGAAACCGTCACTGCTGAACCAGCTGTTGTTGAAGAACCGGTTGTTGAGGAAACAGTTGTTGCTGAACCAGTTGCTGAAGAAGTCAGGGAAGCTGAAGAGACCGTTGAAGAAGTTCCGTCAGAAGAACCTGTTCAGGAACAGGAGACTGTCAAGAAGCGCAAACCTAAACTTGAAAAAGCCAGTGAATATGTTTCCAAGTATGAAGAGCTTGCTGATGCCAGAAAGTCTCAGCAGCAGACCACATCATCCAGACGCAGGAAAACTACCAAGGAAGATGAAGAAGCTGCCGAACTCAGAAGAAAGCTTGAAGAACTCAGAAATCAGGAATACCAGATCAAGCCTGAGTATACTGAAGAAGAACTGGAGGACTTCAACAATGATGATGAGGAACACTGGTATGATGAAGACATCGATTACGATGATTACGATGATTACTACGACGATGAGGAATAGAAATGCGTAAGATTCCAATGCGTAAATGCGTTATTACGAATGAACGCTTTCCGAAAAACGAACTTATCCGAGTAGTCAGAACGCCTGAGGGAGAAATAGTTGTTGATCCGACAGGCAGAAAAAACGGTCATGGTGCATATCTCAGAAAAGATCTTGAGGTAATTGCCACGGCCAGAAAGAAAAAAACACTGAACAGGATACTTGAGACTGAGATTCCTGATTCAGTTTATGATGAACTTGAAAAATTGATCTAAATCAGAGAAAGGTGGTGCTTAGATGGCTAAGAAAGTCAATCGTAAAAACAACAACAGAAACAGAAGGGCGGATTATGATAATCAGCCGAGACACAGTGAGGTAGTGAAGGATTGTACATACCAGGATGGCATCACTGTAAAGGAATTAGCCAGCAAGATTGGAAAATCTCCTGCTGAAATCATCAAGTTCCTGTTTTTAATGGACAAGATGGTTACCATCAATGCCGTACTTGATGACGATCTCATTCAGCTGATCGCCATGCAGTACAATATCACTATTACCAAGGAAGAACCTGAAGATGAATTCTCTCTGGAAGATGAAGAAGATGATCCTGAGGATCTGGTTGCCAGAGCTCCAGTCGTAACAATTATGGGACATGTTGACCATGGTAAGACTACGTTGCTTGACAATATCAGAAAATCCCATGTTACCGAGGGAGAATTCGGCGGCATTACACAGCATATCGGTGCCTATCAGGTAGATGTAAAGGGACAGAAGGTCACTTTCCTGGATACCCCTGGTCATGAAGCTTTCACGGCTATGAGAGCCAGAGGCGCCAAGATGACTGACATAGTTGTCATCGTTGTCGCTGCTGATGACGGTGTCATGCCGCAGACAAAGGAAGCTATTGACCATGCCAGAGCTGCAGGTGTGCCTATGATCGTTGCCGTAAACAAGATCGATAAGCATAATGCCAATGTTGACAAGGTATACAGCGAACTGGCTGACTATGATCTGATGCCTGAAGAATGGGGCGGATCAACCATGTTTGCCAAGATGAGTGCCAAGCAGGGAATCGGTGTTGACAACCTGCTGGAAATGATCCTGCTGCAGGCAGAGGTCATGGAACTGAAGGCAAATCCTAACAAATCTGCAACCGGTACTGTTGTTGAAGCCAAGCTTGATAAGGGCAGAGGCTCAGTAGCTACACTGCTGGTACAGAACGGTACTCTGCATACAGGAGATATGGTTGTTTGCGGAACATGCTATGGACGTATCAGAAAGATGACAGATGACAAGGGCATGGAGATCACTTCTGCCAAACCGTCAACTCCTGTTGAAATAATCGGTCTGGACAGTGTTCCTGAAGCCGGCGATCCGTTTAAGGTATTCTCTACTGAAAAGCGGGCCAGAAAGATTGCTGAAGAAAGAATGCAGCTTAAGGTTGAAGCTGAAAGAAGAGCTAATCCGGTTTCAATGGATGATCTGGCTGATCAGATCAGAGAAGGCTCATTGCAGGAAGTCAACATTATCATTAAGGCTGATGTCAATGGATCTGCAGAAGCAGTAAGAAGCTCAATGGAGAAGCTATCTGTAGGTGATGTCAGGACACATGTTATCAGAGCTACGGCAGGTGCCATTTCTGAAAGTGACATCATGTTAGCGAACGCATCCAATGCCATTATCTATGGCTTTAACGTCAGACCTACTGCTGCCGTAAAGAAACTTGCTGAGGAAAACGGAGTTTCAATCAGACTGCACAACATCATCTATAAGGCTCTTGAAGAACTTGAAATGATGATGAAAGGTATGTTGGCTCCGGTTTATGAAGAAGTCGTAATCGGCCAGGCATCTGTAAAACAGCTGTTCAAGGTATCAAAGATTGGTACAATTGCCGGTTGTATGGTCGATGACGGTGTGATCAGAAGAACATGTAAGGTCAGACTGATCAGAGACGGTGTTGTCATCTATACAGGTAACCTCGGATCTTTACAGAGATTTAAGGATAACGCCAGAGAAGTTTCAGCCGGTTATGAATGCGGTCTGACAATTGAAAGATTCAATGACATTAAGGAAGGCGACATTATTGAAGCCTTTGAGGATCAGGAAGTCAAGGAGGATTAGTTCATGGCAAGAAAACCAAGCCTTAAGAGCGAGCGAGTTGCCAGCATAATCAAAAGATGCGTTTCCGAACTTCTGACGACTGAGCTGAACGACCCGAAACTCGGTTTCGTAACAGTTACTGATGTTGAGGTCAGTAATGATCTCTCATTTGCCAAGGTCTTTGTAACTTTCCTGGGCAAACAGGAAAGAAACGATGCGGGATTGAGAACTTTGGAAAAAGCCAAGGGACGTATCAGAAGTTACGTCAGCAAGCATCTGGACACAAAAAAATGCCCGGAACTGACCTTCCTGCAGGATGAAAGTCTGGAAACAGGCAACCGTATTGAAAGCATTATTAACAAATTAAATGGTAAGGATGATTAATCCTTACCATTTTCAGTTAATGCGAGTATTTCTTTTTTCAGGGTATCCATGATTTCTTCCTGTTTTATCTTTCGGACGATCTCACCGTGTCTGAACAGGATGGCCTCCTTATTTCCGCCGGCAACCCCGATATCTGCGTCTCTGGCTTCACCAGGACCGTTGACAACACAGCCCATTACGGCAACTTTTATATCGCTGTGAACGGTTTTAAGGAAATCCTCAACTTCATGCATTATCGGCATGACATCATACTGCAGACGGCCGCAGGTTGGACAGCTTACCAGATCAGGAACGCCTTTTATAAGGTCAAAGGCCTTAAGCAGTTTCTTGGCAGCTTCAACTTCGTGAGTGCAGTCATCGGAAATTGAGATCCTGATAGTATCTCCAATGCCGTCGTGAAGCAGTGTTCCCAGGGCAGCAGATGACTTGATCAGGCTGTAATCTTTGGTCCCGGCTTCGGTCAGTCCCAGATGAAGAGGGTAATTCCATTTTTCTGCAGCCAGTCGATATGTATCTATGGTTATAGGAACATTTGATGACTTAAATGAAAGACAGATGTCATGAAAACCAAGCTCTTCCAGAATATCAATGTGTTTCTGGGCAGATTCGATCATGGCTTCCGGACAGCAGCGTCCATACTTTTCATAGAGTTCCTTTTCAAGAGATCCGCTGTTAATGCCGATTCTGATTGGAACATTGTATTTCTGACATTCTTTTACCACGGCTTCCACATTTGACTTGGCGCCTATGTTGCCGGGATTGATCCTGATCTTGCTGGCACCGCTATGAATAGCCATTATGGCGAGACGGTAGTTGAAATGAATGTCGGCTACCAGGGGAATGTTGATCCTTGATGTGATTTCCTTTATTGCCAAGGCATCTTCTTCATCAAGAACAGCTACTCTGATGAGCTGACAGCCGATCCGTTCCAGCTCATTGATCATTCTGACAGTAGCTTCGACATCCTTGGTTTTGGTGTTAGTCATTGACTGAATAATAACGTTATTACTGCCGCCGATACTGATGTTTCCAACGGTAATTTTTCTGGTTTCTGTTCTCTTATACATACCAATACCTCGTAATAATTATAACTAATAATACTTTAAAAAACTATTGTCTTTTTATGTCATATTATGGTATGATACTTAAGCATACATAAAACGGAGGGAGTTATTGTGAGAGAAAACGTAATTTTCAAGTGTACAGAATGCGGCGAAGAAAACTACTTAGGCAGTCGTAATAAAAGAAAACATCCTGAAAAGATGGAAGTTAAGAAGTATTGCCCACGTTGCAATAAAATGACAACACATAAGGAGAAAAAATAAGCCTGCCATAGGGCTTTTTTCTTATGTCAGTTAAAGTAGAGACCCTGGTTCTGGGGAATATTGAGACTAACTGTTATCTGGTCAGTACACCGGACACCTTACTGGTGATAGATCCGGGTTTTTCACCGCGTCGCATAATGGAAAAGATCAACAGCGGATATAATGGAAAACTGACTGCCGTATTGCTTACACATGGACATTTTGATCATATCGGTGCTGTAGATGCCCTGGTCAGAACCTATCACTGTCCGGTTTATGGCTGTCAGGATGACGAGAAACTGTTTACAGAGTCTTCGTTTAATACCATGTTCTTTCAGACAGCAACCGTCATAAGTGAGATCATATGGCTTGAAGGTCCGGAAATCATGATAGGAGATATCAATATTAAGGTCCACTATACTCCAGGGCATTCTCCGGGTTCCGTAATGTTTGAAATCGACGGTAAGCTGTTTGCCGGTGATACAGTCTTCTTTGAAAGTGTAGGAAGAACTGATCTTTATGGCGGTTCTTTTTCTCAGTTGAAACAGTCTTTGATGATACTGAATGAACTTCCGTATGATATGGTTATTTACCCCGGACATGGTGAAACAACTACTGTCGGACACGAACTGCAGTACAATCCGTATTTATAAGCGCTCAGGCGCTTTTTTTTAGGGAAAAAACCGCTGATGACCAATTCAGTATTGAAGGTGGTCAATATGGAACATAGGTTTGAAGAACTGCTGAAAACAGCTCTTTATCACAAAGTGACAGACATTCACTTTAATATCACTGAGCATGTAACCAGAATTCAGATGAGAGGCATCAACGGCTTAATGGAAGTTGAGAGTTCCGGTGAAGATGAAAGGCTGTTTAACTATCTTGAATACCAGGCTAATCTTGACATTACCAGCTTCAACAAGCCGCAGACCGGTGCTTTCAGTTATTTTTATGGTGGAGAATCCTATGATTTCCGCTTTGCCGTAATTGAAACCAGAAGACAGAGAACAGGGGTATTGAGAATCTTGAACTGTCAGCAGGGGCTAAGGCTTGATCAGCTTACTTATGACAGGGAATGCCTGGAGACTTTCAGAAAATGGCTGAAGAGAAAAACGGGTCTGATTCTTTTTACTGGCTTAACTGGAAGCGGGAAGACTACCACATTGTATTCACTATTAAATACCGTCAGTGGAAAGACCATCTACTCTCTTGAGGATCCCATTGAAGTGGTACAGAGTAACATGATTCAGCTGGAAATAAACGATAAAACAGGTTTCGGATATGATGAAGGCATTAAGCAGATTTTAAGGCATAATCCTGACATGATAATGATTGGAGAAATCAGAGATGAACTTACGGCACAGATGTGCATCAGGGCAGCGCTGACTGGCTGTCTGGTACTGAGCAGTCTGCATGCCAGAAGCTGTGCCACAGCTATAAACAGGCTGACGGAACTGGGAGTAAAAAAGGAAGATCTGAGAGATTGTGCTGTAGGCATTGTTAACCAGAGGCTGGTAAAGCTGAGAAAAACTGCTGGTTATACATGCGTTTACGATATTCTGCAGGATGAAGAGCTTTTTAACTGTTTCAATGATCCCGTACCGTTTGCCAAACGCATGGAAGAAAAGCTTCTGAGGGCAATTAAAGCGGGAATAATTGCAGATGAAGAAGGAATTGTCTGAATATCACTGGCGTCTGATTGCAAAACTGCTGTCGCGAAATTACAGTACCAGGGACGCTTTTGAATTCATGGCTAAAGCATTTCCGGACTGTCAAGAGATACATGATATTCGAAGCGGATTGGATCAGGGAATGCTTCTCAGCAATCTGATCGGTAAAGGAGAATTTGAGAAAAAGCTGAAGTTCTATCTGCAGTTCATATCATTGGATAAGAGCATAAAAGTTACGGAAAATGAAATGAAAATGCAGAAGCAGGTCCGTCAGAAAATCATCAGTAAAACTTCTTATCAGTTCATACTCATGGCTTCATCTTTGGCGGTTCTGATCCTGTTTACAAATGTAGTCCTGCCGACCATGCTGAATTCCATCGACATCAGCAATCGGAAAACCGATGCAATCATTACAGCTTTTAACATCATTAATTTCATTAAGAATGCTGTCATCATCTTACTGGTTTTAAGTATGACTGTTATCGGATGGATCAGAATAAGAAAAAGAGAGGAATATGTCTGGATCTTCCTGCATAAATACCATTTGGATAGCTTTGCAAAGGTACTGATAACATATTCTTTTGCAATCAAACTGGATATCCTGCTTAAAAATGGGGTAAGCATTGTTGATTCGATAAGGATCCTGCGCTTTCAGAACAGCAATTCTCTGATCAGATTGCTGGCGTATCATTTTGATGAAACTCTGCTGGGTGGCGAACGGTTTGAAAAGAGTCTGGATATGGATTATTTCGATAACCGGTTTCATTCACTGTGTCTCTTTGGACTTAAGAGCGATGATTTCTGCGAGGCGCTTGAGGATTATGTCGTAATGACGGAAAGCAAAGTTGAAAACATCGTCAGCAGGTCTGTCTTTTTCTTTCAGGGGGTCTGTTACCTGTTTGTAGCTGTAATCATTGTCATGGCGTATCGGGTCTTATTGCTGCCACTGGAAATGCTGCAGCAGTTTTAAGGAGGTGAATTATGAAAAGGGGATTTACAGTATTGGAAATGATACTGGTACTGACTGTAATATCGCTGGTTATACTGGTTACCATACCTAACATAACTCAGAAGAAAAAAGTCATTAATCAGGTTGGCTGTCAGGCTCTGGTAGAACTGATTAACGGTCAGATACTTCTTTATGATCTGGAAAACGGTGAGAAACCAGGTGATGTCTCTGATCTGGTAGCTGAAGGCTATATTACGGAAAGTCAGTGTTTCTGCCCTGATGGAACCCGTATCTCTATATATGATGGAGAAGCACACGGTGAATAAGGGGTTTACAGCCATTGAATGTCTGCTGTGTCTGACACTGACAGCAGTACTGACAGTAGTTACGGCAGGTGCAATAAGACCGATATCTGTTAGGCAGGAAATAAACAATCATATCAATGATATCGTGATGGATCAGTACCATGCCATTGTTGAAAATGAAAGAGTGGAAAATGAATATACCGGTTTCAACCGAAAAGGAAATGCCAGAAGCCGGGATACCATTTACATAGATGGTGTAGCTGTGATCGTTTCTCTGGGTACGGGGAGGATCTATGTTCTGGAATAAGGGTTTTGTTTTCATGGATACTCTTATTGGCATGTTTATCATCATGGTAATGCTGACACTGGTGATTATGATGAGTTCTCTGAAAAAGGGCTTTAACTATGATTTCAAAGAAGAGGAGATGAGGGATATATGGCAGAATCCTCAAGGAAGCAGCGTTTATTACCCCGAAAAACCGGTCGAAATTCCGTTGCTGCCTCCCGTGGAGGATACACCTTCATTGAACTGATGCTGGCGCTATCGATCATTTTCGGATTATGCAGAATAACGGTACCGCTGATAAATACACTTCTGAAAATCAGGAAAGCAACAGCAGTGCATTATCAGGATGAAATAGGGATATATCAGATACAGCTGGAACTCGCTCTCTATGATGTTCAGGAAGTCAATTATGACAGTATTGTTTATCACAAAAACAATGACACTTTCATAATGCATGTAGTCAATGACAAGCTTTTGTCCCAGCCAGGCAGCGAAGACTTTATTCACGGAATCTCTGAAGCTGTCTTTGAAGTTGAAGACATGATCATATATCTTTCTTTTCAAAGAGATGACCATTGGTGCATTTATCCGGTGGGCTATTATGCTGAATAGAAAAGGGTTTGTTACGGTTTATCTGCTTCAGATACTGTCTGTGTGCCTGCTTCTGTCGCGGACAGTGTCGGCTGAAATAATCAGGTATCACGATTTTGAGGAAAAGAGAAAGTGTTTCAGAGAGGTTAACTGGCTTGAGGTTTTAGCAGTAAATCATGTGAAACTTAAGTACCGCAGTTATCAGGAAAAAGATGAAGTGATATACGTTGACGGCTACCGTATCAGTTTTGTCTATCATGAAATGGTCTGTAACATAACCATCAGTGGGAATGGCGTTTACCGCGAACGCATGCTTCAGTATGATGATATTGATAATGAAGTCATTGATTATCAGTAATAAAAACGGCCTTCATGTGATGGTTTGCATGAAGGCTTTTCTTATGAAAAAACATATAAAAAATCAGTAAAACAAAGGGTTTTTACTGATTTTGCCCAAAATATAAAAGTTGTTTTTATATATATAACAGTGATATAATATTCTAGGAGTCATGCAGATGATTGTTTTTTGTGGTATGAAGAAAGGATGATTCTTATGATTATTGTTAACGATTTGAAACCAGGGACAACATTTATTTATGAAGGAAGCCTTTATATAACGCTCAGTACTTCATTGAATAAGACAGCAATGAGACAGATGGTTGTCAAAGCTCATGCCAAGGATCTCAGAACCGGAACCATTAAGGACGTAGTTTTTACTGGCGGAGATAAGGTAGAACAGGCTCAGGTCGATAAGAGTGAAATGCAGTATCTTTACGATGCTGGAGATGATCTGGTCTTCATGGATACCACAACATATGATCAGATCGAGATTCCTAAAAACCGACTGGAATGGGAAATGAATTTCCTGAAACCTAATGACAATGTTATGATTACCAGTTACGAAGGTGAAATTCTTGGAATTCAATTACCTGATAAGGTAGCTCTGCAGGTAGTTGAAGCAGAACAGGCCGTTAAAGGCGATACTGCAACAAGTGCATCCAAGAATGCCGTTCTGGAAACAGGATGGCAGATAAAAGTGCCTCTGTTCATAGAACAGGATGAGATGGTTCTTGTATCAACAATAGACGGAAAGTATTCTGGTAGAGCTTAATCTGTCCGGATTAGGCGTAGGAGGGCATTATGGATAACAGAAATAAAATTGATGGTTTCTCAGACGTGAGTAATGAAATAGAAAACAGCGATGAAGGAGTCAGTGATCACCCTAGTTCAATCTTTGACGATAACACAGGTGAAATCGATAAAAGAAGTTTTGGCTCAAATTCCGGAAGGAACAGCAGTAAAACCATTCCGGATGATTATGAGCGCATGCTGAAAGAACAGGAAGATTTTCTTAAAAGTCTTGATGAACAGTTCAGCAGCTACAGCACAGAAAACAGCTCAGGCAATGAAACATCTTCATTAGAAGAACTGCTGACAGCTTATGCTGAACCTGTTACAGATGATATTGTAACTGCTCCTGAAATAAACATTGACACTGAAGAAACTGCCGAATTCAGAATACCTGAGATAAAAATAGCAGATGTTGCTGAAAATCCATCTGCCCGGGAACATGAAATACCTGAGATCAAAATCGATGATCTGCTTGCAGAAACGGAAACCAGAACAGAAGATGACGTTAAGGTCCCAGATGTAAAACTTGACGATGTATCTTTTGTTGAAGCAGACAGCGATACAGAAATACCTGATCTGAAAATTGATTTCTCGGAAATGAATGTTCCGGAAAACCTGGAAGACACCATAGAAATACAGACCTTCCTTGACGATGAGACAAGGGAGATTATAAATGATCTTAACAACATGGAAGAACCTGATACATACAGTGAACTAGTTGTTGAAGATAAGCCAGTTGAAGAACCAATGCATGAAGAAATACCTGCTGAACAGCAGGTTGAGGAACCGGAATTTGAAGAGGTACATTTCGATGAACCTGAAAATGAAACTTATCCGGGAGAAGATGATGTAGTTGTCATTAAGGACAACGAATATGGAGAGGAAGGAACACCGCTGGAAATCAACGGATATGAACCTGCTCCATATCAGGAAAGTGAACCTGAGGAAGAATATAACCCTATGTTTGATGAACTTCTTAAAGATGAACCAGTAGATGAAAAAGTAGACGAATTCACAGAAACAGACGTTGATGAATTTGTTGAGGAAGAGGTCCCTGAATGGGAAGCTTTTGTAGAGCAGTTTGACAGCCAGGAAGAAAAACCTGCTGTTGAAGAAGCAGCTGTAGAACCGGCATCAGAAGAAATAGCTGAAGAGCCAGTTGTTGAAGAAACCGCTGAATATGATCCTGACAGAATGCCTTGGGAGGACATGGTTGAGACAATTGATACTGCTGAAAACGAAACAGTTTCTTATGAAGAAGCAGCACAGCAGCCGGCTGCTCAGGACTATGAACTGCCGCAGATTGAAAATGATGAAACCATCGATTACTCAGATCTTGATATCCAGATGCTCAGAAATGAATATGAAGATGAAGAGGAAGAAACCGAAGAGGACTTCGATGATTTCGATATAGATGCATATATTCAGGAAAACCTTTCTCACACAAGCAATCTGGTGTTCCCTAAGTTTGATGAAAACGGAGAGCCAGTCATTGAAGAACCGGTAGTTCCTGTTGAAGAGGTTAATGCCGAGATCCCTGAGGTCAGGTTTGATGAACCTGAAGTTCCTGAAGAGGAAGAACCGCAGGAAGATGATGATGACGATTATGATGTTGAAGCATCAATCCATGAGACATTTGCCAATATTAACACTGAATTACCTGATTTCGGTAAGGAATTCGAAGAAGTTCCGGTTGAGGAAGCAGAAGTAACCGTAGAGGATTATAAACCTGAAGAACCTGCTCCTGCTGAAGAACCGGTCATTGAAGATGTGCCAGTTGCTGAAGAAGACATAGAGATTCCTGAGGCTGAGATTGTAAAAGCAGAAATTCCTGAAATCGAAGAGCCGCTTGATACTGATGATGACGATTATGATGTTGAAGCATCAATCCATGAGACATTCGCCAGCATTAACAGAGACTTACCTGATTTCGGTAAGGAATTCGAAGAGAATGCGGACGAGATTCCAGTTGAAGAAGTAGAAACAATCGTAGAAGACAGCAATCCTGAAACTGCTGAGTTTGCTGAAGAACCAGTCGCAGAAGAAACTCCAGTTGAAGATAACATCGTGATTCCGGAAATTGAAGTTGAACCAGCTGGTAACAATGATTTCAACATTGAAATTGAACCAATAGATCTGGACTTTGCTGATAATAAGGAAGCAGTTGATTTGCCTGAAGTTGGTGATATCAGTATTGAAGCATCAGAAGAGCCTGCCGTAGAAATTCCTGAAATCAAGGCAGATGAACCGGAAGTGCCTGAAATCGAATTACCGCAGGAAGATGATGATGACGATTATGATGTTGAGGCATCAATTCATGAGACATTCGCTAACATCAATGCTGAATTACCTGATTTCGGCAAGGAATATGAGGAACCTGCAGAAGAGCTCAAACTCGATCTGCCTGAAGAGGAACCTGCTGTTGAAGAAGCAAAAGCTCCGGCATTTGACAGTTTCAATGCTCAGGAAGAAAAGCCGTTTGTTGAGGAACATGTTGCTACGGGCAGAACAGCTGAATTAAGAGGACTGACAGACTTAGACATGACATTCATGTTTGACGATGATGACAGCGTAGACAATATTGACAGTATTATCAGTGAAATCAAGGACTACAATATTGAAAAGGGAATCAGAAATGTTGAAGATACTCAGATCAACATCATTTCAGAAATCAAGAAGGAAGAACTGATGGCTCGGGAAAATGAACCTGAAACAGAGGAAGAGCCTGAAGCTGCTTCAGTAAAACCTGCTGAAAAGAAATCATTCCTGTCAAGTTTCTTCGGTGTTAGTGAAGCAGAGATCGACAATTACGAAGAAGATGAAGAAGAAGATGAAAAACCTTCTGAAAATAACAGCGACAATACAGTGGAAATCCCTGTAGAAGAGTATACAGAAGAAGAAATTGAAAAGACGAAGTCATCAATCATGAAAGCAATTGCTGACATGAAGCCAATTGAAGAAGGCGAACTGTTATATGATGATGAACCTGCTTTAGACAATGAATTCGATGCTGTTTATACTGCTCCGCAGCCACAGCCACAGGTACAGAAAGCATCTTCTTATGAAGATCAGGAACACATCAATGTTCTGACCAAGCAAATTGAAAAGGAAAGAATTGCCAGAGAAGAAATGTTTGAACAGACTCAGCAGCTGAAACTTCAGGTTTCTGAGTATGAAAACGAACTGAACGATGTTACTAATAACATGAGCAGAACCAACAGAATTCTGAATGTTATTCTGACACTTCTGATCATTGCTCTGTTTGTTATCTTGTTCATTATGGGATTCTTCTTTGCAAAGGAGAGAGGACTGATCTAATGGCAATTAACATAGCAATTGATGGGCCTAGCGCTTCAGGAAAAAGCACAATAGCAAAAGAGCTGTGCAAGGAACTTAACTACAAACACCTGGATACAGGAGCCATGTATCGTTGTGTTGCTTTGAAAGTTAAGCGTACTGATACCGACTATGATAACGAGGAAGAACTGCAGAATCTGCTGGAGTCAATTAACATTGATTTCACACATGATGGAGCAGTTCTGCTCGATGGTGAGGATGTCAGCGGGGAAATAAGAACCGATGAGATTTCCATGCTGGCTTCTACCGTATCAGCAAAAAAGACAGTCAGAAAGCATCTTGTCAAGATACAGCAGCAGATTGCCAAAGACAAGGGATATGTCATGGATGGCCGTGACATAGGTACTGTTGTACTTCCAGATGCTGAAGTTAAGATTTTCCTGGTTGCTTCAGTTGAAACAAGAGCTCAGAGAAGATTCCTTGAAAACAAGCAGAGAGGAATTGAATGCAATCTGAGAGAACTAAAGCAGGAAATCGTGGAAAGAGACTATCAGGATACTCATCGTAAGCATTCACCATTGAGAAAGGCGAAGGATGCAATTGAAATTGATACTTCAAATATGAACATTGATGAAGTGCTTGATGCTGTATTGAACATAGTAAGGCCTAAATTGTAAAGGAGTGATTATATGATTATAGGAACAGTTGCGATTGTTGGACGTCCCAACGTCGGAAAATCCACTGTTTTCAATAGAATGGTTGGGGAAAGAGTTTCTATAGTCAATGACACACCAGGTGTTACCAGAGACAGAATTTACGGAAAATGTGAATGGCTGACCCAGGAGTTTAATGTCATTGATACAGGTGGCATCCAGATTCGGGATCAGCCTTTTCAAGTGGAAATAAAAGCACAGGTAGACATAGCAATTGAAGAAGCTGATACTGTTGTCATGCTGGTTAACGGTAAGGAAGGTATTACCAATGATGATATTTTCATCGCCAGAATGCTTCAGAAATCAAATAAGAAACTGCTGCTGGCAGTAAATAAAATTGACGATATTGCCCAACAGCCGAATATTTATGAATTCTACAGTCTGGGTCTGGGAGATCCTATTCCAATCAGCGGTATTCACGGCATCGGCATGGGTGATTTACTGGACGCCATTGTTGCTTCATTTGAAGGTCAGCCTGTAGCACAGTATGAAGGAATGATTTCCTTTGCCGTAATAGGCAGACCAAATGTCGGCAAATCATCACTGGTTAATGCTATTCTCAATCAGCAGCGTGTCATCGTCAGCAGCATTGAAGGTACTACCCGAGATGCCATTGATACACCGTTTGAGCGAGATGGAAAACACTATGTGGTCGTTGATACAGCAGGAATAAGAAAAAAAGGCAAGGTATACGAGAACGTAGAAAAATACTCAGTGCTTCGTGCCATGAAGGCTATTGATAAATGTGATGTTGTGCTGTTTGTTCTGGATGGTACAACAGGTATTACTGATCAGGATAAGCACGTTGCCGGTTATGCCAAGGAAGCAGGCAAGGGAATCATCATTGTCTATAACAAATGGGATGCTGTCGAAAAGGATCAAAACACCATGGACAGGATCACCAAGGAAATCAGGAAGGAATTCCTGTATCTGGACTATGCTCCAGTCGCGTTTGTCTCTGCACTTAACAAATCGAGAATCAATACTCTGTTTCCGCTTATAGATGAAGTTTATGATTATTCACAGTTGCGAATTTCTACGGCGTTATTAAACGAAGTCATAGCTGATGCGCAGATCACAACTCCGCCTCCGACACATAACGGAAAACGTCTGAGGATAAACTATGCATCACAGGTAGCTGTAGCACCTCCGACATTTGTAGTATTTGTTAATGATGAAGAACTACTTCATTTCTCGTATTCCAGATATCTGGAGAACAGATTGAGAGAAGCGTTTGGATTTGACGGCAATCCGATAAGGATACTGGCCAGAAGGAAGAACTGATGAAAGTAATAGTTATAGGTGCCGGCAGCTGGGGAACTGCCCTGGGGAATGTACTGGCGGATAACGGCAGTGAAGTCGTCATTTACGGCCGTAATCAGACAGTAGTTGATGAAATAAACAAAATGCATACCAACAGCCGCTATTTTGAGGATTGTCAGCTTAACAGAACAATTACGGCAACAACTGAGATCTCGGCAGCTGAAGGGAAGGATATGATTCTGTTATCCGTACCGAGCAGAGAATGCATCAACGTTACCAGGGAAATCAAGCCCTATGTAAACGAAAAAACCATTATCGTAAATGTTGCCAAGGGCTTTGAACCTAAGAGTTATCGTCTGCTTTCCGAATGCATCTGCGAAGAACTTGATAACCGCTGCATTTATGCTGCCTTACTGGGACCGTCTCATGCTGAAGAAGTGGTATTAAGAAAACATACAACTGTTAACATCTGCTGTGAAAACGATGAAATTGCGTGCATGCTGCAGAAGGAGTTTTCAAATGAATACTTCCGTGTTTACCGTAATAATGATCTGATTGGCTGTCAGTATGGAGCAGGCTTAAAGAACATCATTGCGATTGCTTCCGGCATCCTTTACGGATTGGATCTGGGAGATAATGCAAAGGCTTCCCTGATGACCAGAGGCCTGGCGGAAATGAGCAGACTGGGAGTCATGATGGGCGGTAAAAAGGAAACCTTCATGGGTCTGTGCGGAATGGGAGACCTGATCGTAACATGCACATCTCACTTTTCGCGTAACTGGCAGGCTGGATATCAGATCGGCCGTGATGACAGTGCTGAAGAGTTCTTGAAAACAAATACCAAGACTGTTGAGGGGGTTGATGCCTGCCGCATCATTAAGCATGTAGCGGATGAAAAACAGGTTTCAATGCCTATAACACAGGAACTGTACAAGGTGCTTTTCGAGAAAAAAAGACCATCAGAAGCCATCAATGACCTGATGACCAGAACGCTGAAAAGCGAGTAGAAAACCCTATGATAAAACAACAAAAAAGCCTTATAAATAAAGGCTTTTTTTATGCTTTATATTTGTGGAAAACGATGTTGTATGATATAATAATGTCAGGAGGACGAAACACATGAAAAACGGTTTAAATAAAAAGGAATTAGCAGAATTACTGGCAGATAGATTTGACATTACCAAGAAGCTCGCAGTTGAAGAAGTAAGCTGGCTTTTTGATGAAATTGCTGCGCAGTTAAAGAAGGGCAATAACGTTGATATTTCCGGATTTGGCAAATTCGCTGTAAAGACCAGAGAAGCACATGATGGTATTAATCCGGCTACTCTTGAGAAGATCTCAATTGAGAAGAAATCTTCAGTAACATTCAAGGCTGCAAAGGCCCTCAAGGAAAAAGTTAACTAATAAGCTGTGTTTTATTTATTGCGATACTGTTTACTACGGTATCGCTTTTTGTAGTATTTCTGTTTGCCGTAAAGTGTTTTTGCCCGAAATATATCTGCATAAATATGTTAGAATATAATTGAGGTAGGAGTATGCACATATCTGATATAAGGAATTACATGCGCTGTCAGCGTTTATATCAGTTATCATTGCAAGATGAATACAGGCCGTTTCCTTATTTCAATATCAGCATTGATGTTGATGAAAGTCTGAGAAATAAGCTTGATATAAATAGATATTATGAAGGCGTTGCTAATGATAATAATGAAAATACACTAAGAGCCTTTGAGGATTATCAATGGCTTCTTAAGTGTAGATTTGTTTATCGCGGACTGCGTGTCCGAGTACCTGTTCTTTATCATGACGGTAATGAATGTGTACTGTATTTCAACTATCTTTCGACAGCACCATCTGATGGTGAACTGACAAATATAAAGTGGACATGTGCCGTCATGGA
>JAEEGL010180372.1_pt1 | contig 51820 bp, 43 predicted proteins | sample 9134231 | NCBI WGS metagenome assembly JAEEGL01 (sample SAMN16246548, study PRJNA631951) | gut metagenome | biome: gut microbiome; feature: rumen; material: fiber-attached | host: Bos | place: Iran: Karaj | collected 2018-10
ATTTCCGGCCGTAGTTCCTTTGACTCAAAAGACTCGTTCTATGACAAGGTGGACTATTTCAGAGACCCCGAGTTTTGGAAAGATTACAATATCATTGAACCTTCCGAGTCGCTTGACAAGGCCATCTCCAAATTGGTGCGCAAGCACCTGCAGTAACCGGCAGTGTCGGAGACAGCATTTAGTTTTATGTTATAGAATATATTCTGTATATTTACTGCATATTTGCCATATAAATATTTTTTTTGAGCTGAAAATATTTATATCTTTGCCGACAGAATCTCTTAACTATAACTAATGCTATGAACAACAACGATTTGGTAATGAATGCCAACCCCATTGTGGCATACCTCCAAAAACCTGCGTCGGAGTTTACAAAATCCGACATCTTGCGCTATGCGCAGGAGCAGGGCGTCAGAATGGTGAATTTCATGTATCCCGGCGGTGACGGGAAACTGAAGACCCTCAACTTTGTGGTGACCAACCTAACCTATCTCGACACCATTCTCACTTGCGGGGAGCGTGTGGATGGCAGCAGCCTGTTCTCTTTCGTGCAGGCTGGCAGCAGTGACCTCTATGTGATACCCCGCTTTGCCACGGCCTTTCTCGATCCCTTTGCCGAAATGCCCACACTGTGCATGCTATGCAGTTTCTTCGACAAGGACGGCAACCTGCTGGAAAGTGCTCCTGAACATACTCTGCAGAAAGCCTGCCGTCTCTTTAAGGAAAAAACAGGAATGGAGTTTCACGCCATGGGTGAATTGGAATACTATGTGATTTATCCAGATGACAAAACTTTTCCCGCTGTCGACCAACACGGTTATCATGAGTCGGCTCCCTATGCCAAGATGAACACTTTCCGCTCCAAGTGCATGGCTTATATCGCCCAGACTGGCGGTCAGATCAAGTACGGACATTCAGAGGTGGGTAACTTCGTGCAGGATGGCTTGGTGTTCGAGCAGAACGAGATAGAATTCCTTCCTGTAAGAGCAGAACTGGCTGCTGACCAACTGATGCTGGCTAAATGGGTAATCCGGAACCTGGCTCATGAGTCGGGCTTGAATGTGACCTTCGCCCCTAAAATCACTCGTGGCAAGGCAGGTTCAGGCCTGCACATCCACATGCGTATCATGAAGGATGGACGCAACTGCATGGTGAGTAACGGACAACTGAGCGACGAGGCACGCCGCATGATAGCAGGCATGATGTTGCTCGCACCCAGCATCACAGCCTTCGGCAACAAGAATCCGATGTCTTACTTCCGTCTGGTGCCTCATCAGGAGGCTCCCACCAATGTGTGCTGGGGCGACCGTAACCGCTCCGTACTGGTGCGTGTGCCGTTAGGATGGACGGCAGGAGTAGACATGTCGAGTGTAGCCAATCCTTTAGAGACACCCTCCAGTTTCGACACTTCCATCAAGCAGACGGTGGAGATGCGCTCACCCGACGGGTCTGCCGACCTCTACCAACTCATAGCCGGACTTTGTGTGGCATGCCGCGTAGGCTTTGAGATGGACGATGCACTTGAGGTGGCCGAACGTACCTATGTCAACGTGAATATCCATGACAAAGCCAATGAGGCCCGTCTCAGCCAATTGGCACAGTTGCCCGACAGTTGTGTGGCTTCGGCCGACTGTTTGGAGCAGCAACGCAGCTATTATGAGCAAGGTGGTGTCTTCTCACCAGCCATGATAGACAGCATCATCGCCCAACTGCGCAGCATGCACGATTCAACTCTGCGTCATGACATCGAAAACATGCCTCAGGAAATAGAGAAGTATGTGAAACGCTATTTCCATTGCGGATAAAGCTACATACAAAAAGAAAGGGGATGCGTCATAATTGGCGCATCCCCTTTCTTTTTGTGTTCAATTTTTTTTCTGGAAATTTTAGTTTTCCTGGTTTTATTGGTTATTTCATATTAATTCAGTGTTTCACAACTTATTTTTCAACTAGAATACGGGCGTCGACAGCAGTCACGCCATTCTCATCGGCAAGAAGCGGGTTGATATCCATCTCCTTGATTTCGGTGGCGAAACGCAGCAGGGTGGACAACCGGACAATCACCTCGGCAAATTTCTTTTGGTTGATACCTTTTTGTCCTCGTGTGCCCTCGATAATCTTGTAGCCGCGCAAGGAGTGAATCATCGAGTAGGCCTCGCCATAGGAGAGAGGAGCAAGACCGCTGGATACATCCTTCAGTACCTCTACGAAAATACCACCAAGACCGCAGAGCACGGTATGGCCAAAACGCGGCTCGTACTTGGCACCGACAAAGAGCTCTGTGCCTTTTATCATCTTCTGCACCATTACGGCTTTTGCATCGGAAATCTTCATCATTCGGGCGTATTCCAGACGGAGATGCTCCGGGGTGCGTATTCCGAGGGTGACACCGCCAACATCGCTCTTATGGATGGGCCCCACCACTTTTGCAACGACAGGATAACCGGTGCGGTTGGCAAATTCGACCAATTCGTCTTCATTGGCGCTTACAAACTCAGGCACCAAAGGGATACCGGCGCTCTGGAGCAACTGATGCACGAGATCGGGAGAAATATAGCCGTTTCCTTTGATACCGGAAATAATCTCGCGGATGCGGGGCACATCGACACCGAACAACTCTATCTCTGGCGGTGCCGGTGCCGGTGTCTTCATTACCTGGGTGAGAGCGGTGGCAAGAATGACCTCGTCGCTGAAGTTGACATGGCCTTTTCGCAAAAACTCTTCCACCTCAGGACCAGCGGTGTGAAGGCTCGGAAGAATGGGGAAGACGGGTTTCTTGCACTCTAAGATTTTCTTGTGAAGCACATCGTATGTCTCATACAATTGCACCAACCCCGGAGTGCCGAATATCACCATGATGGCGTCAATGTTGTCAAAATGGTTCTCGCAGTAATCTATAGCAAGCCCCAGATGTTCAGGTGTTCCGGTGGCAAGAATGTCGATGGGATTGGCGGTAGAAGCACCAGGATACAGTTTTGATTTCAGCTCATCGGTCATGGGTCCGCTTAATGCGGGAATGTTGAGCCCTCCCTTGCTGAGCGCATCGGTCAGCATCACACCGGGACCGCCTGCATGCGTCACAATGGCAATATTCTTTCCTGTAATCGGGGGAAGTGTGAATATACATCCCACTGTGGTAAGTTCTTCTCTTGAAAAGCATCTGACTATGCCAGCCTTGCGGAAGAGAGCCTCTACGGCAGAGTCGCTGCTGGCGATGGCGCCTGTGTGTGACGAGGCGGCACGGCTGCCGCTCTCACTACTGCCGGCCTTGATGGCTGCGATGCGGCATCCTTTGCGAATCAGCGAACTGGCATGGAAAAGCAGCTTGTCGGGATTGGAAATATTTTCTATGTAAAGCAGTTTCACATGAGAGTCACGGTCCTCGTCGAAGTTCTCGTCCATATATTGAAGCACGTCCTCAATGCCTATTTGCTTGCCATTGCCTATACTCCATACAGAATTGAACTGCAAACCCTTAATCACAGCCGACTCAAGGATGAAGACCGCCGTGGCACCGCTGCCGGAGATGAAGTCCACACCCTTGGGGTTAAGATTGGGTATCGGTTTTGTGAACACGCTGTGATGCCAGGCGTTCAGCATGCCGATACAGTTGGGACCTATCAGGGCGGCTCCGTAGCGCTGGCATGAGTCGAGGATGCGCTGCTCAAGCACGGCGCCCTCTGCCGTCTCCTCGCCAAATCCTGCCGAGATGATGACAAATGCGCGCACTTGTTTTTCCGATGCAAGATACTCAACCGAGTCAGGGCAGAACCGTGCGGGAATTACAAGAATGGCAAGGTCGGTTGGAGGCAGCTCCTTGGCGTCGTGAAACACTTTTATGCCTTGTACCTCGTCCTCCTTGGGATTCACCACGCGGAGTATTCCTTTGTAACCTCCGCTGATGAGATTGCGCACCACGGCTCCGCCGGGCTTATGCACATTGTTGGAACCACCTATTACAACGATGCTCTCGGGTTGTAGAAGTTGTTTGTTAATCATGGTGTTGTATTATTTGTTGCATGGTATGGTGTTGTCTCTTAAAGTGTCTTTAACTCATTCGCCCATTACGGTGGCCACAATGCGACGGCTTCCGCCCGAATTGCGAAACTCACACAAGTATATGCCCTGCCATGTGCCTAAATTGAGCCGGTGGCGGGTAATGGGAATGGTGATGCTTACTCCTGTGAGCACTTCCTTGGCATGGCTGGGCATGTCGTCGCTGCCCTCGAATACATGGGTGTAGAAGGGTTGGTTCTCCGGCACAAGCCGGTCGTAGATGGCAGCCAGGTCGGTGCGGACGTCAGGGTCGGCATTCTCACATATACTCAAAGCACAACTGGTGTGTTTCACAAAAAGATGCAGCACACCAGTATCAGGAAGAACGGGCAAGTGCCCGGCTATCTCGCTGGTGATGAGATGGAAACCTCTGCTTCGTTGTCTGAGTGTGAACTCTTTTTGCCAGATCATTTTGCGAGTATCTGGGCGGTATGCTCTTTCACTTTTATCTCTTTCGGACCGATGATGCGTTCCACTGTGCCGTCCTCGGCAATGATGAAAGTGGTGCGGTAGGTGCCGAAGTAGGTGCGTCCGGCCATCTTCTTCTCACCCCACACACCAAACTGCTGTACCAGTTGTTTCTCGGTGTCAGAAATAAGAGGGAAGGGCAGGTTGTTCTTTTCCTTGAAGCGTTGATGCGACTTCTCGCTGTCTATGCTGACACCAACCACGGCATATCCTTTTTGCTGCAGGTCGTCGTGGTTGTCGCGCAGGTTGCACGCCTCGTTGGTGCATCCCGGGGTGGAATCCTTCGGGTAGAAATAAAGCACTAATTTCTTGCCTGCAAAGTCACTAAGACGTACTTCGCGGCCATTTTCGTCACGCCCCAGAATTTCCGGGGCCTTGTCGCCTACTTGTATCATATCGTGAATAAGGGTGTGTTTAACGCTGCGAAGATAGGAAAAAATTCTGATAAACAAATAATAGATGTCTATTTTGTGCCTTAATTTTAAAGGGTTTTTCATAAAATGCTTTGCACTATTGTTTTTTTTGCTATTTTTGCATGTTGGAAAACTTCGTAATTAAGTGCATCAACTAACCCATTCAAGATATAAGAAATATGAAAGACTTTAATTTCTATGCTCCCACCGAAGTGGTTTTCGGTCGACAGTCAGAGGAGCAGGTGGCTCAACTGATTCAGCGTTACAACGGCAGGAAAGTGCTGATTCATTATGGTGGACAGAGTGCCCGCCGGTCAGGTTTGCTTGACAAAATGGAACGACTGCTGAAAGATGCCGGCATACCCTATGTGATGTTGGGTGGTGTTGTGCCCAATCCGCGTCTGTCGCTAGTGAAGGAAGGCATTGAGCTGTGCCGAAAGGAGCAGGTAGACTTCATACTTGCCGTGGGCGGAGGCAGCGTAATCGACTCGTCGAAGGCCATAGGATACGGCGTGCCTTATGAAGGTGACGTATGGGATTTTTGGTTGGGTAAGGACGCGCCCAAGGCTTGCCTGCCCATCGGTGCCGTGCTCACCATACCCGCCGCAGGCAGTGAGATGAGCAACAGCTGTGTGATCTCGAACGACGAGACTGGGCTGAAATTAGGTATAAACAGCAATCTGTGCCGTTGCCGTTTCTGCATCATGAATCCTGAGCGCACTTTTACCTTGCCTCCCTATCAGACCGCTGCAGGTGCAACAGATATCATGATGCATACCATGGAGCGCTACTTCACAGTACATGAGGATATGACTCTGACCGACAGCATTGCCGAAGCTTTGATGCGTACGGTGAAGGATTGTGCCTTCGACGTGCTGCGCGACCCGGAAGATTATCGGGCACGTGCCCAGATAATGTGGGCTGGCAGTCTGTCGCACAATGACCTTACCGAGTGTGGCACCTGCAAGGACTTCGCCACCCATAAGTTGGAGCATGAGCTGAGTGCCATGTTCGATGTGACCCACGGCGCCGGTCTCGCCGCCCTCTGGAGCAGTTGGGCACGTTATGTGTTGCCCGGACATGAAACCCGTTTCGCCCGTTTCGCTGTCAATGTGATGGGTGTGGACAATGATTTCACCAATCCGGAGCGCACTGCGCTGAAAGGTATCGAGGCTGTGGAGAATTTCTACCATGCAATTGGCATGCCTGTGGGTATGAAAGAACTGATAGGCCGTCTTCTTACTGAGGAAGAGATAGCCGAACTGGCCCGAAAGGCCAGCCGTGACGGCAAGCTGAAGTTGGGCAACATTAGAGTGCTCGAACGTCCCAACATGGAGGACGTGTTCCGTTTGGCCAACTTTTAATGTCACCCCGTAACCGGCAAATACTACGGCTGGCGGTACCTTCAATAATATCGAATATCACGGTGCCGCTGCTGGGGCTCGTCGATGTGGCCATCGTGGGTCACATCGGCGATGCCGCTTATATTGGTGCCATAGCGGTCGGCTCCATGGTGTTCAATATCCTCTATTGGCTTTTCGGGTTCCTGCGCATGGGGACAAGCGGTCTCACTTCTCAGGCTTTGGGCAGGAGAGATGCTGAAGGGGTGGTCAACTCTCTGTTGCGTTCCGTGAGTGTGGCACTGGGCATAGCCCTGTTCATTCTGTTATGTCAGCAGCCCATCAGGTGGCTGGCTTTCGCCTTGATAAGTCCAGAGCAGGACACCCTGCAGTTGGCTACCGACTACTATAAAATCTGTGTTTGGGGTGCTCCTGCTACTCTTGTCTTGACGAGTATTTCTGGGTGGTTTGTGGGAATGCAGAATACCAGGCTGCCCATGATAGTGGCCATCTTCCAAAATTTGTTCAACATAGCCGCCAGCCTGATTTTTGTGTTCGGATTCCACTGGCAGGTGCGAGGTGTGGCAGCCGGCACTGTGGCTGCGCAATACGCGGGCACTGCGGTGGCTCTTGCCCTTTTGTGTAAATTTTATGGAAAGTGGAGAAAGTATGGAAAATGGGAATCTTTGTTGAATTGGACTGAAATGTTGCGTTTTTTCAAAGTGAACAGCGATATTTTTATACGCACATTTTGTCTCGTTTCGGTGAATTTTTTCTTTCTCTCTGCAGGAGCCCGACAAGGCAATCTGATACTTGCCGTCAATACACTTCTTACCCAACTGTATATCCTTTTTTCTTATTTCATGGATGGTTTTGCCTTTGCGGGTGAGGCAATGTGCGGTAAGTATTTCGGAGCAAATGACAAGCAGGCACTAAATGATACGGTGAAGCATGTATTTGGATGGGGAATACTCGTGATGATTTCTTTTTTCTTTATTTATTTTATTGGAGGACAGTCGTTTCTTGGCTTGCTAACGGATGACACAGAGGTGACAACCGCTTCTATGGAATTCTTTGCATGGGCATTGGCTGTACCTGTGGTGGGCATGGCCGCTTTCGTGTGGGACGGTGTTTTTATCGGTCTCACAGCCACCAAGGGTATGCTGGTTTCCTCTTTGCTGGCTACCATCGTGTTCTTCTTCCTTATTTTCGCTTTACCCCCTTCATGGGGAAATCATGCCTTATGGCTATCTTTTGTTGTCTATCTTGGTGTCAGGGGGCTGATACAGACTCTTTGGTATCCATTTATTGTAAATAAAAATGACTAATTCTTTATTTTTTGACAAATTTCTGTTTTTTCTTTTCGCCAAATATTAATGTACACACATGCGCACAAAAAACTCATTAAATCTTTGAATACTCATAAAAAATTATTATCTTTGCAACCAAAGACGTCTGAAAATAGCTGTAAATGAAGTTTTTTTCTTATATTCTTACCATCTTGTGCCTCTTGCCACTTACGGCAAGCGGACAATCGTATAAGTCTCTTTGGAAACAAGTTGAAGAGGCTTCACAAAAAGATCTTCCTAAGACTGAGATGGAAAAGCTTGGTCTTATCATCAAAAAGGCAAGTCGGGAAAAAGCTTATGAACATCTTCTGAAAGCATCGCTCCGCAACACACAAGTGATATGTTCGCTCACCCCCGACTCAATTCACGGAGAGGTTGCAAGATTGGAGGGGATGGAGCAGGAAGCCAGGGCCAAAGACCCTGTCTTGGCAGCTGTGTGGAATACCGTTCTGGGGTGTGTTTATAGAGACAATTATCAACTCGGGGGAAGAGACAAGTCGAAAGCCTATTTCAAAGAAGCTTTGTCACAACCTGCTCTCTTGGCCAAACATAAGGTTTCCGAATACCAACAACTCATCACGAACGGATACGACGGCCGTTGGTTTGACAATGACCTGCTCAGTGTGATAGGCTATGAGGCCAAAGAATATGCCTTGCTGCACGGATATTACCTCAAAACCCCGCTACGCACTGCCGCCTGCCTTACCGCTTGCGAGATGGTGCGAGCCGGACAGTCGCTTGACGGCAAGTATCTGCTTTCTTCTGAGCGTCTACGTCTTGTGGACTCGCTGCTTACCGTATATGGGGACATCAAAGTGGCTGGCGAACTGGCTGTATACCGCTATTCGCTAATGGAAAGAAGCAGCAGCTTTGAACTTGAGGATAAAGTAAATTACATCAACTATGCTGTGAGCAAATGGGGCGGATGGCCCAGAATCAATATTCTGCGCAATGCGTTGAAGAGTATGACGCAGCCTTATATCTACGCCAATTTCGGCAACAAATGGAATCTTCCCTCACAATCGCGTATGGTGACCAACATGTCGGTGCGGAATGTACAGGAGGTGACCATGAAGGTTACACGCCTGTCACTTGACGCCAGCCGCGACTACGATTTGAATGATGAAAAGGATCTGGCCATTGTGACTTCCGCCATGATGCCGTTGAACCAAATTCAGCAAAAACGCCGATATATTGGTCAACCTGAATACAAGACCTTGACCGACTCGATAGAGATACCTGCATTGCCTGTGGGCATGTATCTTGTGGAGTTTTCGTCAGACAACAAGAATATCCCTGTACAGAGGGGTCTCTATTATGTGAGCGACTTGCATGTGATTTCGCAGGGTCTGCCTAAATACACTACGCGGTATGCTGTGGTCAGTGCCACTACGGGCCAACCCGTTCCGGGGGCTAATCTGCGGGTTGTTGTCTATGACCCCCGTAAAAAAGAGGGCGAACATTACATTACGTTGGAACTGAAATGTGATGAAAATGGCGAGACCCAATATGTGGCAGATAACAGCTCACAACGCATTGAAAATGTATTCCCATATACTGAGACAGACAAGTACTGTCCGGAAGAGTCTCTCTTTGGCTATTTCCGTTATTACGACAGTGAGAGAGGTCACGATGTGCGCAATGTCTATACTGACAGGTCGGTGTATCGTCCAGGTCAGAAAGTGCATGTGGCGGTAATAGCCTATCATCACGATGGGAAACTCTCCACCAAGAGCATCGATAATGAAACTATACGAGTGACTTTGCGCGATGCCAACAGAAAGGAAGTGGAGACGAAAGAAGTGGTGACTGATGCATTCGGAAAGGCTTCTGTTGAATTCGATCTTCCGGAGGCAGGACTCACTGGTGTGTTCACTGTATCCGTTCCAGGTGCCAATAGGACGTTCAGAGTGGAACAGTACAAGCGACCCACTTACGAGGTAACCTTCCCGGAAATCCATGAGACTTATCAGGCTGGCGACACCGTGGTGGTGAAAGGACGGGCCATGACATACAGCGGAGTTCCCGTACAGAATGCCAAGGTGGAATATACCGTGAGCCGTGAGTCTGCATGGTGGTGGGGACATAGCCATGGCGGAGGCACTGTATTGTTAAAGGACAATGTCACTACTGACAGTGAAGGCTTCTTTTCCGTGGTGATGCCTATGATGTTGCCCGACGGAGCTTCAAGTAGCTACATGTTCTACAATATCACTGCTGTGGCAGAGGTGACCGACAACGGAGGCGAGTCACATTCGGCTGAAATCAGCCTTCCCCTTGGCTCCCGACGTACTGTATTGGCATGTAATCTGCCAAAGAGAATGGAGCGTGACAGTTTGAAGACCATACGTTTTGACTACAAGAACATGGCCGGCGCCGATGTCGACGCTTTGGTTACATACTATTTGGATAACAGCCCCAAAACCTACACTGCCCGTACCAACAAAGTTGTGCCTGTAGGTTTCGATCCTAATACGCTAGGTTCAGGCAAACATCTGCTTAGGGCAATTTGTGGTGAAGACACACTGAAATGCGAATTTGTGATGTTCAGCCTTGATGACAAGACACCGTGTGAGAAGACTTCCGATTGGTTCTATGCCTCTGGTTCCGAATTCTCCTCCGATGGACGCCCTGTGTATGTGCAGGTTGGTTCTTCCGACCCTGACACCCATGTGCTATATACTATCGTAAGTGGTGATAACGTGTTGGAGTCGGGTTCGTTTGAATTGGACAACAGTATCTTGTGCAGGCCGTTTACATATCAGGAAAGCTACGGCAATGGTATTCTGCTTACCTATGCTTGGGTGAAAGGTGGCAAGACCTATACGCATGAACTTACCCTGCGGCGTCCCATGCCCGACCGCAATCTCAATTTGGAGTGGACAACTTTCCGCGATAGGCTTATGCCTGGACAAAAGGAACAGTGGATACTGAAAGTAACCAAACCCGACGGTACGCCTGCAGCCGCACAGGTGATGGCAACAATGTATGACAAGTCGCTTGACCAAGTGTATGGACATGACTGGCATTTCTCCACTTCCTTCCATCTGCCGACTCCAACTACCCGTTGGAACACCATCTCGCACGATTCCTTCTTCATGAGTGCCGCAGAACCCTACAAGACTCTCAACGTGCCTGATCTGCTGCTGAATCGTTTCCGCAAAGACCTGTGCTCCATGGACTCGTATTATATCGAGATGTATGATATGAAGGGGGGACTCAGAATGAGAAACGCCAGATTTGCTACAAGCATGGCACAAGAGGAAGTAGCGAGACCGATGATGGCGGATGCAGATGAGATGGTCGCAGATATGGCTGAGGACAGCATGGAAAAAAACACCGCTGCAGCTCCTGCTGAAAAGAGCGAAAAGGTTTCTGTACGAGAGAATCTCAATGAAACGGCGTTCTTCCAACCTGCCCTCGTGGCCGATGCCAAGGGAAATGTGGTGATAAGGTTCACTTTGCCCGAAAGCGTTACCACATGGAAAGTGCTGGCTCTTGCCACCGACACAGATATGAATTATGGACGGATAACTGGTGAGACGGTGGCACAGAAAAATGTTATGGTGCAACCGAATGTGCCCCGCTTCCTGCGCGTGAACGATATGGCCACACTCTCAGCACGTATTTTCAATAATACCGAGAAGGCCGTCACAGGCAAGGCTACTCTTGCTCTCCTTGATCCTGAGACACAGAAGACTGTCTATACACAGACTAAAGACTATAAATTGGAGGCAAACCAGGGCAGCAGTGTCACCTTCGATGTGAAGGCTGACGGAAAGACCCCTATCTATGTGTGCAGGGTGACTGTGAGTGGAAAGGGCTATTCTGACGGTGAGCAGTACTACCTGCCTGTGTTGCCAGATCATGAAATGGTGCTGCGCACCTATCCGTTCACACAGCATGGTCCGGGACGTGTGGCTGTAAAGCTCGACAAACTATTTGCCGAGGGCATCCAAGACGGCAAACTGACTGTGGAATACACCAATAATCCCGTCTGGCTCGTTTTGCAGACCATGCCCAGTCTGGCCAATCCCACCAGCGAGGATGTAATCAGCCAGTCAGCAGCCTACTATGCCAACTCTATAGGCCGGTATCTATTGGGTCTTTCACCTGCCATCCACGACAACATCAAGTCATGGCAGCAGGAACTGGGCAGTGAGACCAGTCTGAACAGTCCACTGCAGAAAAATCAGGAGTTGAAAGACCTTGTGCTTTCCGAAACTCCGTGGGTGGGTATCGCAGAGAAAGAATCAGCTCAGAAACGTGACCTCGCTCTCTATTTCGACGAAAGTTTGCTCGACATCCGCCTGCAGTCTTCTCTATACAAGATTCGCCAGTTGCAGAATTCTGACGGCTCGTGGAGTTGGTGGCCGGGAATGAAAGGTAGTGCTTACATGACCATGGCGGTGACACAGAATCTGGTTCGTCTGAATCACATGATAGGGAAACAGCAGAACACGTCCCCGATGGTGGCTTCCGCCTTTGACTTCCTTGGCAAATATCTTGTCGAAGAGATGAAGAATACCAAGAAGTGGGTTAAGGAGAACAAGGACAAGAATGTGCGTCCCAGCGAGACAGCATTGCAGATTATGTACACCTTTGCACTTGACGGCCGGGAACAACCCTCAGCAGTGAAGGATGCACAGAAATATTTCATCAATCTGCTTAGCGACAAGGCAACCCAATTCACTATCTACGGAAAGGCAACTGCCGCTGTGATTTTCGCCGCCAACAAACAAAAACAATTGGCCGACGAGTTCGTGGAGAGCATCAGCCAATATTCTGTCATGACAGAAGAGGCTGGTAGGTATTTTGACACACCTCGTGCTTACTATTCGTGGTGCGACTACAAGATTCCTACCCAAGTGGCAGCCATAGAGGCCTATAAGAGTGTGCGTCCCGATGATGCCCAGACGGTGGAGGAAATGCGCCGCTGGTTGCTGCACGAAAAACGTGGCCACATGTGGAACACCAGCATCAACAGTGTGAACGCTGCATATGCTTTCCTTGACGGTAATTTGAAGGCACTCGACAATGGAGAGAGCACACGGTTCACCTTAAACGGCAAGTCTATACCTGTCGATGGCGGAACAGCAGGCTTAGGATACGTGAAGACCACTTTGCCCGCCAATGGCACACAGGCTTTTGCCGCCGAGAAGACTTCGGAGGGTACCTCATGGGGAGCACTTTATGCTCAATTCGATCAAAAGAGCACAGAAGTGACCGCTTTCGCCTCGGAGTTGTCGGTTCAACGTGAAGTGGTGGGTAGTTTGGAAGGCTTGAAAGTGGGCGACAGAATCAAGGTGCGCATCACATTGAAAGCAGAACGCGACCTCGACTTTGTGCAAGTGGTGGACCGTAGGGCTGCCTGTATGGAGCCAATCAACCAGCTGAGCGGATATCGAAGGGGATGCTACTGTGCACCACAGGACAACCAGACCTGCTATTATTTTGACCTTATGCCGAAGGGCACACATGTGATAGAAACAGAGTACTACATAGACCGTGCAGGCACCTACGATACTGGCACATGCAAGGCACAGTGTGCCTATGCACCTGAGTATGTGGGTATGGCTCCCGCATTCACATTGGTGGTGAGGTAAAACAAATATGAAATTGAAAAGTATACATTATATAAATATAAGGTTTATACGAAAAGGCATTCTTGGAGTATTGGCTGCCCTATTGCCTGCTATGGCAACCGCACAGCGTATCACCATATCCAATCAGGTGATTGACTGCGGACAGGTGGTGTACATGAAACCTGTTACAGCACAGTTTGAACTGATTAATGAGGGTAAAGGTAACGTCACAATTCAGGGAGTGGAGAAGAGTTGCGGTTGCACTACTGTCAACTATCCACGGGGACCCATAACGGAAAACAAACCCTTCGTGGTGTCCGCAACCTACGACGCAAGAATGTTAGGACATTTTGAGAAGTATATCGACCTTTATACCACGGGGGCTTCATTGCCCATCACTCTCACCATAAAGGGGGTGGTTGTGGATGAGGTCCGTGACTATGGCGGCGAATATGGCTACATGCTGGGTAAGCTGAAGGCCGACAAGGTGGACCTGGAGTTTGACGACGTGAACAAAGGTGAGCGTCCTATGCAGGAGATTCACATCCTGAATACTACTGGGGATATTATAAGGCCGGTGGTGATGCACTTGCCTGATTACCTCAAAGCAGAGGTCTCGCCATCTGCTATCCCGCCGGGCAAAAAGGGTGTGGTCCAGATAACCCTCGAGTCGAAACAACTGCGTGATTATGGTCTCACACAAACCACTGTCTATCTGGGGCAAAACCCTGGTGACCGAACCAGTCCTGACAAGGAAATCAATGTGTGGGCTATCCTGCTGCCAGCAGCAAAGCATATTTCTGAAAGACAACTGGCCTATTCGCCCAAGTTGAAAATTTCAGATGCTGTGCTCAAACTGGGTCCGTTTGAGGGAAAGAAAAAGAAAAAAGGAATTGTCACAATAGAGAATGTAGGTCGTACCGACCTCGACATTACTGCTCTGCAGATGTTTTCCGCTGGTCTGACAGTGGAACTAAGTTCTGCAAAAGTGGCTCCGGGCGAAGCTGTCAAACTAAAAGTGACAGCCGACCGGAAAACGCTGAAGGACGTCAGACAGAAACCAAGGATTCTGATGATAACTAACGACCCCATTCAGCCTAAAGTGATAATTACAGTAGATGTAGAATAAAACCGACACAATATACATTATGGATCATCCAGAGAATGACGAACAGTATAAGGGATTGACCGTGAACTCGGGTGTGGCGCAACCTTCCATAATCAACCCTTATCTGAAGCGGAGACAATTCAAAAGAAGGGAATTCTCTGTTTCGGAAATGGTGGAAGGAGTGCTTAAGGGAGATGTGACCATTTTAAGCCAGGCTGTGACACTTGTGGAGAGTGTGAACCCTACCCATCAGACCATGGCTCAGGAGGTAATAGAAAAATGTCTGCCTTATAGCGGACGCTCTGTGCGTATCGGTATCAGCGGTGTGCCTGGTGCAGGCAAGAGTACGTCTATCGACACCTTCGGCTGTCACGTGCTCGACACCAAGGGTGGAAAACTGGCCGTACTGGCCATAGATCCCAGTTCAGAACGCTCCAAAGGCAGTATTCTCGGTGACAAGACCCGTATGGAGAAACTGTCTGTACGTCAGGAGGCTTTCATCCGTCCCAGCCCCACTGCTGGCAGCCTGGGTGGTGTGGCACGCAAGACTCGTGAGACTATCATTCTGTGTGAAGCTGCTGGATATGACAAGATATTCGTTGAGACAGTGGGTGTGGGACAAAGTGAAACAGCGTGCCACTCGATGGTAGACTTTTTCCTGCTCATCCAACTCGCTGGAACAGGAGATGAACTGCAAGGTATCAAGCGTGGTATAATGGAAATATCCGACGGTATCATTATCAATAAATGTGATGGCAGTAATGTCGACAAATGCCATCTCGCCGCCACGAGTTTCCGCAACGCTCTCCACTTCTTCCCCAAATCGGAAAGTGGATGGATGCCAAAGGTAATGTGCTACAGCGGTTTCTATGGAACCGGTATCAAGGAAATCTGGGATATGGTTTACGAATATATCGACTTTGTAAAGGCTAACGGTTATTTCGACTACCGACGCAATGAACAGAGCAAATACTGGATGTATGAGACCATCAATGAGCAGTTGAGAAACAGTTTTTACCATAATCCCACTATAGAGGCGATGCTTCCGGAGGGTGAGAAGAAGGTGCTGAAAGGCGTGCAGACTTCATTTGCCGCCGCTGGCGACTTGCTCAAGACTTATTTTGATATTTTAAGAAAATAATGTTGCAGGTAGAGATAGACAAGGGAAGCGGTTTCTGCTTTGGCGTGACAACTGCTATTCAGAAGGCAGAGGAAGAACTTTCCTCTGGCAAGACGCTTTATTGTCTGGGAGATATCGTGCACAATGGAATGGAATGCGAGCGCCTGCGAAGAATGGGCCTTATCACCTTGAACCATGAGGAGATGACACGGCTTCATGATGCCACAATGCTCCTAAGGGCGCATGGTGAGCCACCAGAGACATACACCAAAGCTGCCCAGAACCATATAGAAATAGTAGATGCCACCTGTCCTGTAGTCTTGCAACTGCAACGCCGCATCCGTCAACAGTTTGAGGCTAATCCAGATGCCCAAATTGTGATTTTCGGCAAGAATGGCCATGCCGAGGTGATGGGGCTCATCGGACAGACCAACAACAGAGCCATCGTTATAGAGCATGTGAATGAGTTGAACAAATTGGATTTTTCCAAAGACATTTACCTCTACTCACAAACAACCAAGTCGCTCGACGAGTTCCATAGTATTATCGACTATATTAAAAGTCATATTGACGGTGGGGCTGTGTTTAAAAGTTTCGACACAATTTGCCGGCAGGTGGCCAATAGGATGCCCAACATCTCGGAGTTCGCCTCTAAGCATGATATTGTCCTGTTTGTTTCGGGACGGAAGAGCAGCAACGGAAAGGTGCTTTTCAACGAATGCCGAAGCGTGAATCCCCGGAGCTATCAGATTGAGGGACCGGAGGAAATCTTACCTGATTGGTTGACTGATGCAAAGTCGGTGGGTATATGCGGTGCTACAAGTACGCCCAAGTGGCTGATGGAAGAGTGCCGTGATATGATATTGAAAAATATAGATAACAAATAAATCAAGTAATTTAAAACAAATTTGTATGAGAAAGAATGTTTTGATGATTTTTGCACTGCTTGTGAGCGTAGTGCCAAAAGTTTTCGGTTCTCCTGTTGACAGAATGGAGGCAATGCAGAAAGCCTGTGAATTTATGCAGGCAAGAGGCATTGAAGTGAGTAAGGATATGAGAATGGTGCAAAGTATTTCTGTACCCCGACGTGCCCAGGCTCAGTCACAGCCTCAGACATTGCCTGCATATTATATTTTCAACAATGGTGAGAACAAGGGATTTGTGATTGTTTCGGGCGATGACCGTTGTTATCCTATTCTCGGTTATTCAGATACGGGAAGTTTCTGTGAAGATAATGTCCCTGACAATCTTGCTGCTCTCTTGCAGCAGTTTTCTGACCAGATAGCATTGCTTGACGAACCTATTGCAACTAATCTGCAAGAGGAGCAAGAAGGAGGTGTGGGTGTCTCACATGTGTCTCAAGCAGTGAAATCGGCAATATCTCCCATGCTCAGAAGTGAATGGGGCCAACGTGCTCCCTTCAACAACTCTTGTCCTATTGCCGATACTTTGACAAGTGAACGCTGCCCTACAGGTTGTGTAAGTACTGCCATGGCCCAGATTCTGTATTATTATAAGGACAGAAATGTTAAAACCCTTCAAAACAATATTGACGCTTATACGACCTCGAATGGTTTGGCGGTTTCCGGGTCTTCAAAAGGCCAGAAACTAGATTGGGATAATATGCTCGATGTGTATGTCGGTACAGAGACAGCGGCACAGAAAAAAGCTGTGGCTGACCTGATGTTCTATTGTGGTTCCTCCCTTAAACAGGCTTACCGCTTAAAAGGATCGGGGGGAAGCACAACGTATATTTGTGAGTCTTTGAATAAAATTTTCGGTTATTATCCAGGGTGCCGTATTGTAAACCGCACTTCCTATACTTGCCAGGACTGGGATAATCTGATTTATAATGAGCTTGCAAATCATCGCCCAGTTCTTTATGGTGGCCACACAAAATCTAATGGCCATATGTTCGTCGTTGATGGATATGATGGAGATGATTTTTATCATATCAATTGGGGATGGTCAGGTTCCTTGGACGGTTATTTCCATCTTTCTGCTTTAAGACACGATGATCAGGAATCTTTGACTATCCATAGAGATGGTTGGACAGTCGGGCAAACTGCTGTCATAGGAATACAGCCGCTTAATGGTCTTCAACTTGAGGATACGACTCCAGTGCTGACTTCCAGAATTACCTCTTACAATTCATACACTTACTCACTGTCTACCAGATTTTACAACTTTACTAACGAAGATGGAGTGTTCTCCTATGGTTATGCAGTGAAAGATAATGCAGGAAATCTTCAGATTGTAGGTACTCCGATTAACAACAAACAGGTTTCTAAGTATTCGTTTGACACTGACCCTTATTTGAGTTATGATTATAAGTTGAAAAGTGCAGATTTAACCGCAATCAATTTGAGAAGTGGTTCTTACAAACTTGTTCCGGTATGTAAATCGTCCGTAGATAATACTTGGCAGGAATGTATCAGATGGAATTCTCTTTCCGGTACTTATCTCTCTTTCGACTATAAAGCGACATCAAGCACACCTATCACTAATGTTCAGATGCATCCTGTGGTGTCCCTTAAGGCTACAAAAATCGAGGCAACGGGTTCGCATGTCGTGAAAGTGGATCAAACAATCCGTCTCACTATTGAAAATATTAGTGAAGATGACTTCTGCGACCGTTTATTCTTGTTTGCCAGCCAAAGTGCCACTTCATTAGGAGGAACCTACAAGGATGTCGTTGGCCTTTATTTGGCTCCTGGAGAAAAGGTGGAAGTGGAAATGATGTTCAAGCCCGATAAAGTGGGCACATGGTATGTGGCTGCATCGACCAACTATACTGGTGCCACCAACATAGGTTATGCGCCGATTAACATTATTTCTGGCTCCACTGAGAAAAATCTTGGAGTAGAAAATATTATCATCTACAACAAAGGTGAACAGAATGGTAGCAATTATAAGGTATATGGTAACAGTATTACAGGAAAAGCTACAATCGTAAATCTTTCTGCGAATGCTTATTTCTCAGGATCAATCGCCGTGGTTCTGCGTCAGAAGAACACCACCTCTTCTGTAGAATTTACGGCTGAGTCACATCATATCGCATTGGTGCTCGGGCCAGGTGAGAAGAAAGATGTTGATATTGATTTTTACGATCTGGATAGAAACGTTTACTTGTACAAGGTTGTGTTTTACTATACAGATGCCAACAGAGGACTGGCCAATGACCCCATCTCCAAATTTACTCTTTTACCTGGCGTGAATTATTTTGATGTGGATGGTACTTTGATCTCTACGGCACCCACAAGTCCTTATGAGGTCCCAGAGGATGCTCTTAGTGTAGACTTTACTGGCGTGACGGGCTCAAATGGTGTTAAGGAGGTGGTGACCAACTCTAATCCCAATACCATCTACTTCCTGGGTAAAAATGATGTTACCCCCTCTGGTCTCACAGGTAAGAACGTTGTGAAGGATGGTACTATTTCCAAACTTCAACTGACCGATGGATACAATTTCGCAACAAGTTCTTCCTTCATGGCAGAGAATGTAGAGTTCTCAATTACTCCCACAATTGCTGCTACCGGAACCGGCGGATGGTTTACTTTGGCATTGCCTTTCGCATGCAATAAGGTTGTGCAAGGCAGTAAAACGATTGACTGGTTCCACAATGCCACTGACTACGGAAAGCATTTCTGGTTGAAAGAATTTGTAGGCTTGACAGGTAACAAAGTTGTCTTCGACTTTGTTGACAATATGCGTGCCAATACTCCATATATCATTGCTGTGCCTGGTGCCAATTACGGTCCCAACTGGAATCTTGTAGGTAAGAAGATGACTTTCAAGGGCGTGAATCAGGAAATAGTTGCTGGAGCCAAGATGGTTTCTACTTCTGATGTCTTTATTTTTGCTGGAACAACAGTTAAGAATTCTTTGTCTGGAATATGGGTGCTCAACAATGCTGGAACTCGATTCAGTTACGGCAACTATGAGTTGGCTCCGTTTAGAGCATACTTCAGATTGAGGACCAGCATGGCGAATGCTCCGGAGAATCTCGTTATTTTTGGCTGCGAAGATGATACCGACGCTATTGCAATGCCTGTCGCCATAGAGGGCAATACTGTGAGCGTGTACAATTTGAGCGGTATCAAAGTGGCTGATGCCAGGGTTACCAATGGCAGTGTAGACCTTGAAAATCTGCCAAATGGCGTATACATAGTTAATGGACAGAAATACATTAAATAAAAATTGTAAGATATGAAAAAGATTTATTATGCTCCTATGGCTAAAGTATTGGGAGCGAAATTTGAAAACTTCTTGGCTTTTTCAGAAGGCCCTACACCAGGAGGACAGGGTGATCCTACGGGGCCCAATGCGGTGGCTCCATCTGCCGCCAGTGGTTTCATACTCGATTCGGAAAAATATGAGTTGAAAAATCCGGATTTATGGAACTAAACTGATTCAAACTAAAAGCGGAACCATACAAGGTTCCGCTTTTAGTTTGTAGATTTTTTTCTGAATTTCTATAACAAGTGTCTAATTCAGCATATTAGTCATCTATTATCTTATGATATTTTTTCAATAGCCACTCGTTTTGTTGTTCTATTGTCATTTCGCTGTTATCCAATACGATGGCATCATCGGCTTGGCGCAGAGGACTGATTTCCCGATGGGTGTCGGCGTAGTCGCGCTGCACAACGTTCTCCAACACCTCCTCGTAGCTTGCCGGTGTGCCTTTTCTTAACAACTCGTCGTATCGGCGTTGGGCTCTCACCTCAGCCGATGCGGTGACAAACACTTTCAGTTCGGCTTGCGGAAATACCACTGTCCCGATGTCACGGCCGTCCATGACGATGCCTTTATCTTCACCCATGGCTTGTTGCTGTCTTACCATGTCGGCCCTTACGAATCCAAGTGCAGAGACTGCACTAACATTTGACGACACCTCCATTGTGCGTATATCGTTTTCCACGCATTCCCCATTGAGCCATGTGTCTGGACGGTTGTTTTCTTCGTTCAGTTTGAAACTGATGTTTATCTGTTCCATCGCAGCTTCAAGTGCCGAAGTGTCGATAATTCCTTCCTCATTGATAATGCCGTGACGTAGGGCAAAGAGGGTGACTGCCCTGTACATGGCCCCTGTGTCAATGTAAATATATCCTATTGCTTTTGCCAGGTCTTTCGCCATGGTGCTTTTGCCACACGACGAGTAGCCGTCGATTGCGATAATGATTTTCTTCATAATTATAATTTAAATGAAATGTTAAGAAGCAATGATGATGATGAGACGTGATATTTGCCGTAAGCCACATTCAGACCGAAACGCTCCAGTTCGATGCCTCCTCCCAGACAGAAACCTGCCCCGTGGCTGCTCTCATCGTCGCCGTTCAGTATGGTCATTTCATTGGCTCTTCTAAAATTGTAACCGGCTCCTAACCATATCTGCTGCGACAAAAACACATCGACACCGGCCACCAAGTGATTGATGAATTTATAATCCCAATTCGTAAGATCAACTAATGTGGCTGAAATGCGGAATGGCGCGCCTATTAGTCGTTTGCTGACACCTGCCTGAAGGTCGAAAGGCAACCTCTCATACTCGTCGTCATAGGCGCTGAGTTGACCGCCTAAATTACGTGCTACCATCGATATCGACCATTCACGTTCCGGGTCAAAGTAGTTTAGCCCCAAGTCCACGCACATGCCCAGTGAGTGATAGTCTCCAATATAGGAGTTGATGCATTTTGCAGTGATGCCACCTGCTATACGCTCTGACAGCATGTAGCTGAAGTACACATTCAGCGCTATGTCTTTTGGTGAGAATTCACCAGTAACGTTGTTGCTGGCATCAGTCTCCTTGATGCTGCCATACCCAATGTATTGAGCGCCCACGGCCACAGAAGCTTTCTCGCTGGGTGATATACAATACGAAGCACTTGCCGAGTTCACACCAGCCATATAGTTCATATAATTCAGCCCAACAGTCTTTCCGCTTACAGATGAAAGTAGGGCGGGATTGGAGAAAATCAACGACGCATCGTTCTCTATGAGCGTGATGTTTTCTCCCCCGAGAGCCCCAACGCGTGCGCTGACGGGGAGACGAAGGAAATTATATACGGTCTCGCTTTCCTGTCCTTGCATAGGCAGGGTTATCAGTAGGAAAAGCGAAAAAATGTTTATTTTCATTGATTTTGTTCAATTCCTTGGCAAAGTTACAATTTTTTCAAATATCTGCATTATTTTTGTAAACTGAAATGAGTGTGATGCACTCAATCCTATATCAATAACGGGTTTTTCCGTATATTATTATTCATCGTTGCAGATGAGTGCGGAGACGGGACGACAAATGGAGATAAAGAAAAATACAATTGCTGTACTTGATGACAAACGGCCGTTATGGTGGCTTTTGGGCTTCATCGTCGCATTGATGAGCTTGATGGTGGCATTGGAGTATACCAGCCATGATTCCATCTCCAGTCTCGATGAATATTCCTTGGAGGAGTTGGCCCAAGACCTGGCTTTCATGCCTCCTGAGGAAGACCGTAGTGTGATGAATCTTCCACAAACTGAGCCGGCAAATCAAATAGCGGAGCGTCTGGTCGATGCCGACAGTCCTGATGATGTGCGCGACCTGCCAGACAACCAGATTGAGGCGGAGAGTGCCGATGATGCACCCGAACGGCCTCTTCCTCCTCCTGTTTTGCCACCGGCAGTATTTGATGATGAGTCGGCCAAGCCTGTATTTCGTGTGGTGGAGCAGTTGCCAGCTTTTCCGGGTGGTATGATGGAGTTTATGAAATGGCTTTCCAAAAACCTTAAATATCCTTCCACGGCACGCCAATCGAAGATTCAGGGCACGGTAACAGCATCTTTTGTGGTGAATTCTGACGGTACCACCTGTGATGTGAAGATCGTGAAGAGCGCTGATGCCACTCTTGACCGAGAGGCTCTCCGTGTGTTGCGTATGATGCCCAAATGGGAACCTGGTGTGAGTGAAGGTAAACCCTGCCGCACTTTGGTGCAGATACCTGTGGTGTTCAAACTTTGACCCCTTCCACTTTTTTAAAAGATACAATAATTTAAATACAATAAATAATGCTCAATTCGAACGAACTCCTGCAAATGGTCAATGAACAGCTCAAGTCGGTGGCTGCAGGCCGCACACCTGAAAGCCTTTATGAGCCAATCAAGTATGTGCTGTCTATTGGCGGCAAGCGAATTAGGCCCATACTGATGCTGCTTTCATACAATATGTACAAAGAAGATCCTGAACGAATCATCACCACAGCCTGCGCATTGGAGACTTACCATAATTACACTTTGCTGCATGACGACCTTATGGACAAAGCCGACTTGCGTCGCGGACACATCACCGTGCATAAGCGTTGGGGCGACAATACCGCCATCCTTTCAGGTGACTCCATGCTGGTGCTTGCCTACCAGCAGATGACTCAGTGTGGAGGCGACAAACTGAAATCTGTGCTTGACCTCTTTTCTGAGACGGCACTGCAGATAGGCGAGGGGCAGCAGTATGATATGGATTTCGAGCAACGTAGTGATGTCACTGAGGATGAGTATATTGAGATGATACGTCTCAAGACCAGCGTGCTGCTGGCTTGTGCTGTAAAGATGGGTGCATTACTTGCTGGCGCTCCAGAGAGTGATGCCGACTTGCTTTACAAGTTCGGCGAACAGGTTGGGCTTGCTTTCCAGTTGCAGGATGATTTTCTTGATGTGTATGGCGACACCAAGGTTTTCGGTAAGGCTATAGGAGGTGACATTGTGTCGAACAAAAAGACATATATGCTGATTAACGCGTTTGCCAAGGCCAATGAGAAACAGCGTGCGCTCTTGGAGTATTGGATTAATCATCCATCCCCCGACCCACAGGAGAAAATCACCGTCATCACAGAACTCTACAACGAGTTGGGTATCCACCAGATGGCCATCGACAAGATAAAGTACTATTTTCAGCAGAGTCGCAAATATTTCGATATGGTACAGTTGCCGGCGGTAAGAAAGGCCGAGTTGCTTGCCTATACCGATGAAATGATGAAGCGCGAGTATTAACAGCTTCATCATTATGTACACATTTATTGATACCCATGCCCATCTCGACGGTGAGGAATTTGCCGTCGACAGAGACCAGGTGATAGAACGCGCACGCGAAGCGGGCGCGGCAGCGGTGCTTGTCCCTGCCATCAATATCGCATCAGTGGAGAGTATTGCCGATGTTTGCCGGGCTTATCCCGGTTTCGTCTGGCCAATGATGGGACTGCATCCCGAAGAGGTTAAACCCGACTATCAAAATGTGCTCAATAATATGCGTAGTTTGCTTCCTGGCCCTTATATTGCTATTGGGGAGGTAGGACTCGATTTCTATTGGAGCCGGGAGTATATGAATGAGCAGCTCGATGCCTTTGAGCAGCAGGTAAGATGGTCAGTTGAGACACGTTTGCCATTGATGATACATTGCCGAAAGGCACAGAATGAGATGGTGGCCATCCTGCGCCGTTATCGCGACAGTTTGCCTGGTGGCGTGTTCCATTGTTTTACAGGAAATGAGAAAGAAGCTGCTGAACTGCTGCAGTTTGAGGGTTTCGTTTTAGGTATCGGCGGTGTGCTTACTTTTAAAAAAAGCCACTTGCCCGAGGTGGTGTCTCATATACCATTGTCACGCATTGTTTTGGAGACGGATGCTCCGTATATGGCTCCGGTGCCCCTGCGCGGCAAGCGAAATGAGAGTGCCTATGTGCGGTATGTCATAGAGAGGATGGCACTGAGCTATGGATGCGCACCCGATGAGGTGGCCCGTGCCACAACCGAGAATGTGCATCGTGTGTTTCCGTTGTTGCCATGAGATTCTCTTTGGTATTGTTCTGCCTGTCCTTGCCTTTTTCCTATGCTGCTGCTGATGATGGTGATACCCTTCGTCATTGGGGCGGAGGAGTGCAATTGCATCCCAGTCGGGCAATAGTAATCGACAAGTATCAGGACAAGTGGATGGACCCAGCCAACAATTTTTCTATTGCGACTGAGTTGAGACATGCCTCGCTGCCTGCCGACAGTAATTCCTATGATGCTGATTATGGATTTCCTGTTTTGGGAATGGGAGTGAAGTACAGTATGAACCATCGTGTCAAGATGCATCGTTTGCCCGATGAGTCGTGGCCCCTTCTGCAGGAAGTGGATTATGATTCCCATTTGGGCAATACGCTTTCTCTTTACGGTTTTTTTTCCCGCCCCTTTTTCCGCAATCGTCATTGGGAAGCCGACTATACCCTCAATGCCGGTGTTGGCTACAGCCACAGCAAGTATAATCCTCACAACAATATTGACAACGAGTTGATAGGCTCCCGCTGGCTCATCTATGTAGGTGCCGGCCTGCATGTCGCCTACCAGATGGCATCTGAATGGAATGTTCGTCTCGGATTGGATTTCTGGCATTTGAGCAATGGAGCCCTCAACCGGCCCAATAAAGGTGCCAATTTCGTAGGTCCTTCACTGACTCTCTGTTATTCCCCTTATTATGAGGCTTCCCTGTCGCGTACAACCTTCCGGCGCGAGCCATTCAATCCGTATCTTTATATTGACCTGACAGGCGGTGTGGGTTATAAGTCGCTCTATGAGGACTGGAAGCATACTCAGTTCGAACTTTCCCCTGAAGACCCTGACTACCGCACAGACCATTTCCAGCATTATCTCGCTTACACCATGCAGGGCAGTATTATGTGCCGATATGCCCGCAGATGGGCAAGTGGATTGGAGGCAGATTTGTTCTATGGTGATTATGCTTCTCACATCAGAAGGTATGATGAGCGGATGGGGCGCAACATTCCACATAGTCCTTGGTCAGTGGGCATAGGTATAAAGCACGAGGCTTACTACCGGCGAATCAAGATGTCAATGTCGTTCGGTTGGTATTTATACCGTGAGATGGGGCATACAGCCAGGCGCACTGAACAGCCTTATTATGAGCGCATTGGTGTGCTGTATATGTTCCCCTGTTTGGACAATTTGGCAATAGGTTTCAGTGTGAAAGCTCATTTCGCCAAAGCCGATTACACCGAATTGGTGATAAGTTATCCCATACATCTGTAGAAAAAGGCAAACCTTCAAAGCAAGTATTAACAAATCTTAAAATTTTAATTTTCATTCCATATTATTTCATAAATAGACGAAAAAAGGATAATTTTGCAGCCGATTACAAGGAGAGATGCTCGAGTGGCTGAAGAGGCACGCCTGGAAAGCGTGTATACGTCAAAAGCGTATCCCGGGTTCGAATCCCGGTCTCTCCGCTGAGAATACAGAGAAGCCAGTGTAGGCTTCTCTTTTTTGTTGTATCAAAGTTCCAATGTATTACACTTGTACTACAAACTAAAATCAATGTATTACACATGAAAACGCCATCAGTGACTCTTGTCTATGACAGATACAAAAAAGCATTTTCAACCAAAAAAATGCCTCTGTTGAAGTCAGAATAACACACAACAGAAAGCAGAAGTACATCAGTACTGGAATAATGATACATCCCAACCAATGGAAGAAAAACAGAATAGTAAACACACCAGAGGCAAAATCAGATTGGGATAATCAGCTCCATATCTATCTTTTACTCCCTCCGAAGCTGCCTTTTGATAACAAAAGAAACAACTGTCCTCACGACAGTTGCTTTTATTTCAGCCAATCTTGGTGCAGGAACCTCCTTATAATAAGAAGTATTTTTGTTCTATCGGCGATACCTCAAATATATGTAGTCTATCAGTCTGATTCTACAAGCCGACGTCTCTCTGCTGAAAGCAAAGAGAAGCTTACAGTGGCTTCTCCTTTTTTGCTTTATGGATGATTGCTGTTGACTGTCTCAAACTTGATTGCCGTAATCTGAACGTCCCTCTTTACAATTGTCTGAAATATAAGTTTTCAGGATGCTCGCCATATATGAAGTGTACGACATTACACAGCCACACATCTTGTTTAAATCCTTCAAGGTTTTCAACTTGATAGGTGCCTCCGATTTCGTCATGGGCCACCAATCTTAGCTTAATTGGATTATCTTCAGATTCCTCCAGGCTGACGTCAACTGTTACGTACATGCCGTCTTCTGTCAGGTAATCAAGTAATGCGTCTGCGCCGTCAACCATTTCAAGGTCTTCCTGTTCGCCATAATATTCTGGCAGCACAACAAACCATCTGCCGTCTTCCCATTTTTCAAAAGTCAATTCCATTTTACCAATGATACTTATTAATAACTTGCTTAAAAATCGGTTCGTCAGAGATTGAAGCGAACAAAAGCATGCAGGAACGTATTTTCAGCACGCCCAAGTTACTGAAGATTTCATGAAGCGGCTTCTCAAGGTTTAGCAAAACCTTTGCTGCCTCAATGAGTCTTTCCCGCAGAATTGGATGCTCTATGTATGCCTTGGCCTCTTCACGGTCTTTAATGCCGTAAAACTCGGTCAGTTGACTTGTGCCCGACCTTTTCAACTGTGGATATACGTACCTCATCCAACATTCAAATCCGAGTTCTCCTTCCTGGATTTCAATAAGAGCCTGCTCATACAGTGTGTTGCCATGGATGGTCTTGCCTTCCTGGGCAGTCAGGAAACGCACCAAACCTTCATTGTTTTTCTTTTTTCCTTTCATATTATTAAGTTAAACCTCTCACTATATAATACCAAAAACACCGAAAAGGTAAACAGCCAATGTTTCATGGGAAGGAAATTGGGTTTTACTTAAAGTTTGTTTGGGTACTTTTAGCAAAATGACTATCTTTGTCATCAAAACATCACTACAATCTGAAAAAACATGATGAAGAAACTGTCTATCATATTCGTCCTGCTTGTTATGGCAGTTGGGGTGTCATTGGCTCAAGTATTGCAGTTCAAACGGCATGCTTTTACAGGCAAGTTCAATAAATCGAAGATTACCGTGAGTATTTGGTTCGAGGAAAACCGAGACGGTGACCTTTCCGGTGAGATTATATACACAAGCAGCAAGAAGAAAACCCCTATCCGTGTTTTTGGCACGGTGAACGAACTGCCGCAGAATCAGCTGAGATACTCCCTTTCCGAATACCAGGCCGACGGCAGTATATCCGGTTTCTTTAGTATCACCCACGATACAGACTCAGGCAAGTTTTCTGGCGAGTGGCATGACATGGGTTTTGGCGACCAACAGCGCACTTATACCATGAACCTCAATCTATCTTCGTTTCCTCAGGGTAAGGGAGGTTCTTTCCATCCTTGTTCAGATGCCCACGGTTATTTTTGTTATGACAGGCCTCATGAGTTCAAGGAACACCAGGGTGGGGCGGTTGAGATTTCCCGTGTTAGGGGCAATGTTGATAAAAGAAATGTAGACATTAGCAAGTATGATCCCCAGATTGCAGAGTATCATGGCGCAATGATTTTCAAGAATGGCCGTGCCGCAGACGGGTTGGATGATTGTGGCTATACCTTCATGATACAGGTGTACCGAGACTTTGTGCGTGTCCGTACAACTTCCGGACTTGACCATAGTTACGATTGTTTCGGTGCTTTTACAACGCTCGACGGCTTTTATTTAAAGACGAATGATTAGGTTGTATTCCACCCATTGGATGCCCTTTTGATATCATGCAAGTTGCTTTTACATATTTTAAGGTCAATTGTATCAGCATATCTATTTTATTGCTTACTTTTGCAAGCGGATAAGAAACGGGTATATTTGTCTGCCCGTTCGCAGTATACTTTTCATAAATGCTTATTAATATGATACATTTGCGATTTGCCTTCATTTTCTTTTTGTTCTGTTTCATTCTTCCAGCCGCAGGACAGGAGAGTGATCCTATAGCCGAATTGAAAGCCAAATCCGTGTCGACTGTTGCTGCCGACCAGCCAGGGGCTGCCAGTTTGCAAAAACCGGCGGAAAAAGATGCAGAGCCCGCTGATGATGAAGAGGCAGACGCAATGACTGCTGCACTCGACAGCGATGTTCAGGCCACGATGGCCGAAGCCCGTATTGAAAAAGATGAGATACCTGTCGAGGAGGTCTCTAATGAGGGATTCCGCAAATCGCTCAAGCGCAAATTTATCGAAGGCAATGCCGGCTTCATGTCTTTAGTGGCCCTTGCCCTGGTGTTGGGACTCGCTTTCTGTATAGAGCGCATTATCTATCTTACCCTTTCAGAGATTAATACCCGCCGTTTCCTCTCCGACCTTGATGAGAAGATACAAAAAGGCGATATAGAAGGAGCTACCGCATTGTGCCGCGAAACGCGTGGCCCTGTCGCCTCCATTTGTTGTCAGGGCCTGCTCAGGATGGATGAGAGGGTGGATGTGATTGAGCGTGCTGTCACCTCTTATGGCAGCGTGCAGGCCGCCTTGCTCGAAAGGGGATGCTCATGGATAACCCTGTGTATAGCAGTGGCACCTTCATTGGGATTCCTTGGCACAGTGATTGGCATGGTGATGGCTTTCGACCAGATACAAAATGCCGGTGATATCAGTCCACACATTGTGGCTGCCGGTATGAAGGTGGCGCTTATCACCACCATTTTCGGTATTATTGTGGCGCTCATTCTTCAGCTGTTCTACAATTTCATTCTCACCAAGATTGAGCATCTCACTGCTGAGATGGAAGATGCCGGTATTACTCTTCTCGATTCTATCGTGACATATAAAGCCCGGGGTGCAAAGCAATGAAAAAATCGCCATTCCGCATTTCCAGCTGTGTGTTGCGCATTTTGTCGGCAATCATCGCGCTCGTTTTCGTGTTGTTTTTCTTCATTGGCTATGACAGGTATTTTGAGGAAGACAGCAGGTTTAGGTCTCCATTGCTCACTGATGCACTGCTTGTATTTATAGGCCTGATGCTGCTTGGAACCTTGGTTGTCACAATTTGGTCGGTTGTGGTCACTTTTTACCGACGTGGTGCCCATGCAGCTATTCAAACCAGGCAAATGCCGGTTTCGAGGCTGAATTTGGGAATTACGGTTTTTGTGCTGATATCCGCGGTCTTGACATGGCTGTTTGGGTCTTCTGAACCAATGCTGGTGAATGGGGAAACCTTTGCCTCTCCTTTCTGGCTTCGCGTTGCCGACATGTTTGTGGGCACGTGTGTTGTGCTCACACTGGCCTCTTTCCTGTTGGTGGGTTATTCGTCGTGGCAATCATTGCTTAAAAAAAGAAGTAGACCATGAGAAGTATGCGCGACAGACGTTCCGTGCCAGGACTCAATACTGCTTCAGTGGCCGACATCTCTTTTACCCTGCTCATATTGTTCCTCGTGGTCACATCCATCGATACAGAGAAGGGCATACGCAGAAGGTTGCCGCCCAATGTGCCCGACAAGCAGATTAAAAAGGAACAAGAGGTGGCTGCCCGCAATGTTATGCGCATCCGTCTTCTCTCTGACAATACGCTGACAATTGACGGTGAGTCTGCGGCATTCAGCGAAATCAAAACACGCGTGATGCGTTTCGTCGAAAACCCTTCCAACTCTGAGAATCTGCCTGAAAAAGTGATGTCGAATATTCCACTGATAGGTTATCTTCCTGTCACGGAAAAACATGTGATTCAGCTCACAGCAGAGCGTTCGGCCGACTATCAGTCGTGGTTTACTGTGCAGAATGAGATAGTGTCGGCTTATACACAGTTGCGTGATGATTTCACATGCAGGCATTTCGGGCAGCATTATGCTGCCTGTACCGACCGCCAGAAAGAAGCTGCCAGGGCTTGTTACCCACAGCGGGTGTCTGAGGAATATTTGCGACGGAAAGGAGGTGACCTATGAGCAGTATCCGTCACCGTCGACAGATGCCCGGACTCAACACTTCTTCGTTGCCGGACCTGATTTTCACCGTTCTTTTTTTCTTTATGATTGTCACTCACATGCGTAGTGTACCCATTAAGGTGGCTTGTCGGGCTCCACAAGGGCATGAATTGTCGAAACTCGTCAAGAAGACCACTGTGGTGCATGTATGGATAGGCCGTCCGGTAGGACAGTCTTCTGCCGATTATCAGATTCAGGTGAACGACCGCATGGTGCCCTTGTCACAGTTGGCTTCAGTCTTGGTAGAAGAACGTGAACGCATGGCTGCGCAGGACTTGGAGAGCGTCTATGTCTCTCTGAAGGCAGACAGCAAGGCTCCTATGGGGCTGATCACCGATGTGAAATTGGCACTCCGTCAATCTAATCTGCTCCAGGTGGCATATTCGGCAGTGGAAAAGCCTTCAGAAGCTGCCAAATGAAGCAATTCCGTAAGTAATGGAAAGTTGATTAATCATCACTGATGGCTATGTAAACACAATGTTTACATATTTATTGTTTAAAATACAAAGAATATGGCTTGTTTTTTTTAAAAAACCGACAAATTTCTTTGATATGAACATTAAACTTGTTATCTTTGCATAGTTAGTTAAAATGTATCAGATGGATAATATCTGATTTTTTGTTGCAAACTATTATTCACACACAATTATTCTTTCTAAGTAAAAATATTATTATGGCATACCACGGTATAGATGCATTAGACAAGAAGATTTTGAAAATGATTTCAAGTGATGCCCGTGTGGCGTTTCTTGAAGTAGCACGTTCATGCAATGTGAGTGGCGCCGCCATTCATCAGCGCATACAGAAACTGACCAATCTCGGTGTAATCAAAGGTTCACAGTTCATTATCAACCCGGAGAAGATAGGGTATGAGACTTGTGCCTATATAGGACTTTATCTGAAAGACCCCGAGACATTTGATGAGGTGGTTGAGGAATTGAAAAAAATTCCCGAAGTGGTGGAATGCCACTATACCACGGGTGGATTTGATATGTTTATCAAGATATATGCCCGCAACAATCATCATCTGCTCAATATTATTCACGACAAGTTGCAGCCACTTGGACTTTCAAGGAGTGAGACCATCATCTCATTCAATGCTGCAATCGACCGTCAACTTCCAGTGACTGATTTTCCAGAGGAGGATAACGATTGATATAAAACGACAAATGCCTGGGCTCACAGGTATTTGTCGTTTTCATTAAGATTGAGCAGAAAAAAATGATGATGGCTGATAGAAAACCGTGTATCAGCCTTTGTCTCTATTATTTTCTTTTTTATAGTCCACGAAAGCGTATGCCTGTTGGTGGCGCTCATCAGGCTCGTGGTTTTCACGCCACACTTCCTGCCATTCGTCGTAGGGAGGAAAAAAGGCGTCAGCCTCTTTGGGAAGATCGTCAATTTCTGTCAGGTTCAGTATGTCAGCTTTGCTGATGGCTTGTTTATAGACACTCTCGCCGCCAATCACAAACACGTCCTCGTCGGCTTCACAGTGGGCCAGGGCTATTTCGAGTGAGGTGAAGCACTCGCATCTCTCAAATGTTTTCTTGCTGCGGGTCAGGACAATATTACGGCGGTTGGGCAGAGCCCCATGGGGCAACGACTCATAGGTGCGCCGTCCCATGATGATGGTGTGACCGGTGGTGAGCTGTTTGAACCGCTTCAAGTCGTTTGGCAGCCAGTAGAGCAGTTGGTTGTCTTTGCCGATGGCTCTGTTTCGGGCTACAGCGGCTATCAGATGGATATTCATATTGTTTTCATTATTTATACTGACACCTGTCCGGCAATATGTGGCCATGGGTTGTACCCTTCCAGTTTGAAGTCCTCGTATTTGAACCCGAAGATGTCTTTCACTTTCGGATTCAGCACCATGGTGGGCAGGGGGCGTGGAGTGCGTGACAACTGTAGTTTCACCTGGTCAAGATGGTTCAGGTAGATGTGCGTATCGCCTGTGGTGTGGATGAATTCGCCTGGTTTTAGTCCAGTCACCTGTGCCATCATAAGCAGCAGTAGGGCATACGAAGCGATATTGAACGGTACACCGAGGAAGGTGTCTGCCGACCGTTGATACAGTTGCAGGCTCAGCCGTCCATCGGCTACATAAAACTGAAACAGAGAGTGGCAAGGCGGCAGTGCCATCTTCTCCACTTCTGCCACGTTCCATGCGCTCACTATCATGCGTCTGGAGTCGGGGTGATGTTTTATCAAGTCCACCACATTTGCTATTTGGTCAATGGTGCCTCCTTGGTAGTCGGGCCAGGAACGCCATTGGTGCCCGTATACAGGTCCCAACTCACCGTTTTCGTCGGCCCATTCATTCCATATCCTCACACCATGTTCTTGCAGGTATTTCACGTTGGTGTCACCATTCAGAAACCATATCAGTTCGTGGATGATGGATTTGAGGTGTAGTTTCTTGGTGGTGAGTAAAGGGAAACCTTCTTCCATGTTGAAACGCATCTGATGGCCGAAAATACTGATGGTGCCCGTGCCTGTGCGGTCGGTTTTCTTTACTCCCTCGTCAAGGATACGCTTTAGTAGGTCAAGATATTGCTTCATGGTGGCATTTTTGTATTGTTTTATATTGAGTGGGGCATTATTTCTGTGCTAACAATCCGCCGTCATCTTCCGGGCAGTGGCTGCTCTTTATTTTCCATTCGGCGGGATACAGATTGTTGGTGCGGTTGCCCAAGTGTTTCACAAAGCCGATGGGAAGCCCTTGACAGGTAAGAAGCACCATACCTCTGGGCGTGTCGGCAGGAAGGGTAAGGTCTGTTGATTTCTGCAGGTAGGCAATGGCTGTTTTGCGGTCCACCTCCACACAGACCATTTGTTGCCTGTCCAGCTGTGTGGAGAGGGCCAGTGCCTGGGCAGGCAGGAAGTCTTTCCCTTTCCAGCTGCCCAATGCGATACCGGCGTGAATTATCCGCATGCCTTTGCTTTCATCGAAAGCTTGTACCCATTGTGCGGGAATAGCCAACTGCAGGTTGCCTGCTTCGCGCAGTATATAGTTTTCGGGGCTGATGACGGGAACTGGCGCAGGGCTTGTTTTCTGTCGGTTTGTTTGCCGTGCTTTTTTCTTACCCTTGTCTTTTTCTTTTGCGTTTGCTGGCAGGGAACACGGCAGAGAGTCGGCACCGGGTTTCCGCATCACAGCGAAGAACATTCCTTCCCCCTTGGCATGTCCGGGCAGGAAACGGTACACCGGTCGTTGCCAGTCGGGTGCGAGCGACCCCATAATGCCCCATTCTTCTTTTGTGTCCACGGGCAGCACAAGTGCACCTAATTCCTCTTCCATCCATGCCACATTGTCTTCGTTTTCCTTGCGGTTCAGTGTGCAGGTGGAGTAGATGAGCAGACCGCCCGATTTGAGGCATTGCCATGCTTCCTCCACAATCTCACGTTGCAATCGGCGACAGTTTTCCACATGCCCCGGAGCCCATTCTTCAATGGCGTTGGGATCTTTTCTGAACATGCCTTCGCCCGAGCAGGGAGCATCGGTCAGTATCACGTCAAAGGTCATGCCGCTCTTTCTGTAGTCGGAGGGATAGTTTTGTGTCACCACCACGTCTGGACACCCAAGTTTCATCAGGTTCTCAGCCAGTATGCATGCCCGGGTGCGTATGGGCTCATTGCTGAAGAGCAAGCTGCCTTGCGGGAGGGCTGTAAGCGCTGTTATCGACTTGCCTCCGGGTGCTGCGCAGAGGTCGAGCATTTTCACGGGATGGTCAATGTGTTGTCTGAGCGCCTGCGCTAAAAACATCGACGATGCCTCCTGCACATAATAGGCCCCGGCATGCAGCATGGGGTCGAAAGTGAAATTTGGCCGTCTGTTTAGGTAAAAACCTTCTTTGCACCATGGCACAGGTGAACTGCAGAGTCCGTCGGCAATAGGCATTGTGGCTTTCCATGGATTCAGTCTCACACTCACTGGCGGTTTCTCGTCAAGAGCCATGCTGTAATCATGGAAAAGGCTTTCGCCCATCCACTGTCGGGTATAGGATGAAAATTCTTCGGGCAGGTTCATGGCACGTCATGTCAGAAGTCAAAATCAAAAGCGTCATCATCGCTCTCCTCCAACTGAGGTTTGCTCTGTGGCGGGTTTTTCAGGTTACCCTCTTCATCAAGCATGCCGTAAGTAGTGCGCAGCACAATAAATTCGGTGCGTCGGTTCAGCTGGTTGCATATTTCCTGTTTCTCCTTGTCGTCCAGATTGGCGATAAATTCCTCGGTGAGCACGTCGCCATCCTTTAGCCAAGGATATTGCTGCACCTGTTTCTTCCTGATGGTTTTGGGCTTTTCTTTGCCATAGCCCATGGGTGTGAGGCGGTCGCTGGCTATGCCATGCTCTATCAGATAGTCTACCACGGTTTGTGCACGCCGTAGTGCCAGACGCCTGTTGTATTCCAAACCTCCTCTGTAATCGCAGTGGGCACTCAGCTCGATGGTCACATTGGGATTCTCATTGAGCAGTTTCACCAGTTCATCGAGGGCGGTGGTCGACTCTGGCCTTAATGTGGCCTTGTCGTAGTCATAGAAAATGTTGTCTATCATGACAGGAGCCACAATCGATGCCAGCGGGAATTGCAAGACATGCTCCTTCGAGTCGGTTAGTCGGCTTTCCGCTTTCAGTTCCTCCTTGTGGTTGAGGTATCCCTTGCAGGTGGCAAGAAGCACGTATTCCACACCATCGTCTATCACTTGTTCGAACGAACCGTCGCTCTTCACACTCAGTTTCAGGTTGGTGCCGTCGTTGCCCACCATGAAGACCTGTGCGGCTGGCAGTTCATACCCGTCCATCTCATAAACCCATCCCTTGATGGTCTGAACAATTTCGGGTTTCTCAAAGCTGAATATATGGTCCCATCCGCGTCCGTCACCTCGGTTGCTGCAGAAAAAGCCACGGTTGTGCGGTCCTTCAAATGTCATGCCAAAGTCATCACCCTGTGAGTTGAGAGGGAAGCCTGGATGCTCCAGTCTCCATTTCTTGTCTTCGCCAATTTTGGCAATAAAGATGTCGAGTCCGCCCATACCGGCATGTCCGTCGGACGAGAAGTAGAGGTCGCCGTTGGGTCTGAAGGTTGGAAACATCTCATCACCTTCGGTATTGATAGTGGCCCCCAGGTTTTCAACGGGGCCGTAATTGCCTGCCGACAGAACCTGAACTCTCCAGATGTCGAGACCACCCTGCCCACCTGGCATATCGGAGCAGAAATAGAGCCATTTGCCGTCGGGTGATATGGCGGGGTGGGCGAAACTGGAAAGAGTGTCTTTGGTTAGGGCTACTTCAGAGGGCTTTCCCCAGGCGGCATCCGACCTGCTGGCCTTCATAATCTTGGCGTAGCGAGGATATGAAGGGTCACTGGAGCATTGAGTGAGAAACATTTCCCTTTGGTCGGTAGAGAAACAGCAGGCTCCTTCATCATACTCTGTGTTCAGTCCGCTTTCTATCTTCTCGGGTTTGAGCCATTTCCCTTTTTCATCTTTCTGGGAGAAAAAAATATCGCCAGGTTTGGCACCTGTGATGCCGCTCAATTCATCGCCCACCGCCTCATTGCGGGTAGAACTGAAGTAGAGATATTCATATTGGTCGCCAAATAGCATGGGTGAATAGTCGGCGCGTCGTGAATTGAATATGTCCATCTTCTTTACTGTGTAGCGCGAGCCTTTTTCCTTCCACTCAGGTGCCATGCGTGCAGAACGCAAGCCCTCCACGGCCAAATCATCGCCGGGAAAGGAGTCAAGTACCAATTCAAACTCGGTAGCAGCCTCTTTGTAGTTGCCGTTTTTTAGCAGTTGGCGGGCGAATTCCATGTGTGTCATGGCATCGTCCTGCTTATATCTTATTACGTTGCGGTAGGCGGCTATCGCTTTCTGTGTGGAGTTGGTCTTCTGGTAACAAAAAGCCAGTTTTCGGGCAATTTGTCCTCGCTTTTCCCTTTGTTTGGCCGGGGTTTTGCTGTAGGCCGTCTTGTATTCGTAGGCAGCGTCAAAATATTCGCCCAGGGCAAGATATTTCTCACCCCGTTTCAAGTTCCTGTCGGCTCCACAGGCCGCAAGGAGCACACTCAGGGCAATAGCCCCGATTGATAAAATGTTCTTTTGCAATTGCATGTTATAATAATAACGTTCATGAGCGACATTTATTGTATAAAGATATTGTTCTATGGCTGAAAGGTATCGAGTTGTTGCAGTATCACTGATATATAAGTCTGTGCCACCTTGAGGACACAAATGTTAGTCATTTAAAGAAAAAATGAAGTTAAAAATTTGGTATTTTCGTAATAATTCATATCTTTGCGGTGCGTCTCATAATGTGAAGATGAGATGTTGTGAAAAACCAATACAACATATTTGCATTTTGACATTTGTGTGCAAACTTATATAATATAAACATAATCTATTATCATGACAACATCAACTAATCAAGACTCTGTAGGGAAGCAAAGGGCATACGACAGTTTCCTTGCTGAGATTAAACATTTTGTTCCGTCAGACAATATTTATACTGATGAGCTCCGCACTTTGGGATGGGGAACTGATGCCAGTTTCTATCGGCAGATACCAAAGATAGTGGTGCGTAGCGAGAACGAGGAACAATTGGCCAAAATTGTAAAGGCTTGTGCCCGTTTTAAGTTGCCGTTCACCTTCCGTGCGGCAGGAACCTCACTGTCAGGACAGAGTGTGAGTGATTCTGTTCTTATTGTGGCAGGCAAACATTGGGAAAAGTATGAGTTGGGACCTAATCAGGACACTATCCGTCTGCAGCCGGGTATCGTGGGAGCCCGTGTGAATGAAATACTAAAGCCCTATGGCAGGGTGTTCCCGCCCGATCCAGCCTCCATAGGCAGCGCCATGGTGGGTGGTATCGTGATTAACAATGCGTCGGGTATGAACTGCGGTGTGCATGCTAACAGCGACCGTATGATGGTAAGTGCGCGCATCATACTCACCGACGGCACATTGGTGGATACCGCCGACGAGAAGAGCAAGGCCGAATTCCGCAAGACACATCCTGACTTCATCAAGAAGATTGAAGACTTGCGTGACAAGGTGCGTGCTGACAAGGAACTCTCGGAGCGCATTCGCATCAAATACAGCATCAAGAATGTGACGGGTCTTAACCTGCGTCCGCTACTTGCCTATGATGACCCGTTCGACATCATGGCACATTGTATGGTGGGCTCAGAAGGCACACTGGCCTTCATTTCAGAGGTCACTATGAAGACCCTTTACGACTATAAGTACAAGGCATCGGCCATGGTCTATTTCCTCACCATGAAGGAAAGTTGTGAGGCTGTGGTGGCTATGAAGAAACTTAAGGCAGGTGATGATGACCTGAAGATGAGTGCTGAGAATTTGGTGGTGAAGAGTGCCGAGATGCTCGACTATATGTCGCTCAACTCTGTGGATGACCCTGTCTTTCTGCAGTACAAAAAAGATGTCGATGCAGGAAAGATTCCAGGTGTGGCCCCCGGCGACTACCACAACCTGACAGCGATTCTTACCGAGACGAAGGGCATCACGCACGAGCAGTTGCTTGACAAGATAGCCACGGTGAAGAAATGCCTGAGCCAATTCAAACTTTACATTCCTGCCGAGTTTACCGAAGATCCGGCAGTCTATGGCAAGTACTGGGCCATCCGCTCTGGTATCTTCCCCTCTGTGGGCGGTACACGTCCCGTGGGCACATCCTGCCTTATTGAAGATGTGGCTTTCCACATCGACGACCTGCCTGAGGCAACGGTTAAGTTGCAGAAACTCATCGCCGATCATGGCTATTCAGATGCATGTATTTACGGGCATGCTTTTGAAGGCAATTATCACTTCATTCTGAACCAAAGTTTCAAGAGCGAGAGCGAGGTTCGACGTTACGAGGAGATGATGCGCGATGTGGCCCGCCTTGTGGTGGAGGAATATGACGGCTCACTCAAAGCTGAGCATGGCACAGGCCGTAACATGGCTCCCTTCGTGAAATATGAATGGCGAGACAAGGCTTACGAAGCCATGAAAGAGCTCAAAGCTATTTTCGACCCCGACGGATTGCTTAATCAGGGCGTTATTTTCAATGACGACCCAGAGTGCTTCATAAAGTGTCTCAAACCGCTTCCTGTGCTTGACTACGATTTTGACAGCGTGCCCGACGGTGGTGCCTACCTCAAACTTGAGGGTGGCAAGGTGTCAACAGCCAAGGAAACCATTGAGGCTGTGAAACGTGCCAACAAATGTATTGAGTGTGGTTTCTGCGAGGTGAACTGTATGTCTTGTGGTCTTACACTCTCCTCACGTATGCGTATTGCCGTTCAGCGAGAGATACGAGAGTTGGAGAATACCGGTGCCAATCCAGAGCGTGTGGCCACGCTGAAGCGGCAATACAAATATTATGGCGACCAGACTTGTGCCACCGACGGCCTGTGCTCCACCTCATGCCCCATGAAGATCAATACAGGTGAGTTGACACACCTGATCCGTCAGATGGACATGCTTAACAACAAGAAAGGCTATAAGTTGGGCGAGTATGCCGCCAACCACATGGCCAGCATCAAGTCTGGGCTGCGAGTTGTGCTCGATGTGGCCAATCTTGGACACACAGTGCTGGGCTCATCACTTATGTCAGGAATATGTAGCGGCTTGAATAAGATGGGTGTTCCTCTTTGGACTACAGCCATGCCTAAGAAGGCGAGCCAGCCACGTCCCGGCTCACATGTAGGCAAGGCCGAGACAGAAGAACTCAAGGTCGTTTACTTCCCAAGTTGTATCAACCAGACCATGGGACTTGCCAAGGGGGCTCCGGTGAAGAACTCGCTTGTCAACGAGACCTGCCAGTTGCTCAACAAGGCCGGATTCGAGGTCATTTTCCCGCAAGGAATGGACAAAATGTGCTGTGGACAGATCTGGGAGAGCAAGGGTATGCTCGATATCGCTGACCGCAAGAGCGGTGAACTCGAGGAGGCTCTATGGGAGGCAAGTGGCCAGGGCCGCTATCCCATACTGTGCGACCAGAGTCCGTGCCTGCACCGCATGAAGAAAGTGATGAAGAAGCTGAAACTCTACGAGCCGGCAGAGTTTATCATGGTCTATCTGAAAGACCGTCTCAACTTCCATCCCATTGACCGCCATGTGGCGCTCCATCTCACTTGTTCCACACGTGAGATGGGTGTGAGCCAGCACCTTATCGACCTGGCTAAGTTGTGCAGTCGCAATGTGTTCCTGCCCGAGGGCGTTGGATGCTGTGGATTTGCCGGCGACCGTGGTTTCACCTATCCTGAGATGAACAAGTATGCTCTGCGCAAGCTCCGTCCGCAGATAGAGAAGAACCATATCGAGATAGGTTATTCCAACAGCCGCACATGTGAGATAGGTTTGCAGACCAATACCGACATTCCTTACATGAGTATCATTTATCTTGTGAACGAATGCACCACTAAGAAATAAACAGTTAAAAAACATATTAGAAATGGGGATGATGGTCTCAATCGCCGTCATCTCCATTTCTTGTATGGGCAAGGTTATTCAAAGATACTCTTCCCGGTGAGGAAAAAACATGTTTTTTCAGTCAAACTACTTTGGGGCATTGAACAGAAGCCCTGTACGTTTGATTTGCAAACCTTAATGGCATAGTTTTGACTATTTTAACCGCTAAACACAAAAAACACAGAATTTTTTATTTATTTTTGCAGCCACTTACAGATGTCGTTTTATGTGTAAACCGTGAGTAAGGTCAGGCTGACCTGATTTATGGCAACTTGAAACCATATTTAAAATCAATCTACATAAAGCAAATGAAAGAAAAAGCAATGAATCAGAAATTGGTAGTGAGGCCCATAGTGGGATGCCTCACCCATTCCCACTTTTGGGAGGGCCCATGCCGGGCAGGATATGCCAAGGATATGACACCCGAGGCTGAGAGTGCCGCAGCCGATGCCGCTTTTGAGAACGCCAAGGCACAGCTAGCATCAGTTACCCCGGAGATAGAAATGCTGCCGGCTGTCGATGCCCGCTATGATGAAAAATTCGTGGTGAGTCCCGCTATTTACGCACAGATTGAAGAAGACATCGACCGGGTGGACTTTTTCCTCTGTATGAACTGGCGCATTCCCAAGCTGGAGCGTTACCACAAGACTGTGGTCATCATGCAAAATGGAAACGAGGGCATCGATTTCGCCGCATATTGTCGCTCCATTGGTTTAGAGGCCTATGTCTGTATGGATTTGGCAGACCTCAATGAGTTGGCACACATACTGTGGGTGCGCAAGGTGGTGGCGAATACGCGGGCTCTTGTCCTCACGCATGGAAGCATGCCTACCTTCGGCCTTCAGAGCGTGATTCGTGACCCAGAGCTCATACACCAGCGTTACGGTATGGAAATAGTGAAAATGCCGTTCCGCGATATCTTCAGCTATATGGACAAAGTATCTGACGAGGAAGCCTTGCCCATCGCTGAGCGTGTGTGGGAAGGTGCCTTGGAGCGGAAAGTGCGCAAGGACTGGTTCCTGAACGATATCAAATATTACCTTGCAGCCAAAAGAATGATGGAGGAGTATCAATGTAATGCTTTCTCCACTGCCTGCCATGAACTTTGCACCAGCGAGATACCCCAGCAGAGGAAGTTCACTCCTTGCACCTGCCATTCGCTGCTCAAGGATGAGGGATATCCCAGCGGCTGCGAGGAAGACCTCAATGCCCTGCTCGCTATGACCATTATGCAGGCTGCCGCCATGCGTCCGGCATTTATGGGCAATCCGAATATGGAAACAGATGAATTGCTCCGTATACACCATGCTGTGCCTGCGCTCTGCATGAACGGTTACAGCAAAAAACCGCTTCGTTACAAACTGTGGGCCTTCACTGGTCAGGGCTTTGGCGGCAAACTGCAGGTGGACTTCACCGAAAACGAAGAACAATACATCACCTTAGGACGTTTTAACCCTATGGCCGACACCATCAGTGTGAAACGTGGCGAGGTGCTGCGCTCTGAGTTTGAAGAAGTTTACTGCTCACCTTACTACTATATCAAGATGGACGATGCCCGTGGATTCATGCATCAGTTGGCTGGATTCGGTCACCATCAGGTACTTGTCTTTGGCGATTATACCCGTATGCTCCACCTGATAGGCAAGGTGATGGGATTCAAGGTAATGGAGCATAAATGATTTATCTCAATCAGGCTGCCACCAGCTACCCCAAGCCTCCTTCTGTGTCACAGGCAGTTACACAGGCCATGAACCAACTGCCACAAAGTTCGCTGCGTAGTTCTCTATCAGACAGGCAGGACATTGTGGGACAATTACGCGTGCTCATGGCAGAACTGCTACAAACTCCGCATGTCGACAGAGTGTATTTCAGCAGTGGCGCCACTGATTCTCTCAATCGTCTGATAGGCGGTCTGGGGAATGTCAGAATGGCTGCCATTGCCGACAATCACAACAGTGTGCTGCGCCCTCTCTTCAATCGAAATGCAGCCAAACCCGTCATTCTTGAAACTGTGGAGCAAGTGGAGCAGATGGAACGGACCGATTGGCTGATTGTGCCTCATTGCTCTAATGTGACAGGCAGGGTATACGACATTGCAACAATATGCCGTATGGCCCATGCCCGGGGCATCCGAGTGATGGTTGATGCCGCCCAAAGCTTGGGATGCCAGCCTATGGATGTGGAAGGGTGGGGGATTGATGCCCTTGCCTTCACCGGTCATAAGGCACTGTATGGTCCTCAGGGCACAGGAGGCTATTATGTGAGTCCTGATGTGATGCTCCGGCCCACAGTATTCGGCGGTACTGGTCGCGACAGCCGTGTCGTGAGTTATGCCGATGGTGAATGGGAATACGAACCGGGCACACCCAATGGTCCAGGACTGGCAGGCTTGCTTGCTGGTGCGAGCTATGTGATGGAGCGGGGTGTTGATAATATTTGTCGGCAGTTGTACGGTCAAATCAAAGCTCTTATAGAGCTAATGGAAGAGATTCCTCATGTGAGGCTTTACTGCCCAGAAAGGAGCGAACATGGTCCTTTGGTCAGTTTCAATGTTGAAGGACTCGATCCTGCTGATGTGGGTTATATCCTTCAGAATGTTTATGGCATCACAGTCCGTACTGGTCTGCATTGTGCCCCGCTTTGTCATAAGCAGATGGGAACCTTTCCTCATGGAACAGTGCGTGTGAGCATCTCCACCTTCAACAGCACTCGCGACATAGAATCTTTGATTGATGCCCTCAAAGAGATAACATCGTCTTTATGAAAATATTGCAAATCACCCCTTCGCCGGAACCTTGTGTGGAAGCAGGCTGGTATGCCTCGCAATATTGCCTTGACGGTAAGATAACACGTGAGTTCGTCCTCTCGCTCCGTCCATTGGGCAGCCTGCTCCTATTGGATCATCTGCGTCAGCCTTTTTTCAAGATTGAGAGCCATCACTATATGATAAAGGGTTTGCTTGGCGACAGCAGCATACGAGTGGCCTTGCACCGCGACCATGAGCAGGAGGTTGTGGCAATACAGAAAGCCATCGCTGCTTTCTGAAAGGCAGGCAATCATAAAAAGATAAACATGAATAAATGCCGGTTTCGGTTTTTTTGTCTATTTTTGCATCCAAATTCAGAAACATCTCATTTATATGATAACACTTTATCCAAAACTCATCATGGACGCCTTGGCCACCGTGGTCTATCCAGGCACAAAAAAGAATCTGGTGGAGAGCGGCATGGTGGAGGACAACATGCGTATTGACGGCATGAAAGTGTCGTTCTCACTCATTTTCAAGCGTGAAACAGACCCTTTTCTCAAATCTACCTTAAAAGCTGCCGAGGCGGCCATTCACTACCATGTGGACAAAGAGGTCGAGGTCACCATCACTCCCGTATTTGAGTCAAAACCGCGACCTGAGGCCGGCAAGATGCTGCCGGGGGTGAAAAACATCATTGCCGTGAGTTCTGGCAAAGGTGGTGTGGGCAAGAGCACAGTGGCGGTGAATCTGGCTGTGGCACTGGCCCGACTTGGCTACCGTGTGGGTTTGCTCGACACAGATATCTTCGGTCCGTCGTTGCCCAAAATGTTCGGTATGGAAGGAGAGAAAATATATTCGGTCGAGGTGGACGGACGTCAGCTTATAGAGCCGGTGGAAAAATATGGTGTAAAGATGCTGAGCATCGGATTCTTCGTTCATCCCGACACGGCCATGCTGTGGAGGGGAGGCATGGCTTCGAATGCCCTGAAACAGCTTATCGGTGATTCTGACTGGGGTGAACTCGACTACTTCATCCTCGACACTCCTCCGGGAACAAGCGATATTCACCTTACCTTGCTGCAGTCATTGGCCATTACGGGTGCAGTCATAGTGAGCACGCCACAGAAGGTGGCTTTGGCAGATGCAAGGAAAGGTATCGACATGTATCGCAATGACAAGGTGAATGTGCCAATCCTGGGACTGGTGGAAAATATGGCATGGTTCACACCTGCCGAGTTGCCCCAAAACAAATATTATATTTTCGGCCGCGAGGGTTGCAAACAACTGGCCCAGGAACTGGATATCCCTTTGTTGGCCCAGATACCAGTTGTGCAGGGCATCTGTGAGAGCGGTGACAACGGAACTCCCGTAGCTATGAACAGCGACTCAATGACCGGACTGGCGTTTATCAATCTGGCACAGAGCGTGGTGACAGTGGTGAACCGTCGCAACCGTGAGATGGCCCCTACAAAAATAGTGGGTGTTGCCAAAAAGTAGTTTGTTGTCTAATAAATTGTTATAATCCCTCGCAGATGAAATGAAACAATCTGCGGGGGATTAATTATGGTAAAACACATACTGCCACTGTGATGCCCATCGTACCGATCCGAATATAAAAAAGGATGCCCATAATATAGCGGGAAACAGTCTAGATTTCATAAAAAGTGTGTAAACGTTCCTTATGTTATAACCTTATGTTAGAATATGTTTTGCTGCTGTCTGTCAAGAAAAGTATTTGTGAAGAAAAAATGAACAAATTATTTGATTTTCTCGCAAATAACATTTGCTGATTTTATTTTTTTAATTATATTTGCGAAGTTTTAATTCATTATCTAGGATGGAGAAACATGGTTTTTTATACAAAGTTTTTCATCTGTATTATGATGGGTTCAAGTCAATGACCTTGGGACGCACCTTGTGGGCCATCATCCTGGTGAAGCTTTTTATCATTTTTGTTGTGCTCAAGCTGTTTTTCTTCCCTAATTTTCTGAAACAGAAAGCACCAGAGGGAGAGGAGGCCGCCTATGTGAGCGAACAAATGGTGGAAAGGGCCATACATCCTTGACATAAATGATCACAGAATGATATAGCAAATCTTATCAATCAAATACCCATATGACGCACCAGATTATTATGAACATTGATGCCGGCATGATAGATTGGGCGAGAGCGCAATTCGCTCTTACTGCTATCTACCACTGGCTGTTTGTCCCGCTTACGTTGGGATTGGCCCTTATCATGGGCATTATGGAAACGTATTACTACCGCACCAAGGATGAGTTCTGGAAACGCACTTCGCAGTTCTGGCAGAAACTCTTTGGTGTAAACTTTGCCATGGGTGTGGCCACAGGTATCATTCTTGAGTTTGAGTTCGGTACCAATTGGAGCAACTATTCCTGGTTTGTGGGCGACATATTCGGTGCTCCTCTTGCAATCGAAGGTATTGTGGCATTCTTCATGGAGTCAACTTTCGTGGCCGTGATGTACTTCGGTTGGAAGAAGGTTTCGCCGGGATTCCACCTCGCTTCCACTTGGCTTACCGGACTGGGTGCCACCATCTCAGCTTGGTGGATTCTCGTTGCCAATTCGTGGATGCAGTATCCTGTGGGCTGCGAGTTCAACCCTGATACCATGCGTAATGAGATGGTTTCATTTGCCGATGTGGCATTGTCTCCATTCGCTGTTGACAAGTTCTGCCACACAGTGACTTCCGCCTGGATTATTGGAGCGATTTTCACAGTGGCTGTATCGGGATGGTACCTGCTTAAGAATCGTGAGCAAAAGATGGCACTTGCCAGCATGAAAATCGGTGCATGTGTGGGTCTTGTGGCCTCGTTGCTTGCAGCTGGAACGGGCGACCACTCAGCCTATACCATTGCCAAGGTGCAGCCCATGAAATTGGCTGCCATGGAGGCTCTTTACAATGGAGGTGAGGATCAGGGACTGACCATTATCGCAGCGGTGAATCCTTTCGCACAGCCCGATTATGCTAATGAGGAGGCGGCACCGCTAAAGATAGAGGTACCCAATATGCTGTCTTTTATGGCTACGCACGACTTCCACGGTTTTGTACCGGGTGTGAACGACATCATCAAGGGTGGTTATACCCAACCCGACGGGCAGACTGCTTTGTCACTTTCTGAAAAGATTACCCGTGGCCAAAAAGCCATCACGGCTCTGGGTGAGTTCAGAAAGCTGAAAGAGGATAAAGCCGCTCCAGAGATTATCGATCAAAAGAAGGCGGAATTGCTTGAAAACATGCCTTATTTCGGTTACGGATATATTAAGAGTGCCGACCAAATCGTGCCCTTCATCCCCATCAATTTTTATGCGTTCCGCATCATGGTGGGTATGGGATGTCTCTTCATCCTTTTCTTCGCTGTGACACTCTTCCTGGCATATAAGAAAGATATTACAAAAATTAGATGGTGGCATGTGTTCGCCATTGTGCTGGTACCTCTTGCCTATGTTGCCAGCGAGTCGGGCTGGCTCGTGGCTGAGTTCGGACGTCAGCCCTGGACAATACAGGACATGATGCCCACATGGATAGGTGTGAGCGACCTGGGCTCAAGTGCCGTGAAACTCACTTTCTTCCTCTTCCTCTTCCTTTTCACCGCCTTGTTGGCAGTGGAAATCAATATCCTCTTCAAGCAAATAAAGAAGGGACCTGACCATTCTACTAACGAATAATACATTACAGTTATGACATACGAATTCTTGCAACAATATTGGTGGTTCCTGGTGTCGCTGCTGGGTGCGCTGCTCGTCTTCCTGATGTTCGTACAAGGAGCCAATTCGTTGATTTTCTCGTTGGGACGTACAGAAGAGGAACGCAGACTCGTGGTCAATTCCACCGGAAGGAAATGGGAATTTACATTTACCACACTTGTCACCTTCGGCGGAGCTTTCTTCGCCTCCTTCCCCTTGTTCTACAGTACCAGTTTCGGAGGTGCCTACTGGCTTTGGATGATTATTCTCTTCTCCTTCGTACTGCAGGCTGTGAGTTATGAGTTTCAAAACAAACTGGGCAACCTCTTGGGCACCAACACTTTCAGATGGTTTCTTGTCCTGAATGGCATCTTGGGACCGTTGCTTCTTGGAGGTGCTGTGGCTACCTTCTTTAATGGTTCCAACTTCGTGGTCGACAAGATGAGCATCACCGATGGATTGCAACCTGTGATAAGCCGCTGGGCCAATGCCAGTCATGGTCTGGATGCTTTGCTCGACCCATGGAATCTTGTGTTTGGACTCTCTGTGTTCTTCCTGGCCCGTGTGCTCGGCATACTCTATGTGATGAACAATGTGAACGATGAGAATATCCGCTCAAGGGGAAGTGTGAGGCTGTTGGGCGCTGTGGTGCCTTTCCTTGTTCTCTTCCTTGCCTTCCTGGTGCGCACGCTGCTTAAGGACGGCTATGCCTACGACCCTGCCACGGGGGTCATTATGATGGAGCCCTTGAAGTATCTGCACAATCTTTTGGACATGTGGTATCTCACCGTGATACTGCTCATCGGTGTAGTATTGCTGCTTTACGGTGTGATACGCACTATTGTGAGCAAAACCTATGTGGGAGGTATCTGGCCTGCCGGTATAGGTGTGGTGTTGGTGGTACTGGTGCTCCTCCTTTGCGCCGGATGGAACAATACCGCCTATTATCCGTCGAATATGGACCTGCAGAGCAGTCTGACAATTGTCAACAGCTGCAGTTCGGAGTTCACTTTGCGCACTATGGCGGTGGTGAGCCTGCTCATACCTTTCGTGCTGGCATATATCATCTACGCTTGGTGGTCGATTGACAAGAAAAAATTGGATAAAGACGAATTGAAAGAAGGCGGTCACGCCTATTAATAGAATGAAACACAATTATCTTGTTACTGTAATACTGGCCTGGGCATGTATCATTATGGTGCATGCCCAGGGCACTTATTACTCCATAGAGGAGATAACAAGTGAGACGGACTCGGTGGCGGAAATAATCAACTCGAATCGGCCCCGCGTGAGACTGCACACTACACATGGCGACATCTGCTTGGAACTCTACAATGAGACACCCCTGCACCGTGATAATTTCCTGCGACTGGTGGAAAGTGGTTTCTATGAGGGAACCCTTTTCCACAGGGTGATACGCGACTTCATGATTCAAGGTGGTGACCCCAATAGCAGGAACGCGACTCCTGATCAGGAACTTGGTGACGAGGATGACGACTGCACCATCGAGGCGGAGATCAGATATCCGCAAATCTTCCATAAGCGTGGTGTTCTGGCTGCTGCAAGAGAAGGTGATTTGTATAATCCGGAGCGGAGGTCATCATGCCATCAGTTTTATATAGTTTGCGGCCATCGCTTCGATGATTATCAGCTCGACTACACACAGACGAGACTCGACCAGGACACAAATGGTGCTGTGAAACTGACACCAGAAGTAAGGGATGTGTACAAAAAGGTAGGAGGCACACCTCATCTCGACGGCCAGTACACCGTGTTTGGTGAAGTGACTGAAGGAATGGATATCGTTTTGGCGATAAGCTATTTGGAAACCAACCCCGATGACCGTCCGTTTCGTGACGTGCGTATCCTTAAAGCCACTGTGGAACAGCGCTGAGCAGCTGCTATCTGCTTAGAATGCTGCTGGAAGCGCCGATAGTTGGTAGTATAGTGTGAGGGCCATCCGGTAGTGGCCGTCATCGTTGGGGTGGAGCTGGTCTTTCAACGGATTGGCGAAATAGCGCAGCCCCTCAGCTATCATCGGCTGAAGACCTGTGACACTGTGAAAGTCGACAACAGGAAAGCCCCAAATCTGTGCGGCCTCGCGTACCGACTCCACGTAACGGTTGAAATATTCGCCGCAACTGTTCTGATAGGCTTCGGTGGGCTGTATGTTTTTGTCACTGAAGTTGGCATAGGCTCTGTGTAGTGGGGTCAGCAACACAATCTGTTTGTCAGGATACATCTGCTTTACTTTCTCCAAGGCTATGTTAATACGTCCGCGGTAGGTGGTGCTGTCCTTGATGAGTGTCCGCATTTTGCGTTGTACCATTGCCTTGGGCGCATGCACGGCAGCCAACACTTGCTCGTCGGTTTCCTCGAACCATTCACCAATGGGAATGCCTGCATTGAAGTCGTTGGTTCCTACAAAAATGATGATGGCGTCGACATCATTGCCGTGTTCTTGCCACAGTTGGTCGGCTTGGTGGGGTATGTTGTCCCACTGCCGGCCACTGACGGCATAGACATACGACGTGGTGCCAAGCCATGACTCGAGAAAATTCCAGTACTTGGCCACGGAACCACTGTTTCTCGGGTCAGTAATAGAGTCACCGAAATAACCGATTCTTTTTCCTGTCCATGGATGAACCCCGTAGGTTGGGGTAGGGTAATGACTCACCATCTCTGATTTTTTGTCTTGCGACGAGATGGCAAGACTATAAAAACATGTGAGGAGCAATAATAGCAGAGTTTTTTTTCTCATAATTGACTTTTATGATTTCTTAGTGCAAAGATAATGAAAATTGCACTTAATGCAATTATTATTTTTATTTTCTAATTCTTTTATGTCTATATTATAATTTTTGTGTTGATTTATTTTAGCCAAACGGAAGGGGAATATTATTTTTTTTTGTATTTTTGGAAAATATTATTCAATAACTTAATAATCTCGTTAATAATCGATGCTTATGAAAAGATTTTTGTTATTCAGCATGTTGTTTTTTACGGTAGGCATATTTGTTGGCCGGGCGCAAAACGACTACACAGAATTTTCAAAGGATGGCTCTGTTTACCGTCGGTATGGTTCATCTAAACAAGCCCATTGGAGAGGGGTCGTGGACGGCTATAACAAAGACTTTCTTATTGTACCTAAAGAAGTTCGGATTAATAATGAATTGTTGTCTGTTGTATGTGATCCTGATTTTGATAGAAAGGATTATGTGTTGTCAATTCCTTATTTGTCATTCAGAACTGGATTTTACAATGAAAATGATGCAAACGTAACTGCTTTACGCTGTAATACCTTATTATTTGCTGAAGGTGCTGATAGGATAGGTGGACACTTTCCTGTGGATATTAATTGTAAGACATTGGTTTTACCTTCTACATTTGATTTACTGGCAAACATTTTTACGCGGAGGGGGTCTGATTTTGCAGTAAGACAAACACCTCAATGCGAAAATATATTCATTTTTGGTGAAGACAAAACCAGATTTGATAATCTTCTTAAGTATCTTGATAATTGTGAAGTAAGACAAGGTAACCCTGTCGCAGCTCTTTACGTAAACTCCAATTTGGTCAATTATTTGAAGAATTCAGCGGTTGCCACCCTTGTCAAGGAAATAAAGGCCATACCAGAGGGGATGAGTATTGATGCGGATGACACTTGTGCTTCTATGGGAGTGAAATGGGTGGTGGATGGCCAAAACTTTGTCTGGTATGAACCAAAGGAATATTTGGAACCATATCTTAATGAACATGCCGCTTGGAAAGGTGTCGTCAGTGATTATGACAAAAGTTATCTTATAATACCGGACAAAGTTGTTCATCCCTTCACTGGCGAGGAACTGAGAGTTTCTGGATCAGATGACGAACAAATTTGCGTCGGTGGAGATGCATTTCGTTTTCTGAATTATGATTTCATATCCAGTATCGGTCTTGAAAGTGCAAGAATGCAATTCAACACTCTTGTATTGAGAGAGGGAACTTTAGGAGACGGAAGTGGTAATGAAGATTTTCATAATTTTTATACTGGAGAAACGCTTGTTTTGCCATCCTCGCTTATGGGTATTGATTTTTTCTCGGCGATGCCAATGATGCCTAATTTCCCTTCAGTTTCGAATGTTTACTGGTTTGTAAAGGACAAAAAACACTGCGAGAGTGTCCTGAGGGTACTTATTGAGAGAACAACACTTTTTGACGAGGAATTTACAATAAAGACATACAAAGGCACACTTTATGTGCCTGCCGATATGGTAAGTTACGTGAAGAGTCTTGTTGATGACTGGATTCCCAATATAAAACCAATTCCTGAGGGTGTCACAATTGAGTCGTTCGACACTGTAACCTTTCAGATATATTATAATGAGACTGCCAGGACTGCGCGTGTGGGGGGATTCAAACCTGAGTTTGCCGATACGAAGTCTTTGAAGATTCCTGCGGTTATCATGAAGAACGGAATACCGTATGCTGTCGATGCTGTAGGTAATTTCTCAAACAACACTTCAATTGAGAGTGTTGAGATAGCTGAAGGTGTGAAACAGATTTTGCCAAACTGTTTTGCCGGTTGCTCAAACTTGTCAACAGTGGTCTTCCCTTCCAGTATTGAAACAATAGATAACTATGCTTTCATGAACTGCGTAAAGCTTAGTCATGTGGACTTACCCGCCAACCTTAATAGTCTTGGTCATAATGTGTTCTTATCTTGCACTGGTTTGCAGTCTTTTTCTTTGATGGGTGGGAAACTAACCAGTATTCCGACTGGCGCATTTAAAGGCTGTTCAAGTCTGAAAGAGATAAACCTTCCCGAAGGTGTTGAATCAGTAGGCAAAGAAGCATTCAATGGATGTGATGCAGTAACCAATATCACATTGCCTTCAACTATAACATCATTGGGCACAACCGCCTTTAATATTAATAATGAAAATGTCTCTATAATAACAATGTCGGAAACGGGCTACGACTTCAATTATTTTGTTTTCAACGACAATCTCTATAAGACAGCCCAAGTGACAGTCCCAAGTGATGTTGCGAGATCAAATTATGCCACTACCAATTGGATTAGATTTAAAAAACTGAAGCTGAAATATAAGAAAAAGACTCAGCCGACTAAACCAAATCCGGTGAGAAGAACCTCATGATTTGTCTTTCAGATTGTTGATATCAGTTGCGTTGAGAATTGAAGAACACCGTTTCTGAATGTGTGCGATTTTTCAAGGTCGTAATATTTTTGCCAGCAACGGTAAAACTACTTCTTCGCGTACATTAATATATTAAATGGTAAAAAAGTGGTTGAAATTGAAAACTAATTATATCGCTCCGCAAATCTAAACAATTGTTTGCGAGTCTCAGTCTTTTCCCAGAAAGTAGCATAATATTTGGTGCTTTCTGGGACTTTTTTCTTCCTTTCTCTTGATTTCTGTCAAGAATCGCGAAAATTTTCATTGTATTGCGAAAAAAGTCGTTGAAAAATTTGGAGGGAGCGTGTAAAGTGTATACCTTTGCATCCGCTTTCGGCTCAGAAACGGGCCGTGTGCTTGAAAAGAAGTCGTTCTTTGACAGGATTACATAAAAGACAGAAGAAGTAGTACAAGAGCGCCGTCTCCTTGTTGGGGCGGCGAGGGTAAAGCTACCGTCACGGCGCTTTTATGCGCCGGGTGGGTGATTGATTTGCCGGACTTGACACTTCC
>JAEEGL011081394.1_pt1 | contig 51808 bp, 42 predicted proteins | sample 9134231 | NCBI WGS metagenome assembly JAEEGL01 (sample SAMN16246548, study PRJNA631951) | gut metagenome | biome: gut microbiome; feature: rumen; material: fiber-attached | host: Bos | place: Iran: Karaj | collected 2018-10
CCGAGATGAAGCGCACTTATCAACCTTCAAACAGAAAACGTAGAAACAAACACGGTTTCAGAGAGAGAATGTCAACGGCTAACGGCCGTAAAGTCTTGGCTCGCAGAAGAGCCAAAGGCAGAAAAAAACTTACAGTTTCTGACGAGTATTAATTTTCGGAAGCCGTTATATTTCTCATTTAAGGTAACGAAGGCGACCCCCATCGGGAATCGCCTTTTGTTGTTTTGTTATTAGTGGAACTTGCCTTGTGCCTTGAGTTGATAATAGTGTTCCTGGTCTCGGAACTTAAAAACCTTAGCAGGATTACCACCCGCGATAGCACAAGAAGGGATGTCATTCACCACCACCGCTCCTGCCTGAATGATAGCTCCTTCCCCAATATTCACTCCTCCTAGTATAATCACTCTGTTGCCCAGCCATACATTATCTCCTATCGCGACATCTTTTATTACATATGTGTTGTCATATGGAATCTCATTCCCTTCATAATTATGGTTTTGCGTAATAATCATACATCCCTTTCCCGAATGAAAATTATCACCAAACGACACCTCACCTCTTCCTACGACTTCAAGTCCATTAAAATTCGTATTATGCCCCAAAACCGTATTGCGAGTTAGTATTGTCTTTCCATGAATATGCAACCCTCCTTTATGCGACTTCACTACTTTCAGCATTAGCATACCATATAGCCAAAACCACAGTTTTGGCAACATCGACATAATGTTTTGAACAAATTTCATTTGTTATATCTTTCTAAATATTACACTTGTAGATAATCTCCTCACCCCGCCTGGCCAAATGCATCCGTTGTCGCTGCTCGTCAGACATCTCATAAAATATCCGGTCCTCCGTCACCTTAAAACCTGCCTTGCGCAACACCTCGGCATAGTCGCGACCAAACTGGCGCACATGGTCATATTGCCCAAACAGGCGTTCACGCTCTTTCGGATCAGTTATGCTAGGGTTTTCAAACGTGTCAACGTCAGGATTAATGGGCACAAGCAATATCGCCCATCCATTTGGTTTCAAAACCCTCTTAATCTCTGAAAACGCTTTGTTGGCATCTTCGACATGTTCCAAAACATGGTTACAGATAACCACATCATAGGTGTCGCATGGTTGGTCGATGGCCATAACATCCAAATGCAAGTCTGCGATGGGCGAATTGAGGTCGGCTGTAGTGTAATCAAGGTTTTTCAAAGCACGAAAACGCTCCAAAAAAGGTTGCTCAGGCGCGAAATGCAACACCTTTAAAGGCGCAGTGAAAAAATCCGTCTTCTCTTTCAGAAATAGCCACAGCAAACGATGTCGTTCGAGTGACAAACATTTGGGGCACAATCGGTTATCCATTGCTTTGCCATAGCCGTAAGGTAAAAACTTACGAAAATGACCACCACAGACGGGGCATTCCACCTTATTGCCAACATAAAACGGGCGAACCAAAAGGCTGAACAGATAGCTGAACTTAATGAGCCACTGGCGAGGAAAAGTCCTTGTAAAAAGGGAAATCAGTTTCTTCATTTTCGGATTATCGCGTTTGATAGTGCAAAAATAAGGAAAGAATCCCTATCTTTGCAAAAAATAATGAAAATGCGGTTTTCAATCATCATACCTGTCTACAACCGACCGCAGGAAATCGACGAGCTGTTGGAGAGCCTTTGCCACCAGACTTTCAGGGACTTTGAAGTCATTGTCGTAGAGGACGGATCGACAGAGAAATGCGATGTCATTTGCGAAAAATACACCAAAAAGCTGAATGTGCTTTACTATTTCAAACCCAACTCAGGCCCTGGCCCTTCGCGCAATTACGGTGCCGAACGTAGCCAAGGCGAATACCTCATCATCTTGGACTCCGATGTCATCGTTCCTGAAAACTATTTGGAAATCGTCAAGGAAGAATTGGACAAAGCGCCTTGCGACGCTTTTGGTGGACCCGACCGTGCCCACGATTCATTCACACCCATCCAAAAGGCCATCAACTACGCCATGACCTCCTTTTTCACCACGGGAGGCATTCGCGGTGGCAAGCGAAAAATGGACAAATTCTATCCCCGTAGTTTCAATTTAGGTGTCAAGAAAAGTGTATATGAAGCTTTGGGGGGATTCGTTCCGATGCGCTATGGAGAAGACATCGACCTCAGTACCAGAATCTTTAAAGGAGGCTACAGTTGCAGACTCTTCCCAAAAGCCTTTGTCTATCACAAAAGGCGGGTCAAGTTCAGCTCATTTTTCCGTCAAGTGAAGCACTCGGGCGAAGCACGTGTGGTCTTGAAGAACAAGTATCCAGAAACCTTTAAGATTGTTCATCTCTTACCTGCCACATTTGTGGTAGGCAACTTGGTTTTGGTTTTATTGTCCATTCTCCACCATTGGTTATGGCTCTTGCCCATCCTATTGTATGTCGTGTTGGTCTTTTTTGACTCATTTTTCAAAAACAAGAGTTTAAAAGTCGCATTACTCTCTATACCAGCGGTTTATTGTCAACTATTCGGTTATGGAATTGGCTTTCTCAGTTCCGCTTATCGCGATATTCTAAGTAAAAAACGCCCGTCGCAAACAGAAAATTCGTAATTTCGCAGCACCTTAATTAAGTATTATGGGAGCTTTTCTAAGAATTATCCTCTATGTCATCCTGATCTTTTATGCTTTCAGTTTGGTTATCAAGCTGATATTCAGAAGAAAGATGAAGAAGCTACAACGTCAAATGGAACGACACGCTCAAAACGAGGCCGAAACCTACAACAACGAAACCAAGAATCCTCATATCGACCCTGGCATTGGAGAATACACTGATTATGAAGAGATTCAATAGAAACTTTGATACGATGAATAATAACTATTTTCAAAAAAACAAAAACATCCTCAGCATTGTGGCCGCCATTTTCGCCTTTGCGGTCATCACGCTGGTTTATTTCAACCCCGTATTACAAGGCAAACGCATCAAGCAACATGATATAGAGATGCACCTTGGCATGTCGAAAGAGATTGCCGACTTCCGTGAAGCCACAGGCGAGCAAACCCTATGGACCGATGCTCCTTTCGGTGGTATGCCTGCTTGGAACATTTCCGTTATACCAAAAGGTAACCTCACCAACCCAATATATCAAGCCTTAAGAATTGGATTGCCTCAATCACTTGGATCTGTATTCATCTGTATGTTGGGCTTTTTCATCTTGCTTTTAGTGCTCGACTGCGGCTTCTGGATCAGTTTCATCGGTGCCATCGCATATGGGTTCACATCATACCTATTCATTGTTATTGGTGCAGGCCACAATGCCAAAGCCATGGCTATGGCTTATATGGCGCCCGTCATTGCAGGCGTACTTTTGACATACAAAGGCAAATACTTATGGGGATGGCTTCTTACGTCTTTTGCCTTAGCTTTCGAAGTTCGCACCAACCATTTGCAAATCACTTACTATCTTGCTATAATTGTTGTCATTTTGGTCATTGCTGAACTCATCAGCGACATCAAAAACAAGAAACTAAGTCATTTCTTCAAAGCCTCAATCGGATTGGTTGTAGCTGCCATTATCGGTATTTTGACTTGTTCGACAGCTCTTTACAGCAACTATGAATTCGGCAAAGAAACCACACGTGGCAAACCCGTGTTGACCCGCAACGAAGACAACCAAACCAATGGCCTCGACCGCGACTACATCACGCAATGGAGCTATGGCAAAGGAGAGACCTGGAGCTTGTTGATTCCCAATGCTAAAGGCGGTGCATCGGCTTACATCGGGAAGCAAAATCCAGCCTTGGACAAAGCTGACCGACAATTCAAGGACAACATTGCACAAAGCAATGCCTATTGGGGCGACCAGCCGGGCACCAGTGGACCAGTTTATGTAGGCGCCATCGTGGTATTTCTCTTTGTACTAGGCACTATGACCGTGAAAAGCAAGCTGAAATGGGCCTTGCTGATTGCCACTTTGCTTTCAATCCTACTCAGTTGGGGCAAGAACTTTATGGGTTTCACCAACTTTTTCTTGGACTATATCCCAGGTTATGATAAGTTTAGAGCGGTATCTATGACCTTAGTCATTGCCGAGGTCACTATGCCTCTGTTAGGCTTCTTAGGTCTCGCAGAACTGGTGAAAGATCCAGACAGTTTCCAAAAGAACATCAAAAAATTCTATATAGCCTTGGGCATTACAGCAGGCATCTGCCTCTTGTTCTACATTGCACCAAAAGTGTTCTTCAACTTCCTCAGCCAAAGTGAGACCGAGCAATTTGCAGCCCTAAGCAAGAGCAAAGACGGTGCGCTCTATGCCAATTTTGCCACCCAGCTTGAGAATGTCCGTGTGGCCATCTTCCGCAAGGATGCTTTGCGCAGCCTGCTATTTATCATTATAGCAGCCACCCCAATTTTCCTCTACGGCAAAGGCAAGCTTAAAGGCCAAATCGCCTTCCCTATTCTTGCCGCCCTTGTTTTGATTGACATGTATCCCATCGACAAGCGTTACCTCAACAACGACAAGTTTGTCAGCAAGCAAAAGTACGACAAGCCATTCACAGCTTCTACTGCCGACCAATACATCCTGAACGACAACGACTTGAACTTCCGTGTCGCCGACATTACAAAGGATATGTTCAACGACGCTAGCACATGCTATTTCCATAAGTCGCTCGGTGGTTATTCGGGTGCCAAATTGCGTCGCTACCAAGACATCATCACGCAATACCTCGGCGGTGAACTCAACCAGCTCAGAAGCGCAAAGACCTCTCAAGACCTGATGCAATCACTAATGCAACAAAAGATACTTAATATACTGAATACAAAATACATCATCTTCAACCCCAATTCTCAGCCCTTCCCTAATCCCTATGCTTTGGGCAATGCTTGGGTGGTCAATGACATCAAATGGGTCGAAACACCGAACGAGGAAATTGACGTCATCGGAGAAACCGATTTGGAGCATACTGCCATTTTACACAAAGAATTTGAACAACAGGTTGGAAATTATAGAATCACAGACAGCATCTTGCCTGAAATCACACTGGAAGACTATCAACCCAACAAATTGACTTATAGGTTTAATGGGGTTCCGACAGGCTCAACAACTACCAGTAACTTCTTGGTTGTTTTTTCTGAAATTTGGACAGACAAAGGGTGGAAAATGTATGTCGACCAACAGGAGCATCCTTTGTTAAGAGCCAATTATCTGCTTCGTTCCGCACTCATTCCTAACGGAGAGCATACGATTGTTATGGAATACGCTCCCAAGGCATATGCGGTGGGCAATACCGTTTCTTTCGTCAGTTCACTCATAATGATTTTGGGGTTCGTGGCTGTCCTCATCCTTACCTTCAAACCTAAAAAAGAACAGAAATCATGAAACGCGTCCTAATTATAACATATTATTGGCCACCATCAGGTGGCAGCGGTGTGCAACGATGGCTAAAGATGTCGAAATACCTTCCTGAATATGGATGGCAGCCCGTGATATATACAACAAAAAACGCTGAATACCCAATTATCGACCCTTCCCTGGAGAAAGACGTGCCAAACGATATTGAGGTCATCCGCCAACCAATCTTTGAGCCCTATGCCTTATACAAAAAGTTTCTCGGCATCAAACGGGACGAGACAATTAAAATGGGCTTTATCCAAGAAAAAGAAAAGAAAAAAGGCTGGAAAGAAGACCTCTCCCTGTGGGTGCGAGGTAATCTTTTCATCCCCGATGCCCGTTGCTGGTGGATAAAACCTTCTGTTAGGTATCTGAAAGAGTATCTGAAGGCACATCCTGTGGATGCCATTATCAGCACGGGGCCGCCCCACTCTATGCATCTGATTGCATTGAAATTGAAAGAGACCATAGACACCCCATGGATTGCTGATTTTCGCGACCCTTGGACCGAGATTGACTACTACAATGACCTTCACCTCACTCGTTGGGCCGACCGCAAACACCACCGGTTGGAACGCGAGGTATTGGGCAAAGCAGACAAGGTTGTCACCGTATCACAGGATTGGTCAAAAAGACTTGGAAGAATAGGCACCAGAAACGTCAGAGTAGTTTACAACGGCTTCGACCACACTGATGAAGTGACGATGCCAATAGCTCCATCAGAAAAGTTCACTATTACCTATCTTGGTGCACTTTCTAAAATCCAAAATCCGATGAATTTATGGAAAGCACTTAGTGAGCTCGTTATGGACGACTCGAACTTCAAGAAAGATTTAAAAATCAATATGATAGGTCAAATTGACAGTTCGGCAGCCAGCTGTATTGAAAAGTACAGATTAACCCAGTTCACTTCCTTTTCTCCTTATATCCCTCACAGCCAAGTTTCGTCGGTGCATCATAAATCCGCCCTACTCTTGCTCCTGCTTATGCCTAATAGCGAACCACGTGCCAAGGGCTTGCTAACGGGAAAACTATTTGAATATCTTGCTTCAGGCCGTCCCATCCTTTGCATCGGTCCTGAAGACGGTGATGCCGCCAAAATTCTCCACGAAACTCATGCGGGAACGACAATAGATTTTGATAACACAGACCAAATGAAACAAACCATCAAAGCCTATTATGAAAAGTTCCATAACAAGTGCCTCGATACCAATGACTCGATGGAAATCAACAAATTCTCCAGAAAATCCTTAGCTGGAGAATATGCCAGGCTATTAACCCAAACCATACAAACGCCATGAATATCGGAATCATAGTTCAGGCCCGACTTGGTTCGACACGACTCCCTGGAAAGATATTGATGCCATTCTATCATAACAATTGCATTTTGGACATCATCCTTAATAAGCTGCATCAAGTCGAAAACGTAAAAGTAATCGTTGCGACTTCAACTTCCCAAGATAACAATCCCCTAGAGGAATACTTATTACGACAAGGGGAACTTGTTTTTAGAGGTTCAGAAAACGATGTATTAGATCGTTTCATCCATACTGCCGAAAACTTTTCGTTGGATGGCATTGTTAGAATCTGCTCCGACAACCCCTTTCTGGACATTGAAGGAATCCAAACTTTACTTGAAAAAGCCGAGCATAGTCAAGCAGACTATATTGGTTTCAGAATCAATAATTTGCCATCTATCAAAACACATTTTGGTTTTTGGGGCGAATTTGTGAGGCTTTCTGCATTAAAAAAAGTGGCCGGAACCACAAACGAGCTCTCAGCCCACGAACATGTAACGATTCATATTTACACACATCCCGATGAGTATCAATGCGAATGGATTGATTGTCCCGATTTTCTGCAAGGCAGAAACGACATAAGATTAACCATTGACACGCAGGAAGATATGAATAATGCAAAACAAGTGTATTCCGCTTTAATGGCGAAAAACCAAACCTTTGGCTTGAAAGAAATCATCTCCTACATTGACAAGCACGAAGAACTAAAAGATTCTATGAAGACCATCATCACACAAAACAATAAATGACATGATAACGAAGGGTGAAACCTACATCATAGGTGAAATTGGACAAAATCATAACGGTTCAGTCGATATTGCGAAACTGATAGCCGAATTGGTCTCACGACCAGTCAAAGAAGAGGTTTTCGATCTGGACCTTAAGCCTATGAATGCTGTCAAATTGACAAAGCGAGACCTGAAAGAGGAAATGACGTCCTCGCAAATGAACCGCATATATGACACCCCCAATTCGTTTGGTAGGACCTACGGCGAACACCGCGCTTTCTTGGAGCTCTCCGACGAGGAACATTTCGAGGTCTACAAATACGCAAAGTCGCTTGGCCTTGAATTTGTGGAAACCCTATGCGCCAGAGGTTGTCTGTCTCTGTTGACGCTCTTCACGCCAAACTATCTGAAAGTGGCAAGCCGCGACCTGACCAACCTACCACTATTGGCCGCCATGGCGGAGACCAAGATTCCCATCATCGTTTCGACTGGAATGGCAGGAAAAAAGGAACTTGACGATGCGTTAGATGTCATCACCCATTATCACAATGACATCACCATACTGCACTGCGTCTCACAATATCCGACACATCCAGACAACTTGAATCTCAATACTATACTCTATTTGAAAGAGCATTATCCGCAATACAAGATAGGCTTTTCCGACCACACCATCGGTATCGCTGCGCCCGTGGTTGCTGTCGGTATGGGAGCAGAAGTCATCGAAAAACATATCACTATCGACCGACGTATGAAAGGCACAGACCAAGCGGGGTCACTAGGTCCAGATGGCGTCAACCGTATGGTCCGCGACATCCGCATCTGCGAGAAATGGCTGGGCACGAAAGATATCTATATCGACAAAAGCGTAACTGCGTCAAAAATCAAGCTGGAACGCAGCATCGCCACACTGCACGATATGAAGAAAGGTGACATCGTAGCTGAAGCTGACTTGCATATGTTGAGTCCAGGAGACGGGTTTAAGTGGAGCCAATTAAATGAAGTGGTAGGGAAACGACTGACGACCGACATCCCTGCCAACGAGGTCATCTATCCTCAACACCTATGCTAATCACACTAAAGAAACAAAACCATGAACCTACCTAAACTGATATTGACCGACATCGATGGCGTTTGGACTGACGGCGGTATGTATTACGACCAAACGGGAAACGAATGGAAAAAGTTCAACACTTCCGACAGTGCAGGCGTGCTTTTCGCACATAGGTTAGGTATCCCTGTCGGCATCATCACGGGTGAAGATACTAACATCGTGACACGCCGAGCCGAAAAGCTAAAAATAGACTATGTGTTTCAAGGGGCGAGGAACAAACTCAGCATTGCCGCTGAATTATGTCAAAAACTAGGCATCACCTTGAACGACACCGCCTATATTGGGGACGACATCGTGGATATGGAACTGCTGAAAGCCGTCGGCATCTCTGGCATTCCCGCCGATGCCCCGACCTATGTCAAGGCCAGCGGTAATATGGTTCTAACAAAAAAAGGCGGCGAAGGCGCATTCCGCGAATTTGTGGAAAACATCATCCTGCAAAGCGGGCATCAGCTTCCGCTGAAGTTAGAATAAGACAATAGCAATGAAATACAGCCAGCTTGACATAGTCGATATCAATCGTATCATCTTCATTTCCAATGAAAAACAGCCTTCATTGTTCAAACAGCTCTGTATTTTCTTCGCACAACTGTTCTACTACACCTTTGTCATCCACTTCAGATACAAGGCTTTACCCTCAATCTACAAAGGCATTGTCTTTTTTGGCGTTTCCATCAACAACCAACGGTCATTGGACCCTATCATTGAACATTTAGGTGAAGGCGAGTACCTCTATCTGAAAAACCACAAAACCGACGTCAATAAACGCCGCGCCTATTGGCTTTCCTTGCCCTATCTTCCCGCTTTGCTAAAGACCTATCGGAAGGCCGATGCTGCCACCAAGCCCTTGATCAAAAAGTATTTCACCCGCTTATGGGCGACCTACGGATTTTACCAAATCGCCAAAGAATACCTTGAACATTATCAAGTGAAGGTTTTGGTTGTCTCCAGCGACCAAGGAGAATTCCATCGCTGTCTGCTGCTTCGCGCCAAAGAATTGGGTATCAAATCGATATACGTCCAACACGCCTCGGTTGCCAAAGGTTTCCCGAAACTCATCGCCTCCTATTCCTTCCTCGACGGACAAGAGAGCTTCGACAAATATTTGTTTGCTGGTCAACCTGATGGCGAGGTGTATCTTTCGGGCGGCGTAAGATTCGACCCTATCTTCCAGAAATACAAGCCGAAAGCCATCGAGAAAGTAAGCACCATCGGCATTGCCATCAACATGCTTGACGATTTTGGAGAAGTCAAGCGTCTTTGCCAATTCCTACTGAACCACAAATTCAAGCTGGTGCTGCGTCCCCACCCTCGCTACGGTGGGATAAACAAGACCTGGTTGGAAGAAAACGCCATCTGTTATTCTGACCCCAAAGCCGAGTCTTCATTTGATTTCATCAGCCATATTGACTTGATGATTTCAAACGAATCCTCCATCCACCTTGACGCAGCTATGATGAAATGTCCTTCCGTGGTTTACAACTTCTCGACCCATCCGATTCTTGACCATTATTCATACATCAAAACCGGACTCGTAAAAGTAGCCAACAGCGAGGAACAACTATTGGCATCTTTAATGTATCCCTTAGGAGCGCTGCCCTCCACCGAGACCTTGCAATTCTACAATGCTTCGTGTGGGACGCCTAATGAAGGAATGTTGGGAGAGGTTATTTCCGTTTTCATCAATGGCCTATCCAAGGATAGTCATTCGCTTTTTGATGACAGATTCGGGTTCCAAAAAGTGAACGACTATTTGCACAAATGCAACACTTATGAAACAATCGGATAGCTTTGGAGCAACCATTGAAACCAACAGACTTCTGACATACTGGATGAAACAAAAGCAAAACATCAAGCTATGGGATATTCAATGAGAATTGAAACATCTATTCCCTCTATATAATCCTCACGGCCTTGTCAATCAAGTCGTTCACTGATTGGGAAACTTTCAGCTTATAAAGTGTTACAAGGCCCAAGACAAGAAAAACGACCGATTTCAAAACCGCATCGATGCCCAAACCGAAAACAGGCTTGGCAAATAGCCTTTCAAGCAATGGAGTCAATGCGATTGTCCACAACCAATTGAGGCCAAACAAAACCAACACTATCACTGCCACAAGCAACAACTTGCTCGACAACGGCATAACTCCGATTTTCCACTTAATGAAGGCCAACAGCAAGACAAAATACACAAAATAGGAAACCAAATTGGCCAACGCACCACCATTGATGTCCCATTTTGGCACCAGCCAAGTATTCAATCCAACGGACATTGCAGCTAACATCACAGTGAAAATCAGCGAATAATAGTAGTATTTCGAGTAACTTAACACCGTAGTTGTAACACCAAGAGTGGAATAGACCAAACGGCTCAACGACAACATCAAAACAGCCCATTTGCCCAAGCGATAGATCTCGCCATTGGGCAACAAATCGAAAATGAAATCGATGTTAATCCAAATCAAGAAGAAAACAAATGTGCCTGCAATGAATTGATGGAGGGCGACACCTTTACAAAGCACATCAACTTGTCTCACATCCTGTTTGGCCATAGCTTCAGATATATGAGGTCGCGAGATGGCACCTAAGGAACGATAAGGCATCTCAACGACTGCAGCAATATTGAAGGCAATAGTAAACACACCGGCCAAATGGAATCCCGTCTTGCCCGCAACAAAGAACTTGCTCAGCATCGGAATCACATTGCCAGCCAACGCCGCCGTTAACATAAATAAGGTATAGAAAAGAAAATCTCGCTTTAGCTCAGGCTTGATGTAGTCCCAATCAATCTTAAACGAGACTCGCTTCAAAGAAAGCAGATAAGCGACATTGACGAATGTTGCTAGCCCATAAAACACGCAAAAACAAATTATTACACCATCAAAGTCAATCACTTTGTAAAAATACAAGAGATATACTATCATCGTCGCCACTCGCAGCCCCACCTCTCGGATGAACTTGGGCAGCACAATACGCAGTAAAAGATTACTATTCGTCTCAAAAACAGAGATATACAGCATAAAGAATGACAGAGGGATGACAAAATTGACATATCTGGCAAACAAGTCAACACCTACTTCAGAATCCTTTGCGAAGAACCCCACAATGGAATTCTTGAAAAGAAAAAAAACCGACAGGAAGATTGTAAAGCCGATCAGTGGAATTAATAGCGTCCAGCCGAAAAACCCATGGTCGCGGCATTCTTCATCCTTAAAAAAGGGATAGTAACGCATCGCCGACGAATTGGTACCAAGTTGAGCCAAACCAGCAAAGAGCAAAGAGCATTGCAGCAAAATGTCGATGAGACCAATCTGCTCAGGTTGAAGGGCTCTCGTCTGGATAAAAAAAGTCGTGACGATGCCCACTGCCACCCCGATGTAGGTGGTTATGGTTCCTTTGATGCTCTGTCGTGCTATGATGCCCATAGTATTTGTCTAATTTTTGTTCACCGCTTCTGCTTTCCTGACATAGCTGATATTGTATTGCTCATCGGAACGTTCCCTTTCCAGCTCAACATAATCCTGGTAAGCATTGACAATCAATTCATAACTCTTTTTCTCTTCCTCAATATTTTGGATAATTGCAGCAGTTTCTTCGATGTTTTTTCTCAACTTGTCGATTCTCTCTTCACGATATTCATTAGCCGTCTGATAAGCCATGATGTGTTTCTTCAAATCCTCAATAACAATCTCACGACGACGAATCTCATTTTCTGCATTACTCTTTTTGTCCGTACCACGACGAATGCCCGAATTCAAGTCGTTACCCGCCAATATCAAGATGGCAACAACCCAAATCCAAAGCAACAGGATAATCAGCGTGCCGATGGAGCCATACAACACATTGTAGCGAGAGAAGTTGGAGATGTATGTGTTAAATGCCACCGTTCCCAAGACGAACAAAGTGGTGGCAAGAATGGCACCTGGGCTGAAGACGACAAACTCACGATATTTCTTACCATTCGAGCGAGGAAACCTAAGTTCCTTGCGGTATTGTTCCCCAAACCTGACATTGCCGAAATAATACAACATCGCAATACCAAAACACAAGGCAAAGATGCCTATCACCCATCGTAATACACTGAACAAGAAGAAGGTAAACGATCCTCCTTCGATGATTTGCTGTGTCACCAACCATTTAATAGCCATACCACCCAAGGAAATCAGCAGCACCGAAAGCACCAATAGGGCACTAATGATGATAAGCATAAGAATAGCGAAACAGCGTTGCATAAGCCAATCTTTCAGTCCCAACCCTTTGGAAGAAACATAATCGGCATACACATTGCGGAAACCATTGAAGACAGCCACAATGCCACTGGAGCCGAAAATCAAGCACAAAACAATACTAATTGAAAGCAATCCATCATGAGGTTGGTTCATAATGCTATCAATAGTATCTTTCACATAATCAAGCGTTCCCGATGGGATGAGAAAATCATCCATAGCCATCATCAACCTATCGTATAGATTTGGGATGGGAATGTAGGGAATCAAAGTGAAGAAGAACAAGATGAGAGGAAAAAGAGCCACAAAAAAATTGAACGCCACTCCAGCAGCACGGTCAACTGTACGACCTTTTGTGAAAAGCTTTGTGAAGTCAATCAGCACATCCATCATAGGCAGTTTGGTGCCCGGAAAATGCACTACACGCAGGAAGTTGTCGTCACGATGATACCATATTCTTAACTTGTCCACTTGGGCTGTGAGCCATAGCTTCAGTTTACCGTCTTTCTTTTCCTTGTCAGCCATAATTCAAATGAATCAATTTGCAAAAGTAGTGGTTTTTGGTTGAATCACGAAAAAAAAGTAATTTTGCGGCATGAAAAACACAGAAACCATCTCCCACGAAGGTATCGTGACCAAAATCACGGACGACGAACTGGAAATCAAGATACTGGCACAGAGTGCTTGTGCCGCCTGCCACGCCAAAAGTGCTTGCGGTATGGGCGAACAAGCTGAGAAGATCCTCACTGTGCCTCGCCCCGAGGGCAAAGACTTCACGCTGAACCAAAGAGTCAATGTCAGAATGGGCATTGGCCAGGGCAACAAGGCCGCTGTCTTGGCTTATCTGTTTCCTATCATCCTATTATTGGTTGTGCTTTTTGCCTGCCTCGGATTTGGCCTTAACGAAGGCTTGTCTGCTCTTATCAGTATCGTTGCGTTGATACCTTATTATATTGTTCTTTACCTAAAACGGGATAAATTCAAGAAACAATTCGAATACACCATCGAATAAAAAACAAAAATTTTCCTTTGTCAAAAAAAGGAGTTTCCGTATTTTTGCAGATTCTAAAATTGAAAACAAACTCAAAATTCTATACAGATGAGTAATATTTTACTAATTTCATTAGCGGTTCTCGGAATCCTGGGCGGTATCCTTGCCGTGATTCTGTACTTTGTGGCACAGAAGTTCAAGGTGGAAGAGAACCCTTTGATTGACGAAGCGGAGGCATGCCTGCCTGGTGCCAATTGTGGTGGCTGCGGCTTTGCCGGCTGTCGTGCCTTGGCAGAGGCTTGTGTGAAGCAAGCCGCCGAGAAAGGCAACATCGACGGTCTCGCCTGCCCTGGCACAGATATGGGTAAGGTTGCTGCTGTCCTGGGACTTACCGCTGGCACCTTCGAGCCTAAAATCGCTGTGGTGCGCTGCAACGGCAGTTGCCAGAACTCTCCTTCAAAAGTGCATTATGAAGGTGCTGACATCTGCGCTTTCGCCACCACTTTGTATGCCGGTGAAGGTGGCTGCTCGAAAGGCTGCCTCGGACTAGGCGACTGCGTGAAAAAGTGCAACTTCGACGCGCTGCACATCGACAAGGAGACGGGACTGCCTGTTGTCGACCCCGACAAATGCGTAGGCTGTGGAGTTTGCGCCCGCACCTGCCCACGTGGCATCATTGAAATCCGTCCCCGTGGCAAGAAAGACCGCCGTGTGTATGTATGCTGCTCCAACACCGACAAGGGTGCCTTGGTTGTCAAAAACTGTTCGGTGGGCTGCATCGGCTGCCAGAAGTGCTTGAAGGAATGTCCTTTTGAGGCCATTGAGATGCGCGGCAACTTGGCATACATCGACCCAGCCAAGTGCAAGGCCTGTGGCAAGTGTGCCAAGGTGTGTCCTCGTGGCAGCATCCACGCCGTGAACTTCCCCGCTCCCAAGCCGGAAGCCCCTGCCCTCCAGGGTGCCGAACCTGCCGTGAAGCCACAGCCTAAACCTGAGGCACAGCCTGTGGAAGTGAAAACTGAAGTCAAACCTGAAAACACCGTCACAGCATGAACCCGATAAAGACTTTCCATAAGGGCGGCGTACACCCCGAAGAGAACAAACTCTCGGCCGACCTGCCCATACAAGATTTTCCGATGCCCAAACAAATCATCGTCCCCTTGGGACAATGCCTCGGCGCTCCAGCTGAATGCATCGTCAACAAAGGCGACCACGTGCTGACGGGCCAACTCATCGGCACTGCCAAGGGCTTCATATCTGCCAACGTCCACTCCCCTGCCACTGGCACTGTCGCCAAGGTTGACGTGGTGATGGACCACACAGGCTACTACAAGCCCGCTGTCTTCATCGACGTGGAGCCCGACCAATGGGCCGAAGGCATTATCGAAACCAATGAACTGCTCACCGACATCAAGTTGGATTCCAAGCAAATCATCGACAAGGTGAAGGAATGCGGCATTGTCGGCATGGGTGGAGCCACTTTCCCCACCCATGTCAAACTGATGGTCCCAGAAGGCAAAAAAGCTGAATACGTCATCATCAACGCAGCCGAATGCGAACCCTACCTGACTTGCGACTATCGCCTCCTTCTAGAAAAGACCCAAGAGTTCCTTATGGGTGTTAAGATTCTGATGAAGGCCGTCAACACCAACAAAGGCATCATCGGCATCGAACAAAACAAGATGAAAGCCATCGAACTTCTTGACAAAACCATCAACGAGCACAAGGACTTATACGCCGGCATCGAGGTGCAACCTCTGAAGACCAAATATCCGCAGGGCGGCGAAAAACAAATCATCAAGGCCATCACAGGACGTGAGGTGCCGTCGGGCAAACTACCCATCGAGACGGGATGCGTCGTGGTCAACGTGGCCTCGACATACGCCATTTACGAAGCCGTTCAGAAGAACAAGCCCCTGATTGAGCGTATCGTTACCGTCACGGGCAAGTCGGTCAAGAATCCAGGCAACTTCCGCGTGCGATTCGGCACGCCTGCCGACCTCCTTATTGAGGCCGCAGGCGGTCTACCTGATGACATCACCGATGTCATCAACGGTGGTCCTATGATGGGCAAGTCGGTGTCAGTCACTAATTTCCCCTGTATGAAAGGCACATCAGGCATCCTGCTAATGACGCTTCGCGAGGCCCAAGACCGTCGCCAGACCAACTGCATCCGCTGCGGTCGCTGCGCCGGTGCCTGTCCTATGGGCTTGCAGCCTTTCCTACTTCACAAATTGGCCAAGCAGAACGACTTCGACGAGACCGAGAAAAACCACATTATGGACTGCATCGAATGCGGTTCCTGTGAATTCACCTGCCCCGCCAACATTCCGCTGCTCGACTACATTCGTTACGGAAAAGCCAAGACGGGTGCCATCATCCGTGCGCGTAATCAGAAATAAGCTATCAGCCATCAGCTGTCAGCTATCAGCCAGGTCAACACTTGCTGAAAGCTGATTGCTGAGAGCTGAAAGCCAAACAATTCAACGATTAAACAATCAACTTTTCAACAATGAACAAATACACAATATCCGGTTCGCCGCATGTGCATTCGACGGAAAACACGAGGAAGATTATGTATCGCGTGCTCCTTGCCCTGCTTCCCGCTTTGCTTGTGGCCATTTACTATTTCGGCTGGTATGCCCTCCGCCTGACCCTCATCACCGTGGCTACTTGCATACTGACCGAATGGCTCATTCAGAAATTTCTCATCAAAGGCCCCCTGACCATCAACGACGGCTCAGCCGCACTGACGGGCGTGCTGTTGGCCTTCAATGTGCCAGCCAACCTTCCCATCTGGATGGCCATCGTGGGCAGCATCGTTGCCATCGGCATCGGTAAAATGGCTTTCGGTGGCCTGGGCAAGAACCCATTCAACCCTGCATTGGTAGGCCGTGTGTTTATGCTTGTGTCGTTCCCGACCGCCATGACCACTTGGCCGCAGGCTGCACCCATCTTTGAAAAAGGTTTCTTCGCCGATGCCGTTACGGGTCCCACCCCACTCGGTATCCTGAAAGAAGCTGGTGTCGGCTCGTTGGCCGAAGCTGGCAACATGCAATTCCTCGATATGGTTCTAGGTAACCGTGGCGGTGCTTTCGGTGAGATTTGTGCCATCGCCCTGTTGCTCGGCGCTATCTACCTCATCGCTCGCAAGGTCATTGACATCGCGACACCATTGAGCATCCTGCTCACCGTGTTCGTCTTCACAGGTATTTGCTACCTCATCAACCCGGCCCAATACATCGCTCCGTGGTATCATATCGTCTACGGTGGTCTCATTCTCGGTGCTTTCTTTATGGCCACCGATATGGTGACCTCACCTATGACCATCAAAGGCAAGATTCTATTTGGCTTCGGCATCGGTGTCATCACCGTGGTGATACGTCTGTGGGGTGCCTATCCTGAAGGCGTGTCGTTCGCCATTCTGATTATGAATGCCCTCACGCCGCTCATCAACAAGGCCTTCAAACCGCAAGTTTTCGGAGTCGTCAAACCCTCTAAAAAGTAAATGCTATGGCTAAGAAGAAAGAATCAACATTGATCAATATGCTCGTGGCCCTGCTCGTCATCGCAGCAGTGTCGGGTGGCGTACTCGGCTTGGTTTATGGGGTGACCAAAGACACCATCGCCGAAGTCGACCAAAAGAAAAACGAAGCAGCTATCAAAGCCGTATTGCCGTTGGAGGGTGAAATTACTTTTAAAGCCGACACGCTGAAATACAACTATGAGGGTGTCGATTTGACCTTTCCCTGCAATCTCGCCTTTGACGCCAACGGCAACTTTAAAGGTGCTGCTGTAAAAACTAGCGAAAGCGGATTTGGAGGTAAAATCGATATGATGGTCGGCTTCCTCGCCGATGGCACCATCAAAGGCACTTCTGTGTTGTCGCATAGCGAGACCCCTGGTCTCGGTGCCAACATGACTGGCAAGTTTAAGGACCAATTCATCGACAAGAACCCTGCCTCTTACAGGCTGACTGTCAGCAAAGACGGTGGTGACGTCGATGCCATCACCGCAGCCACCATCACTTCGAGAGCTTTCTCAAAAGCTGTGGACAAAGCTTACAAGGCCTTTGAAGCCAACAAGGCACAATTCATGAACCACAAGATCAGTCCAATAACGAAAATTATGGAAGGAGGATTAGACAAATGAGTAACAATCTGCAAACCTTTACCAAAGGTCTCATCAAAGAAAACCCCATCCTGGTGCTGCTGTTGGGCTGCTGCCCGACCTTGGCAACGACCACTAGTGCCATCAACGGTATGTCGATGGGTTTGGCCACCACCTTTGTGTTGGTGTTGTCCAACATCTTCATTTCACTCTTGAAGGGCTTCATCCCCGACAAGGTGCGTATTCCCTGCTTCATCGTGGTCATCGCCTCGTTTGTGACCGTGGTGCAACTCGTTATGCAGGCCTATGTGCCCGACATCTATGAGACCCTCGGCCTATTCATCCCTCTCATCGTGGTGAACTGCATCGTGTTGGGTCGTGCTGAGGCTTTCGCCTCGAAGAACCCCGTGTTCCCGTCACTCTTGGACGGCCTCGGTATGGGTTTGGGCTTCACCCTTGCCCTGACGCTGTTGGGCTGTATTCGTGAGTTCCTCGGCAGCGGCTCCATCTTCGGTCTTACCATACTGCCAGAGACAGCCAACATTCTAGTGTTTATCCTGCCTCCTGGTGCCTTCATCTGCCTCGGCTTCGTTATCGCTATTGTCAACAAACTCAAAAAAGAAAGTCACTAAGCCATGAAATACCTCATCATTATCTTATCGACCATCTTGGTCAACAACGTGATCTTCTCCCAGTTCCTGGGGATCTGCCCTTTCTTGGGCACTTCAAAGAAGACCTCGACCGCATTGGGTATGGGTGCTGCCGTCATCTTCGTGCTGACCCTTGCCACCCTTGTGACCTGGCTGACGAACCAGTACATCCTGATTCCCTTGAAGCTGACCTTCTTACAGACTATAGCCTTCATCCTCATCATCGCCGCTTTGGTACAGATGGTGGAAATCATACTGAAGAAAATCAGCCCAGCTTTGTATACCGCCCTTGGTGTGTTCCTGCCGCTGATTACGACCAACTGCGCTGTCCTTGGCGTTTCGTTGACCGTGGTCACGAAAGAGTTCAACTATGGCGGAGTGACCCATATGCTGAGCCTCGGCGAGTCTATCGTCTATGCCATTGGCATTGCCCTCGGATTCGCCATGGCCTTGATCATCTTCGCAGGCATCCGCGAACACATCGACCTGATGGAGCCTCCCAAGGGTATGAAGGGTACCCCAATCGCCCTGATTACAGCCGGCATTTTGGCTTTGGCGTTTATGGGATTTACAGGTATTGTGTGATACTATATGGCTGAGTGCCTGTGTGGCTGCGTCCTCGTGGCTATGCGTAAAAGTAAGGACTTACGTCGCCTGTTTACTGGCATATCGCCCCTACAGGACTGAGTGGAACAAAAAGAGCTGCAGTTTGGCGGCTCTTTTTGTGCATTTATGAACATTTCACATTGTTTTTTCCATAAAATGGGAATACGCCAAAGACAACTCCATTGACATTGGTGTCGACTGCGACTGCATCGATTAAATCAGGTCACCGCCCTATCTGGACGAGACTAACGAGCTGACCTTGAACCCCAATCCCACACCAACCAAGTCATAGTCGAGATGAATCAAGTAGGTGATTTCAACATCCTTGTATTCGACGCCGTGGGAAGCACATCATTTCGGAGCGCAACACACACGTCTTTTTCCTTTAATGGTCCACCTTCGGACAAGTATCAAATTATGGTGGAGCAAAACGGCCAGCGTAGAGTCATAAAATCATAAATATTTCAGTTTTAGCACAAAAAATCAGCATTTTAGCAGAAAATTGCTTTTTGGTTTCAAAAAAGTGCGTATCTTTACGCGCTTTTTTACATAATTGTGTTGTGATAAACAAGAAAATACGACCCATATAGACAATCGGTAATAATCATCAAAACAAACAGATATGGATAAACTTACCAAATTCCTTGTGGCAACAATGCTAGTGGCTCTTATGCCTATGAAATCAATTGCCCAGTCAAAGCAGATTGCGGACAATGAGCCGACGATTTCATTTGACATCACCAACATCGCCAACTTCGATGAACGTGTCTTTTTCCTCTACAATTTGACAACTGATGGCCGTTTTGAAGTCATTAACAGTGAGCGTGACGGTATTTTCATAGTTAGTGCCAGCGAATCATTTGATGGAATCAATTTGACAGAAACCTTCGCTGACTTTCGCGAACAAAATGCCAGTGATTTCTCAAGTATGAGCAAAGAGCAAGCTGCTGAAGTTGCTGCGGAATACAAAGGGGTTCTTCCCAATGAATTTACATCTTCGCTTATGATGGATTACTATATTAGGTCAAGACAGAACAACACCTGCGCAAATGCCGACCCGTTCTGCACTGATAACGGAATGTATGAATTTCCTGCAGGTACGAATGCTGGTTCAGGCGAGCCAGGGCCTTACTATTCATGTCTCAGCACCACACCTAACCCAGCTTGGTACTATATGCGTATACTGAACCCTGGCAATATCGATATCTATATGTACAGTACACCCTCAAAAGACATCGACTTTTGTTGCTGGGGCCCTTTCACTGACCCAACATCACCCTGCCCCAACGGCTTGACTTCAAACAAAGTGGTAAGTTGCAGCTACTCAACAGCATCTACTGAACACTGCCTGATTCCTGCTTCAGCGCAAACAGGTGACTACTTCATTCTCGTAATTACCAACTATTCTAACGCAGCATGCAACATCTCATTCAGTAAAGTAGCAGGCACTGGTACAACCGACTGCGGCATCCTTCCACCATTGGTCAACAATGAGGGCCCTTATTGCGTTGGCGATGTAATCCACCTTACTGCCAACGGACAAGCAGGAGCCTCTTATAGTTGGACAGGTCCTAACGGCTTCTCATCCGTTCAACAAAACCCGACCATCAACAACTGCACTATGGCTATGGCTGGCATTTACACCTGCACCATCAGCCTGGGTAGTGCTACAAACAGTGCCGAAACCGAAGTGGTGATTTACCCCCAACCTACTGCCAACTTCAACTTCACCACCGTCTGTCAAGGCGAAGCAACACAGTTCACTAGCACTTCCACCACCAACCCAACAGGACAGCAAATTTCTGACTATCAGTGGAATTTCGGTGACGGACAAACCTCGAACCATCAAAATCCTTCGCACCAATATGCCAATGCAGGCTCATATCAAGTGACCCTTACGGTGAGTTGTGGCAATGGCCTTTGCACTAGTTCGAAGACCCAAACCGTCACCGTGAATGCACAACCTGCCGCCAATGCCGGTCCCGACCAAACCATCGCATACGGAAGTACAGCCCAACTGAGCGGATCGGGCGGTGCTGGAACATTCAACTTCCACTGGGAACCTGCCAATATGGTGACCAACCCCAACTCCCAAAACACTCAGACCGTAACCTTGACCCAAGACCAGACTTATACCCTCACCGTGACCAACCCGCAAGGGCAATGCACTAGTTCAGACGAAGTTACCATCCACATTAACGGCAGTGCTATGACCGTGAATGCCACTGCCAGTCCCAGTAGCATCTGCCAAGGCGGCAGCACACAACTGGCGGCCAACGCTGGCGGCGGAACAGGCAACTTCACCTATTCATGGACACCTACGACAGGGCTGAGCAACCCCAACATCTACAACCCCATCGCCTCACCATCTGAAACCACCACCTACACCTGCCACGTCAGCGATGGACAGACCTCGCAAAACGTCAGCGTCACCGTAACAGTGAATGATGTCATTGTCGAAAACGAATATATGACAATATGTCCAGGCGATGTCTACCATTGGCACGGAGCCTCTTACGATAATGCTGGAACCTACCAAATTGACACCGTCACCGATCAAGGGTGTGACAAGACCATATATTTACATCTCGACCACTACCCCATCTACGACGAGACCACCATTGAAGAAGCCATCTGCTTCGGTGAGACCTATAACTTTTTTGGCACTACTTTCGACTATTCCACAACAGGCTATCCTCATACGCTGCAAACCATCCATGGCTGCGACAGTATCGTCAGACTTAACTTGACTGTTTGGCCTGAAAACGAAATCGACTTGAAGGAAGTGAGCCTCTGCCCCGAACAATTGCCATATACCTTCTACGGTGTGAGTTATTATGATGATGTCGATGTTACAGAAACAGACACTGATATCCACGGCTGCGACAGCATCGTCAGACTGGTTTTAACGGTCAGCGATTATTATATGCCTGAGGTCAAAACAGAATACATCTGCTACACTGACACACCCTCTTATGATTGGAATCCAATCGGCGACTATCATATTACTCTCCACGAAGACGGCTTCTATACCGACACTCTTCCTACATCTGACTGTGAAGGCATCTTCCGCCTCAACCTGAATTTCCAACAAATTCCAGAAACCATTGTTGAAGAAGTGATTACTTGTGACAGTTACACTTGGCCGATGACAGGTGAGACCTTCACTCAATCAGGTGATTATTACCACCCAGTTTCTTTATATCCTTTCCCTTGCGAACAGATGTACCAGTTACATTTGACCATCAACACTCAGTCGATTCTTGAGGACAAATACATTTCTGGTGATTGCGATGAAACGCCAGTCTTTTGGTTTGGACAAGACACCACATTCACGATGAATACAGTTTACACCTTTAAAGGAACAACCGATGAAGGATGCTACCGTGAACAAACTTATCACATTGATAATATGAGATATACGCCATATCCAGAAATCATCAAGCCCACCGAAACCCCAACAGTTGTATTTGGATTACCCGAAGACCCAAATGTACCTGATACAGCCCTGTGCGCTGCAGTAGTGACCAACACTGAGTTTTTCTCCTTCCAATATGACTTTTTCGTGGAAGAAACAGGTAGTAGCATTTGGGACACGTGTGTGTGGAGCATCAGCAAGCCTTCATGGCAAATTACCCCAACATTTGGATCAGACCACAAAAGCAGCTTCTGCAAGGTCTTTGTTGCTGACCGTGACGATAACTATGTAGTGCTGACAGCTACAGCGAAAAACAGTTGCGGCGAGTTTACGAGGAAATTCTACCTCAAGTCTTCCTTCTTGGATGTCGACGAGAACGAACTTGCTGCTGCTAATGTCAACATCGTACCCAACCCCAATAATGGCCAGATGCATCTTGATTTCGAGAATATGGAGGGCAGAACTGCCGTCAAAGTATTTGATATGACTGGCAACCAGATTGATGCTTTCGAGACCACCATCACCTCAAACCGTCACAACTACGACTACAGTTTGAAAAAGTATGCCGATGGCATTTATTTCTTCGTGATTTCAAACAACAACCGTGTGCTTACCAAGAAAGTCATTGTTATACAATAATATTGACCATACAATAATATCATTTGCATCAAGTTAATAGAATTAGATATTACTAAGATGAACAAATTCATAAAAGCCGCATTAGTCGTTCTGGTGCTGACGGCTATGCCCTTGAAACAATGGGCACAAACACCTTATAGACAATATGCTGACGAAGGCATTTTGTTGGACTTTTTTGAGATTGGTAATCCTGATTTCAGGTTATTCCTATTGTATAACCTCGATCAAGATGACCGCTTCGTCGTCACCCCTGATGAGCAATTTGGCTTATTTACCCTTGTACCCAACAGCGACAGGCACGACGATAGTTTCCTTGATACTTTTGAAGATTTCTACAATAGCATCTTTGCTGACTTTAGACTCATCGATAAGGTTGACCTTGAAGGCCTTGTTATTCGATGGAAATCAAGCGTCCCACCTACACATTTCGCATCCATCACAATGGACCTTGCTTTCAACAGAGCCACCACTGTCAATAACACTTGTGTGAATTCCGACCCCTTCTGCACCTCAGACGTAATCCAGTTTCAGGCTGCCGAAACGTCACAAACGGCTGATGATCTTGAAGATGCTGATTTTGACGATGGCTGCATCGGTAGTTCCTACAATCCTTCTTGGTACCATATGCGAATCAACACCCCTGGGCAATTCATCATCCATATGGAAGGCCATGACCCTAATACAAACCAAGAAAGAGACATTGACTTTTGTATGTGGGGTCCCTTCGACGACCCAACAGCACCTTGTGTGAGCCAGTTGACTACTGACAAAATCATCGACTGTAATTACTCCGCTCATTATTCTGAAGATATCTTCTTAGGTTTTCCAGAAAATGAGCACGAGCACCAAGCCAGCCATGGAACGGTCAATTACCATATGCCAGAGACTGGAGAGTATTACATCGCAATGATTTGCAACTTCTCACGCGAGCCTTGCGTCATCACATTCACCAAGACCGAAGACTCTGGCCCTGGCACCACCGACTGTGGCATCCTTCCAGGTATTGCTAACAACAGTGGCCCTTATTGTGTTGGTGAGACCATCCGACTGACAGTCACCACCCAAGCAGGTGCGTCCTACAGCTGGACCGGTCCAAACGGATTTAGCTCCAACGAGCAGAATCCCAGCATTCCCAACTGCACTTACGAGATGGGCGGCACCTACACCTGCGTGACCGCTGTTGACGGACAAACGACCTCCGGCTCTACGACTGTCGTCGTCTTTGCTGAACCAGTGGCCGACTTCAGCTTCAACACCGTCTGCGAAGGCAATGTGACCCAATTGACCAGCACCGCAGTAACAGCACCAGCGGGTCATGAGATCGAAAACTACCAATGGGATTTTGGCGACGGCTACACCTCCGACGAGCCAAACGTGAACCACACCTACGCAACAGCGGGCGAATATCAAGTAACCCTCAGTGTGCAGACTGGTCGAGGAAGATGCACTGACGAAATCACAAAAACCGTAACCGTCTACGCCCAACCGATTGCCGATGCCGGAGAAGACCAAACTATCGGTTACGGTCAATCCACCCAACTTAACGGAGATGGAGGTGGTAGCGGCTTCATCTACCACTGGGAACCTGCCGATATGGTGACCAACCCCAACGCACAAAACACACAAACCGTCGTTCTCACCAACCACCAAACCTACACCCTCACAGTCACCAATCCTCAAGGACAATGCATTGACTCCGCACAAGTCACAGTTTACATCGATGGTGGTCCGCTGGCGGTTACGGCAAGTGCCGAGCCCAACAGCCTTTGTGAAGGCGAAAGTACCCAGCTGACCGCTACCGCCTTATACGGTACCCACAATTATACTTACTCATGGACACCCACAACTGGACTCAACAATCCCAACATTGCCAATCCTATTGCTACTCCTTCACAAACCACAACTTATACCTGCCATGTCAGCGACGGTCAAACCGAACAAACTATTAGTACTATGGTTACCGTTTTTCATGACCATCTGAATGGGGTTGCTACCATTAACGAAAACTATCCATACTTCCAATGTGACTCCATTCCTTTCGTTTGGTTTGGGGACACGACATATTTCAAAGAAAAAGGAACCTACACCTTTTCCTCTGAAACTAATCCATACGCACAAACCATACAAGGTTGTGACACTGCGATGAGGGTCACAGTAACGAAAATGATGTACTCCCCCCAACCAGCAAAAATTGAATGCAAGGACGAAGCAATCGTTTGGGGTGCTCCCTATGCCGATGCCGATACCGTTGCAGTGGTCACTAACACAGAGTTCTTCTCTTTCCAATACACTTTCAAGGTGACGGAGTCAGGCCATAACGAAAGCGAGTGTAATTGGGACATCTGCAAATGGGAAATCAGCAAAACCTCATGGACTATTAACATTACTCCAGACCCCTTTCTGACGCCAGATGGGTATTACAGCAGTGAATGTACGGTAATTGTAGCTGACCGCGATGATGATTATGTCGTTCTCACAGCCACCATAGGCAATGATTGCAACAGTGTTCAGCGCAAAATCTACCTCAAGTCCTCATTCTTGGACGTTGACGAGAACGAATCTGCGGCGGCCAAGGTCAACATCGTTCCCAACCCCAACAATGGACAGATGCGCATTGACTTCGAGGATATAGACGGCCTCACTTATGTAAAGGTTTTCGATATGACAGGAAACCCAATTGACGCATTCGAGACCAACATCGGGACAAGCCGCTATAGCTATGACTATACTATGAAGCAACACGCCGAAGGCATCTATTTCTTTGTTTTCAACAACAACAAACGATTGTTTACCAAGAAAGTCGTCATCATTCAATAATCTATAAAACTCTTTTCAATCAATGAATAAAACAACATTGCATCTTTTGTTTTTAACTGGCCTTGCGGCCATTTTCTGCGCATCATGCAGCAAGGATAAAGATTTGCCGGATATTCCAGATGCATACCATTATAATGATTCAATCCCCTTTTCCGTCGAGGCTATTCCCCCAGAGGCTTATGATTCAATTACTCTTTATAGATGGAGGAAAAATGGAGATGACCAGCAATCCAAAAGACTTAACTATAAGTCAATGACTTTATTAGAATCCAGAGAAATCATAGAAGGTGATTCACTTGTCCTGACCGCATGGCCTAAAAACGGTTACACTTTTATTAATTGGGTACGCAACGGAAAAGAAGTTACTACCAAGTCATCTTACGGGTTCAAACTGGAAAAAGAAGATATTGACACAACAACAACAAAATGGCATATCAAACACCATTACGAAGCTCGGTTTGGCCTTGACTATGCCATACAATCCATTCCCAGCATTGATGAAGTGATGCCTGCCGATCTAATTGCCGAAATGGGACCTTACCTCAATTTTGGCGATAATCCGCCTCAAATCGATTCCTTTAGTATTGATATTATAGAATTGATACACTTTATCCACAACTTAGACCATCCCGAAATTCCGTTTGACGCAACTATGTATAGCAAGCCTGATCAAAGACCTGAGAATTTTTGGCCAACTCCTGCTCAATTTACATTTTACTGTCAACATAGAGGCGTTTTCGATTCCTGTAGATACGAACGCTTTTATGATCCATTTGTCCAAGGCTTGAACATAAAAATGATTGAATTTGCCAATACTCAAGATAGTATCTATATTATGGGAAATGATCCCAAGTTTACTATTTACTATAAACAATCAAGGAAAAGACGTATTGAACCAGAATCAGAGTCACATATTGTATCTAATATTAATGGAGGTCTTTCTCTAATAATAATCGAAAGCATTATCATCTCTGGAATAAAGACAGAACAAGGAGTCCAAAACATCCATTGGGGTTCTCGTATTGAACAATACACTAACTTCGAACCAATGGATTCATACAATAATATCGTAGGCAAACGAGGAGGATTACCCGCCATTCATGACATGTTCCATTACACAGAATATCAGCCATAAAATAATTACCTTTTGTGTTTTTTCATTCTAAAAGAACACGTATAATTCACCAATCTCTTTATTCTAATTCAATGAAATACCGTTCACTCATATTAACCCGATTTCTTTTCGTTTCAGTGTTTTCTTTGTTTGCCCTCTCCGCCACAGCGCAGTTCAAGAAACCACTCAACTCACCACGAGAACAATATGAATCCAGCAATGCCAAATGGAACGTCGGCCTTATCGGTGGTGCCAATCTCACTACTTGGCTGCATTTCCAAAATACACAAGCATCTGATTGGTATCTGCAAAACTACAAGACTTTCGACAGTATCAGCCCCTTTACCCAGAGCATGGGCTACTTCGGCGGCATTGGCGTGGAGCGCATGCTGAAAAGCAACCTTTCGGTAGGGCTGAATGTGATCTACGCGCAACATAATGTAAAGCTAGGCTTTGTAGATCCCCATTTCCCATACGCATGGGATGCCTTTGGCGACAGTGTCTTATATGGAAAAATAAAAAAAGAGTTTTTGGCCGACTACCGCACCATCGAGGCATACGTTCCCATCACCTACTACTTTGGCATGGCATCCACAAACAACATCAAGCCTTACGTCTACTTCGCGCCTCGGTTTTCATTTATACTGCCTATCACCAAAAGCCAGATGGAATATACCGCTTCATACTACGATGCCTTTGGCTTAACTCCCATCACCGATACCCTTATTAACCCTTCTATCCCCGTAGTTCCAACGGATACCCTTTTCCCCACTTCCAATAACCAAGTACCTTTCAACGTATCTACCTATCGAAAGTTGAATTTCGGAGGCACCATCGGCATTGGCTCCCTTTTCAGATTCAACATAAGCAACTATTATATCCTCATTAAATTTGACGTTTCGGCCAATATGAACGCCCTTATGACCTTCAAGCAAGGACAAATCATCAACAACGACTTCAACCATCTGCGCTATAGCGCGGATGCCCATGCCACCCTCACCTTCATGCTGCCCATCAAGAAACCGCTCCAAGATGCTTGCATCAGATGGGGAAAGTATAATTAAAACTATAAGTCCACGATTCCATACTTTTGTATAGCAACAACACCAAATAGTAAAATCGAAACCATCATGATGAAAATCAGACAAACACTTATCCTCATCCTCTTTTCAGGCTTATTGTTCTTTCCCTCATGCCTGAAAGACGACCCCAACAATCACAACACCACCCTTTTCTATGGACACCAAGACATCCCGATTATCAACTATTATATGCCTCAAGACCTTTTGGAAACTTTAGGTGAAAGCCATCTGTTTTATGGTGAGAATCCCCCGAAAATACTTTTCGACAGCTGTTATAACAAAGATACCACAACTATTTTCGCATTTTACAACCAATGTTTTGGTATGACAAGCCTGTCTTTCAAAGAGAGACTTGGTAATGGCACAATAGAGAGTTCAAACACAGACGACACATATAAGATAATGTCTGACAATAAGATATGGGAAAAACTTTGCCTGAACGACACCATATTGCCCATCTTTTTTGATACTACGTTTAACGGTACCACAGCCATAGATCCTGAAGTGCTACGTTATGCATATATTATGGGTGACGACCCCTATTTTACGCTCTACTACTATGAGGTACGAAAAGAACAGCAGCAATTGCAACCCCTGAATGCCGTTATTCTCTCTGGCAAAGTCGTATATAATCGGTTTCCCATTGACACCATCAGAATAGTTAATGATAGAATTAGCAGAGATTCCATTGATAATGATACCATTGATAATGATGCCCCCACAGTTAGCGATTATACTATTGTATATGATAGCATTCCCCAATACCTCACAAATATTAGAGGTGGCTTAAAAACCATGAAATACTTCCCGAATGCCAATGTACAAACACCCACTATACCAGGTATTAACCCCATAAGTTTCGACACTTTGTTTATTGTCTATTAAACCGTCCAAAAACCGATAACCATGAGAAGATTCGCCTATATTTTCCTCATCCCATTATTTGTCATTGGGGGCAATGTCAACGCCCAGTTCGCCAAGCCATTACCCAAAAAACAGAATCCTTGGAAAGAAGCCCAATTTAGTGTTGGTATCATCGGAGGACTCTCTGCTACCCGCTGGTTCCACCAAGGTGGCACAAGCACCAACTTCGAGCAACCCATAACCACCATTGCATTGGATTCCACTTTCCTTTCTTCTGCACTCAACAATGCATTGGCGGGTATTACCGTTCAAAAAAAGCTGGGTGAATACAACGCCATCGGCTTAGAGGTGATATATGCCAACCGTAGTACAAAACTAAATAACAGATTTGTTACTCCTATTTCTATCAACCATAGTATCGAAGTGCTCGCCCATAGCAGCATACAATATAGCGAACTTCTTATACAAATACCTATTACACAATATTTTACAAATTCAGCAAAGACTATAAGACCTTATGTTTTTGTTGCCCCGAGGGTTTCCCTTCCTTTGCAAGGTGTTTTTTCTCAGGAAAAGGATACGTTAATTAACGCCTCTCCTTTATTTTCCCAATACAACAATGCGACCCGACTAATCAACCAAACCACTACTACTTCTACGACAGACACAATTAGTGCCAGAAATATGAACAGATGGAACATTGGCGCAGTGGTCGGATTGGGCATACAGTTTCGAATCCCAGTTGGCAGCTACTATTTCGATACCAAACTTGATGCGTCATGCCATCTGGGACTGCTCAACACCTATTCAAAATACGAGCGTGGCCTTGTCGTGAAGAAAGATTCCAATGGCAACGATATATTAGATCCCAACGGCAATCCCGTCCTCGACCTTCCCATCAACCTGAACACAGGCAGACCTATTGACCCAGCGCTTTTAGGCACACGTTACATCAGTAATGCCACAGTCAAGCTCACTTTACTTTTTCCCATAAAAAAGATAAATAAAGACGCTTGCATCAGCTGGGGAGAGTATGACTGAAGTTAGAGTTAGTGGTTAGAGCCTAATGTTTAGAGTGTAGAGGTTGGATTGTGGAAATATAATTGATAATAAAAATCTAGGGTGAAACACCCAAAAAACATACCACTATGAAACATATTCGAATTCTACTACTCTTACTCTTTACCACTCTCATCACCTTGCCTCAAGCTTTTCCACAAGAGGTATCGACACAAGGCAAGGAGTTTTGGGTTTCGTTCATAGGAAATGGATTTAAAACCCGATATGATTATTTTGGGGACAGTTTTACATGGCTCAGAACACAATTGATTGTGAGTGCCAAGCGTGATTGCCAATGCACCATCCAGAATCCCAACACCGGTTATGAGCTTTCCTTTTCGGTGGGAGCCAACAGCACCTATCTGCTTGATGACATCCCATGGGACGAGGCTTACATGGAACTGGAAGAATATGGACGAGTTTTGAACAAAGGGCTTCTTGTCACCGCCGACGATACAATTTCCGTATATTGTTCCAATATCGCTGAAATGTCGTTTGATGCCTCCTACATATTACCCACACCTGCTTTAGGCGACGATTATATCATACAAACCTACGACCAGTCTGTTGGTAGTTCATTTTATAGTAATTATTACACTTCTGCCTTTCTCATCGTTGCCACCGAAGAGGGTGAAACCACGATTGACATCACACCTGCCGTGAACACTTTAGATGGCCACATTGCCCATAACGAATACAACATTACCTTGCACAAGGGAGAAGCCTATCAAGTCCGTTCGCATAATAGCTACGGAAACCGCGACCTCAGCGGCACCCGTGTGACCACCCGCGACTGCAAGAAAATAGCCGTATTCAATGGCAATAATCTCACTATGGTACCTGATGGAGGTGACGACTCCGACTGCGTTTTTGAGCAAGCTATGCCACTTAAGGCATGGGGGAAGAAATTCGTCGTCACTGCCTCGCTTGGACGTGAAAAAAATGACATTGTGAAGATCACCTCGGCTCATGACAACAATGAAATCCTCAAAAACGATATTGTTTTGGCCACTCTCAACATCGGCGAGTCCATCACATTTGAACTTAGCCAGTCAGACAAATCCTGTTTCATAGAATCTACAAATAGCTGCGCCGTGTATTTGTATAATCATTCAAAAGATGATAATTCTTATTTTAATGATGGCATCGGTGCTCCAAGTATGGTATGGATTGCTCCCATTGAGCAACGCATCCATGACATCACTTTCTCGACATTTAATTATGAAAGCGAGCACGACACTGATATAAGCGACCACTACGTCAACATCATCGTCAGCGCAGAAGACATCCAGCAGGTCTATCTTGACAACGAACTATTGTCGCCATTGCAGTTTGAAGCCGTAAACGGTGCCCCAGAATACCGTTTCTTCAGAAAACATATCGACCACGGCACACATCACCTGGCCTGTGCCAATGGCTTTAACGCCCATGTCTATGGATTTGGCTATGCAAGAGGCTATGCTTATATGGTAGGCTCCAACGCCAAAAACCTCAGCTCAAACCTAACCATTAATAATGAGACCGTTCTGCCCAATGGAACCTTCCCCTTCTGTCCCAACCAAGAGATTATTTTCAACGCCGAGGTCAACTTTAGCGATTATGATTTGCTTTGGGATTTCGGCGATGGTACCACTAGTACTGATAATCCGACAAGCCACACCTATTTGGAGCCTCGCATCTATAACGCTTCCCTTCAAATAACCACCAACGATGGAGGTTGCTCAGGCTCCGAAAGCAATACAACTTATTTCTATATTGATGCCACCCAACAATACATCATCAATTACGACGAAGTATGTGAAGGCGAACTATATACGGGCTACGGTTTCAGCGATGTGCACATTATCGGAGACACCATCCTGTCCCGTCTACAAAGCAATCCAATACACAGCGAATGCCAAGACTCGGTGTTGGTTTACATTACCTCCTATCCCAACTACCACATTCCCCTCAATGACAGCCGCTGTTGGCACGGGCAACCTAGCGTGTATGATAGCCATGGCTTCAGTTTCGTATACGACGGACCAGGTACATATGACCGTCAGCTCAACCTACAAACTATAGAGGGCTGCGACAGCATCATCTCCCTGCACCTCATTGTAGACAACCAAATCACAAATGAGTTTGACACCATCACATGCCAACCTTTTGAATGGAATAATACAATCTACTCAATTTCAGGAAACTACACTCAAATCTTCGATTCATACAGCGGTTGCGATAGTGTCGTCACCTGTCACCTTGAGGTCGGAGGACTTATCTATGGTGACACTTTATATCACCCTGATTGCGATTCCTACAACTGGCACGATACCGAATATTCTGCAACAGGTTTCTATTCCAAAGTGCTAACCACATCGTTAGGGTGCGACAGCATTGTGTATCTTGACCTAACCTTATCCTACACCCCAACCCCTAAAATCAGCTGCTACACCCCGGGGGCTGTCGTGTATGGTCCGACCCTCGATACCGTTGCCGTAGTTACCAACACGGAATTTTTCTCTTTCCAATACGACTTCTATGTTGAAGATGAACGCGAACATATCAATGACTGGGAATCCTACAAGTGGCGCATTTCCAAACCGTCATGGATTATAGACACCACAATAGTAGGCGACTTCGACAAACATTATTGTAGAGTTTTTGTAGCCGAACGCTGTGACAGCCTCGTTGAATTGCGCTGCACCGCTTACCATCACTGCGAACAAACCCTTGATAGCATCACGACTATTTTCTACCTCAAATCTTCTTTCCTCGACATAGACGAACAGGCTACCGTCCAACCTGACTTCAGCGTCGTCCCCAATCCCAACAACGGCCAAATGATGCTCAACTTCGTCAACTTGACGGAAAGAATCGACATCAAGGTGTTTAATATGCAAGGCATACTGATTGACGAAGTACAGACCTACAGCACAGCGAGCAACTCAACTTTCCCATACGATATGAAGCCTATAGCCAATGGCCTATATCTTTTTGTCGTCAACGGCAAGGAAGGCACACTGACAAAAAAAGTCATTATCGAATAAAAGAAAACGAGACCTACATTATGTGGCCTCGTTTCTCATTACAAGGTTATGAAAAAGAGATTTACTTTCGTTGTTGTCAGTCGCCAAGATGTGTCACACCACCGCGACCCGCTTTGTCGCCTTCCACGACGGGATTGCCGTAGTAACCAATATCGCCAGATCCGAAGATGCCATACGTGAGTTTGCCGCTGACCCGAGCCTTGATGTCGCCTGAACCGGCAATGTTGGCTTCAAGGTTCTCGATGTCACAGGTCAGGACGATGTCGCCCGATCCGGCCACACCAGCCTCGGCTTCGCGCACCTGACCACTAACGACTTTCAAGTCGCCCGAACCAGCAATGTAACAGTCTAGCTTATCAGCAACCAGTTCATCGCAAGCCAAATCGCCTGAACCAGCCACATTCAATTCGACTTTCTGAGTAGTGAGCATTTTATGGAAAACAATGTCGCCCGATCCGGCCACGTTTGCTTCAAATTTCTCCGCTTCCAACGGACTTTTGGCGTTAAAAGTGCCACTGCCAGCAAGGTTGATGATCTCCAAACTCGGTGCAGTCACTTCGATGACAAATTGTGTGGCTTTCAGGCGAGTGCTTTTATCTTCCTTTTGTTTGCCCAAAAGCAGTTCGTCATCCTTCACCTTGATGTCAAGATAGTCAAAAAGGTTCTCGTCCACACTGACAGTGCAGGAGTAACTATCGGCAATCGTGAAGTTGACCATTGCTGGCAGCGAAGTAGAGATTTCGTTGAACGCGGTCACGTCGTAAGTGCGGGTAACGATGTTGCCATCGCCTTCGACGGTTTTGCCGCCGAGCGTTTCCCCATCCAAATTGAAGGTGCAGGCATTAAGCGTCATACTGATGATAGTCGCTGCAATGATTATGATGTTTCTTTTCATTGTGTTAGGATTTAGATGTTTTCTTATAATACGGACTTATGCCGAAAAAGTTACAGTTCATACGATTTTTTTATCTCGTCGAGGCCGATGCCCAAGAGTTTCATCTTTTTGACCAGTTCAGGCAGTTCCTTTTCAAGGAACTCCTCGCGCATTTGCTTGAGGACGATTTCCTTGGCCTCGGCGGAGATGAAATAGCCGATGCCTCGTTTGTTGTAGATGATGCCCGCAGCCGTCATGGTCTCGTAAGAGCGCATGATGGTATTAGGGTTCACGCCAAGTTGAATGCCGTAGTCGCGCACCGACAGGATACGGTCGTCGGCCTTCAGCTCACCGCGCAGGATTTGCTCATAAAGCTGCGAGCAAATCTGCAAGTATATGGGTTTGTGTGCGTTGAATTCCATGGTTTAGTATTTTTGGGTCTTGATTTTACGATAGGTGAAGTAAAGCAGCACGCCAGTAATGACGATTCCAATGATCATGCCCCAAATGGTCGCATTGTGCCATAGGTGAACCATTTCCTCCGCGGAATAATCATTAAAACCTTCCATCCACAGCTCGATTCGTTCAGCATTGCCCACCATGGCCAAACCCATAATCGTGGAAAGCACATAGCTAATGCCAAGATAGCAAGCAAAGGTCTTTCCGGCCTTGTGCTTCTTGAAGAGCATATTGCCTAACATGAAGATGGCCGCCCACTGGATGATGCCAAAATAGAGTGAAATACGCATCACGCCGATAGGAAACACCTTTTCGATAGGAAGATCCATTTCTGCTGCACGAACCGCACCTTCCGTATCGTTAAACATACGGACGATTTCGTTCATCGAGTAGAGCCGTATTGGTTTGTCAAAACCGCCAAAGGGGAAAATCGACAAGAAAGCGTCAACTAAATAACCTCCAAAGAACACGATGACGGGAGTCACTATGGCGCAATAGACGAACATGCTGACGAACTTCTCCAAGGATGAAGTCGGCATCATGGCGAAACCTACGCCCTCACGTGAGAGGTTGGCATTGCCATAAACCTTGGAAGGCACCATCAACATGGCCAAGGCTGTCCAAACGCAGAGCATTCCAAAACGGACTGGCGGCATGGTTTCGGAACCGAAAAGCAGATTGAAAATCCAGAAAATGGCGTTCAGGCAGCACCACACGATGAGCGAGGTGCCGAAGTTGCGGATATACATCTTGCCGTCCTTCAGCAAGAGGTTCTTGAAACGGTTGAAACTGAATGTGTGATTCATGATTTATTTCTCCTATGTTTATTTTGTTTTCTGGATTGCTTCATGCCTCGCAACGACGCAAAGCGCGTCGAAAGCGAAGCAAGAGAAGCAACTTAACTGAAGATTTGTTTAATGGTTTCCTTGTTTTTCATCACGGTATTGAACAGCACCTCGATGCTGATTTTGCTGTCGATGCCTTCGGGGTTGCGGGTCACGTTGACATAGCCGCCAGGAATCAACTCGCTGTAGAGCGCTGTGTCGTCTTTCTCCATGCCATAGTCGAAGTAGAGCTTGTCGGTGATTTCGCGGAACGAGGCCTTCAGCAGCACCTCATCGTGGTCGAGGATGATGATGGGGTCGATGAGGTTCTCCACATCCTTCACCTGGTGTGTGGAGATGATGATGGTGCGGTCGTCGTTGGCGTGTTTGGCGATGACTTGACGGAAGAGGGTCTTCGAGGGGATATCAAGGCCGTTGGTGGGTTCGTCAAGGAGCAAATAGTCCGTGTTCAGTGCCAAAGCCGTAGCGATGAGACATTTCTTCTGCTGGCCAAACGACAACTCGGCGTACTTGCGCGTCGGGTCGACTTCCATCTCCTTGCAGAGTTTATGGAAAAGATTCTCGTCATAATTGGGATAGAAAACGCCCAGCTCCTTTATATTATTAATAGGTGTGCCCTCCGGGATGGCGAAGTCTTCCGAGATGAAGTAAATCTTTTGGAGGGTTTCGGGCAAGCGGTTGAAAGGCGCAATGCCGTCCACCTCGCAAGTGCCTGCTGTCGGCTTTTGCAGACCGCTGATGAGTTTCAGCAGGGAGGTCTTCCCCACTCCATTTTCGCCAAGCAGCCCGTAGATGTTACCCTTCTCGAAGCCGAGGCTGATGTTCTTGAAGACTGGCTGACTCTTGTAGCCGAAGTCTAAGTTTTTAATTTCAATCATACTGTTGTATTTTTGTGTTAGTGTATTAGTCAAATAGAACACTGCAAAAGTACAACAATTTTCATTACTGTCAAGAAAAAAATGATTTTTTTTTGATTTTTTTTATTTTTTGTCATAAAACCAGCAAAACTTTCAAAACATAATTCCAAAAACACGCTATGGCACCCAACCAAGATGCCATTGCAACGCCGCCTTTTGGCAATCAAAAAGCTTTTATGTTATTGTTCAACGGCATCCGTAGGATGCGTCGGGAAGCACGTCAGTTGGCTGTTTTCCATACAAGAATAACAATTTTGTTTGTTTTTTAGGTTTTGTGATTTATGACTTCCTTCTATCTTATTATAATGGCAAACCATTATCTCTCCATTGTCCTTTGTGTGGAGGTGCATTGCCCCGCCAAGACAGTTCTTATATACTTTGCATTCAGCACATTGACCCGTCTTCATCCAAGCACGGTCGCGGAAGGGTTGAAAACGGTTTTCCCAAACGTCAAAGAAATCGTCTTGGTAAATGTTGCCCTGCACATAGCTGCGGTCGATGTTGGGACAAGCTGAAATTGAGCCATCAACTAGAATGGAGCCGATGGTAATGCCTGCGCGACAGAAATAATACCAGTCGCGAACCTTGCGCTCGTAAGAACCGACATAGGCCTCGCAACTGAACATGCAATCGATCCTTCCCTCCTTTCGTGTCGCGGCAATGAAATCCATAAGTTGGCGAAATTGCTCGTCACTGAGTTGCAAACTCTCGTCAGCGGTAGCACGACCAATCGGGGCGATAGTAAACAAGCGCCATGCCTTCACCTTGTGCTCAATAAGCATCCGCTTGATGGCCTCCAACTCGCCGAAATTCTTTGGGCTGACGCAAGTCACGATGTCGTATGTAAGCAGGTGTCTCTCATTGGCAATCAATTCAATGGCACGAATAGCATAATCAAAGCTGCCTTGGCGTTTGCGGAAAGCGTCATGCGTGTTGCGCAAACCGTCCAAACTGATGGTAATGCTACAAAGTCCCGCATCCATCAGTTTTTTGTGCATAGCCTCATCATAGGCATAACCATTACTGACGATACCCCAAGGGAAGCCGTGCTGCCGCAATTGTCGTCCACAGTCAGCCAAGTCATGACGCACCAAAGGCTCACCGCCAGTAATAACAACTAAAATGGAATTGCGCTTAAACCTGGTTTCCAAGGGTTTGATGGCTTTCAGAAAATCCTCGAAAGGCATATCCTTATAACGCGAAGAAGCCAAGCAATCCGAACCACAATGCTGGCAATTGAGGTTGCAGCGTTGTGTACACTCCCAAAAAAGATAGTTCAGCTCGTGAAGCTGAGTCTCTTTCTTTCGGAAATAATTATGGAAGGCTTGGAGCATCACTCAGCGGATTGGATATCCGCTTCTACCAAAGTGTCACTCACAGGCACTTCAGCTTCCATAACATCATCAGTCATTTCCGTATCATCCGGCATCAATGGCATATCCTTATCCGTATAGGGAGTGCCATAGCAGGCCTGCATAACGAACATCACCGTCGTCAAGGCCGAGGCTTTCAAGAACCATCTGAAGATTTTATAGGATTTCATAACGATATGGCTTTATTTCTTTATGCTCAAAATCACACCCAAAGCCACGCCGAGCAAGGCAGCAAACAGTACCTGAAGTGTAGGCGGCAGCAAGAATGTGATGGTGTGCGCAGGATACCAAAACAGAGGAATGGTTTTAGCGAAGACGAAACCATACTGAATGTCCCAGTTAATTTTCTTCGAAAGTGTCTCCCTGATTTTCAACCTATTGCCGAAGAAACCACTTAGCGTCCCCCCTGTCTCAGCGATATGGATGTCAGTGATTTTGTGGAAGGTCATAAAGACAGGTGCAAACAAGGTGTTCATCAGCACACTGATGCAAAGTGCGACAAGGACTTTGCCCCAACTGAGGTCGGCCTTGAACCACTCCGATGCTCTTCCATTGAGATGAAAGCCACCGTCCAACAACGCTATAGTGCCATTTTTAAAGATGGTCATAGCGGAGGCAATGACCACGCCCAGCACACCCCAAACCAGCATCTTAGGCAATATGCCAAAGCCTTTTTTCATATATACGCCTTCGCGGATGCGCAAGGCCAACATTTCGCCAAAAGTACCTAAAATGGCAAACTTGAAGAAACTCATCAATAAGCTATGGTTCTTGGTGGTCGTGTTGAACCATTCCCATGCGCCTGGAATAAAGGCAAAGCCGCAAATCACAGCAGCTACAATGATGATCGTTATGAAATCACTTTTTTTCATACCTTGTTTCTTTTATCCAATTCCTTGTTCTGCCAATAACGTCCGAGCAAGCACAGCAAACACAAACCGCAAAGGATGCCTCCAAGCACAAAGCCTGTTTGATCCTCGCCTTTGACCAAATAGAGATAAATGCCATAACCAAAGATGCCCAAATCAACGATGATGCTGAGGATGTAGCCAATGATGCGGTTGGTCTTGTCGGTTTTCTTCAGCAAAAGATTATCAATCACAAATGTGATGGCGACCAATGCGGCATAAACAAGATAATAGGTTGCTTTTTCTGTAACCATAGTATTAATTTTGACTTCGTGACCGCGAGACTTCGGGACTTCGGGTTAAATCCCTCTCGTCCCGCAGTCTCGTAGTCTCATGTCAATTACTTTTCAATTCGAATACGTGCATCCACTGCTACGACATTTTTCGGGTTGCCAAGCAATGGGTTGAGGTCCATCTCGGCAATCTCTGGGGCAGCCATCACGAGGGCACTGACTCGGGCAATCTGCTCAGCATAAACGTCTACATTCACAGGCTGTTGTCCACGCACGCCTTGCAGAATCTTATAACCACGCAACTTGGTAAGCAAATCCTTGGCTTCGGTCACATTGACAGGAGCCAAAGCACTCTGCACATCCTTCAGTACCTCGATAAAGATGCCACCGAGACCGAAGAACACCTGATGGCCAAACTTCGCATCGCGAATGGCACCGATATAAACCTCTGTACCGTCAAGCATAGGATACATCTCCACGGCGTATGTGTCCTTGATAGCCATCAAGCGGTCAAACTCCTTTTGCACCGTCTCGATATCACGTACATTCAACGTCACTCCACCGACATCCGACTTATGAACCGGGCCAACAACTTTCATTACAAGCGGATAACCCACTTCATTAGCAAAGTCAATGGCTTGTTGTTTCTTGTCCACCACGCGGATTTGCTTCTGTGCAATACCCGCAGCATCAAGGAGTTGGTAAATCTTATCTGGGTCGATATAGCCGTTCTCGCAACTATCAATGACCTCACGGATGCGTTTCACGTCAATCTTCGGCATCTCAGGATTTTCAGGTTGCGGCTTGGGTGTATTGTAAATCTTGCACAACGCGTTTCCAAACACACACTCTTCAGGGAAGTTGATACGATGTTTGTTGCGGATAAAGTCCTCGATTTCGTCCTTCACGTTGATGATGGATGGCAGAATCGGGAAAATGGGTTTCTTGCAAGTCTTCATTTTCTCATCCAAGACCTTGTAGACTTCATAGTTCTGGAACAAGCCTGGCGAGCCAAAGATGACACACATACAGTCGATATTGTCGAAGTCGTTCTCCACAGCATCGATGATATAACCGAGTTGTTCGGCGGTACCCGTTGCCAAAAAGTCAATCGGGTTGCCGACAGAGGAACCATTGTAAAGCTTAGACAATAGTTCTTGAGCCTTCGGACCTTCAATGTGAGGCACGTCCATACCGTTGTTGGAAAGTACGTCAGTGAGCATCACAGCAGGACCGCCCGCATGGGTAATGACAGCCATATTCTTTCCCTTTACCTCGGGATGCATAAAAATGGCGCAGACCGTGGTCAGCTCCTGACGATTTTGGCACCGGACAATGCCTGCCTTGCGAAACAAAGCGTCAACAGCGACATCAGAGGTTGCCAAGGCTCCCGTATGAGAGCTAGCAGCACGGCTACCAGCAGCGGAGCCTCCCGACTTGATTGCAGCAATTTTGCAACCCTTGTTAATAAGCGAGCGAGCATGCTTCAGCATCTTCTGTGGATCGCTGATTTTTTCCATATAGAGCATAATGACGCGACTACTCTTCTCGGGGTCAAAAGTCTCGTCAAGATGCTCGAGCACATCCTCAATGCCCAATTGGGCAGAGTTACCCACAGCCCAAACGCTATTGAATGTCAGGCCATTGCTTATGCCATACTCCTTAATAAAAACAGCTGTGGCACCTGAGCCTGTAATAAAGTCAACACCATGCGGGTCGAGGGTCGGGATGGGCGCATCAAAAGCACCGCAATAATTCGTATTGAGGAAGCCCGTACAATTAGGGCCGATCAAGGAACCGCCCACGCTGTTGATGGTGTCAGCGATATGCTTCTCCAAGGCAGCACCCTCGGCATTCTCCTCGCCAAAGCCTGCAGAGATAATGATAAAGCCCTTGGTTCCCTTTTGTAAAGCCAAGATATCGACCGTTGAAGGACAATACTTGGCAGCGATGGCCAAAATGGCACAATCCACTTGCGGTAGCTCATCGACCTTGGCATAACACTTCACGCCTTGAACTTCAGTTTCTTTAGGATTCACGGCATAAATCTGTCCCTTGAAAGGGCTATCCATAAGGTTTTTCAGCACCTTTCCGCCGGGTTTATGGATGTCGGCGGAAGCTCCAACGACCACGATACTTTTCGGGTCGAGTAATTCTCTTGCTATCATAATTATTAGAAATTTGTTGCAATAAACATAATTTGCTGCAAATATAGCCAAAATAACAAAACGGAAAAACAATCAAAGCCTGTTTTGCAATCTTTCTTCGCAATCCAACAACAATTGATAATGAATCCTGTTGAAAAGCCCCATTTTACAGAGCAATTCGATATCTTGATGACTCATCCACATCACCGATTCAACCTCTTCTTTTTGCAGACGCAACATCTCAGCTGGCACATTGCTTTTCAGCATATATAGCAATGTAAACTTATAGTCATAACGCCTGATTTTTACCAACTTCAGCTCACTCTTAGTGGTAGAAAGTCCAATCTCTTCCCGTAATTCACGCAACATCGATAAAGCGAAATCCTTCTCTCCACTCTGAACATGACCTGCTGTAGTGGAATAGTAATTTCCCTTCCGTGGCGCCACCTTCTGAATTAAATATTGACCCTTATCATTATAAACATAAACAGCTACAATGGGAATCATCAGGCCAGGAGGAACACGTTGCCCCCGTTCAATGGTCTGCCCTGTAGGTTTCAAGTCTTTATCGTACAAATCCAAAAGCTCCATATCAATTCAAGACTATTTGTCGCTGCAAAAATAAGCAAATCTCACGAAAAGGAATCAAAAAACCGCAACCTTAAAAAAGACTGCGGCAAATAGTTTATTTACCTATGTAATAGAGTCAATCATACCTCTTCATAACAATCCTTCAAAAAATTATGGTTGAGCACTTCCGAGATTTTCATCAATTGAGCCAAATCGACGCTTTTCCTCTTGAACATTTTATAGACATTCGATTTCTCACAACAGATTCCCTTGGCAAACCAATTTACCGTACGGCCTTGCCGATTCAGCTCATCTTGAATCAATTGACCAATGTGTACATCTTTCATTGTAAAGTTCATAGTTTCAATTTTTTTAATTAAATTGCAAATTTAGAATGACACGGAAAAAGAAAGCGAAAAAGCAATAAAAAACTCAATCAAATATAATCAAAGAATTGAATGTTTATATATTTGATAATCAAAGTATAATTTAAAATATACAAAATAATCAAATTCCTTGCAGGAATTTTGATTAGATTCTTTAATTTCTCTACATCTTTATGATTTCCATTCTTTTAGATAGCCATGTAACACAATCTGCAAATTCGATTTGTTGCTGAAGATTTCATGCAGTTTAAGTGATCGGGTCCACACTGCCTGATAGGTCTTACCTGTCAAAGCTGCAGCCTGTACCTCAGTGATACCAAGAACATATAAGCAGCAATAGACCACATCGGAACGATTCATTCGAGGAAACATCTCCATAATACGTACAGAAAACTTTGGAAAAACGGAATCCACCGCATTGACCAACATAGTCATCTGATTGTCAGAAAGCACTAATTCAGGGTAGGAAGAAAAAGCTTTCACGCTAGCCTCTTTTACCTTAAGAATCCTTTTACAAATCGGAGTCTCATAGAGTGTCTCCAATTTCTTGTCGAACGACAATTTCTGAAAATCAGGATTAGAAATCACGCTGTCCAACTTCAACTGCAACGCTTTGATGGTCTCCTCTTTCTGTTGAGAGGCACTTTTCACCGACTCAATTTCATCCTCAAGTGTAGCCTGAATCTTTTCACGAGCCTCAATTTCTTTTTTATGCCAACGTTTACGCCTTACAAAAACAAAACTCACAATGAAAAGCAGAGCTATGAGCAGCAACACACAAAAGATGACAAAAAGGAGTATGTCTTTATGCTTTGCATTCTGGCTATCAACCATAAAACCCTCAAACATAGATTCCATCTTGGCCCTATCGCTACTCCGCCCAAAGTGTTGCAAATAGGCATCTGCCAATAGTTCACCGTAATACCCCGCCTTAATAGTATCTCCTAAAATATTGGAGATCTGTACAATACGAGAAAAAGACTTCAAGGTTTGGCGAGGCAACAAAGGATAGCTCCTTTCAAAGTTGTACAATGCCGAATCATATTCATAATCCTCATAGTAGAAATAACCCAATGAAAAACGCACCTGTCGTTTCAACCATATACTATTGGTTTCTTGCAAAGTATGATGCAGCAAGGCCAGCGAAGCCGTTTTCTCATTGGCATTGTACAAATCCAAAGCCCGATGGATGATGCTACAGAAATTCTGAAAGATATTGTCAGTCTTCAAACGCTCATGGATGCTATCTGATTTTTTATAGTAATACATAGAGTTCACCTTGTCGCCTTGCGCCAAAATGACATCTCCCATTAACTCATAATTGGACGCCATCCCTTTTGCATCACCCTCCTTCTTGAAACACTCGCTGGATCGTTCCAAACATTCCAATGCAGTACTCCAAGCATCATAAGTATAGAGGAACCACGCCAATCGGTCATAAATCAAAGCAGTAAAATGTTCATATTGTGCATTATTCTCCAAAGTCGAAAAAACAGAACGCTCACCTTTTATGCCTTCCATAATCCACAAAGCCTCTAGAAAATCGCTAAACGCCTGGACATATTGCTTGGTTTCAATCTCTTCCATCAGTGCCTTATAATAATAGGCTTGGGCTTTCTGAAAACTCAAATCCTTATTGTGTCGGGAGTAGTCACGACCAGGCAAGACCGAATCGTATAGGTGGATCGCCGCCATAATCGAAACGCTATCAGGTAAAGAATCCTTGAGAGCAAAGATGTTGTCTATTTTCGGCCAATTGGAAGTCAAAACTTCGTATTCCGCATTTTTGTTAGAGAAACACGCAGATAAAAAAAACAAAAAGGAACAATATAGGATTTTTTTCATTACACAATATCAATTTGTTAGGTGCAAAATTAGAAAAAGATGCCTACTTGCAAAAAGATTGGGTAAAAAAAACACGCGGCTATGGAAAATAATTCCATAGCCACGCGACATAATTATAAAATATCTGAATTTCTTTATTTGCCAAGCAGTTCCTTAATACCACCAAGCGACCCCAACAAATTGGAAGCTTCATAAGGCAAATACACGGTTTTATTCTGTTGACCTCCAGCAACTTCCTTAAGCGTCTCGATGTATTTGACTGCCAACAAGTAGTTGACAGGATCCGCACCACGGTCAGCAACTGCTTCGGAAATATTGCGAATAGCGGCAGCTTCAGCCTCGGCTTGAAGCACCTTAGCTTTAGCCTCACCTTCAGCCTTCAGGATGTTGGCCTGTTTCTCAGCCTCAGCCGCATTGATTTCCGCCTGCTTCTCACCTTCTGAATTCAATATTTGTGCCTGCTTCTCACCTTCGGCCTTCAATATTTCAGCACGACGGTTACGCTCCGCCTGCATCTGAAGTTCCATCGTCCGACGAATGCTTTCAGGCGGAGTGATATCTTGCAATTCAACGCGATTCACTTTCACACCCCACTTGTTGGTAGCATCATCAAGCACATTACGAAGTTTAGAATTTATAGTGTCACGCGAAGTCAAAGTTTCATCAAGTTCCATTTCACCAACCACATTACGGAGCGTAGTTTGCGTCAGTTTCTCTATGGCAACAGGAAGATTCTGAATCTCATAGACCGCTTTCATTGGGTCAACAATTTGGAAATAAAGCAAGGCATTGATTTCTGTCATCACATTATCCTTCGTGATAACACTCTGTTTGTCAAAATCATACACCTGTTCACGCATATCAATGCGAGAAGTACGCGTCATAGCACCATTCTGGCGTCGAACAATGGTTTCTTTGGCTTGCTCAACGATAGGTAAAATGACATTAATACCCGCATTCAATGTGCGGTTATACTTACCTAAACGTTCGACAATCATTGTTTCCGACTGGGAAACAATCTTGATTCCCCTTAGGATGTAAAACACCACGAGAACCACTAATACAATAAGGACATAATTCATAATGTTGATTGTTTATTGAACTGATATGTTATTTCACAATTTCATAGTTTTAAGGCTGATACAGGATTAAAGAACTCACATCAAATCCTAATTACAACTTCTAACAGTAACAATGATGCTGTCCAACTTAATAATCTCGACCGACTGACCCTTTTCAATGACTGAACCATCTACAGAAACCGCTTTCCAATCATCGCCGTCAATGGCAACACGTCCGGTATGGTGTTCGGAATCGACACGTTCCGACACCACCCCTTTTCGTCCAATGATGGCATCAGCATTAGTCTTCACATCCTTAGACCTTTTTTCAAGGAAACGCATCACAATGGGCCTGAGGAAAACGAAAGTAAGCAGCGACACGACGGCAAAGATAACAATTTGCCATGTGATGTTGGCACCCAGTCCTGTAGCCAAAGCCGACAGGGTAGCCCCAACAGCGAAGCAGATAGACCCGAAACCTGCTGTGCAGATTTCAACAATTACGAGAATGATTGCGACAATAAGCCAAATTTGATATGCTTGCATAGCTATTTGTTTTTACGTTGCAAATATACTCTATTTCTGTTTACAAAAAAAAGGTTGCAAGATTGCAACCTTTCATTCCATAGTTTAAATCCACTTCACAAGTGGGAAATCTTGTCGATGTGGCAGCATCTCATTAGTGGGATAGACACGGAAAGTGAAATTGTATACTCCAGCATGCGTAATAGGAACTTTGATATAGTATTTCACCCAACCATCGCCAGAGTCAACGAGTTTCATCTTGTCGACTTCAGTGATTTCATCGACCACATCATTGCTCTTACTGCCAAACAGCAACTCGATGGCCAAATCGCCAGGTTCGAGGTCGGGTGTGAGCAGCGTGATTTCGGCAATGAACTGTTCACCAAAGGTCAACGGACGCACATCAGTATCAGGCAAAATCAACGACTTTACCTCCACCTTATCCCAATTGTTGCGTACACGCGTCTTCCATGCATTAATCTCGAAGGCCTTTTGATAACGGTTGGCTCGCATCCAGTGGGTCCGCTCGATCAACTTGTTGTAGTACTTCTCAAAATAGTCGTCCATCATACGTTTCATAGTGAAACGCGGTGAAATCTCGTTCAAGCATTTCTTTATGGCAGCCACCCATCCTGTAGGGACTTCATGCACATTGCGGGCATAATAGAGAGGAACTATCTCATTTTCAAGCGTATTGTAAATCGTCTCAGCATCCATCTCGTCCTGATAACGCTGATCCTGGTAGGTCCGTTTCTCCTGAATAGCCCAGCCAGCATCGGGGCGATAGCCTTCAGCCCACCAGCCATCCAAGACAGAGAAGTTGAGTACACCGTTCATTACAGCTTTCTCCCCACTTGTTCCTGAAGCTTCAAGAGGACGTGTTGGCGTGTTAAGCCACACATCCACGCCACTAGTCAATCGGCTGCCGAGTTCCATATCATAGTTGCTGATAAATAGAATCTTACCGATAAACTCAGGACGACGTGAGATGTCGATAATCATCTTGATGAGGTCTTGGCCTGCCTTGTCATTGGGGTGAGCTTTACCTGCAAAGAGGAAGATAACGGGGCGCTTCGGGTCGTTGACCAACTGCGACAAACGCTCCAAGTTGCCAAACAGCAAATGGGCGCGCTTGTATGTGGCAAAACGACGAGCAAAGCCAACGATTAAGGCGTTCTCGTTCAGGTTACTAGTGGTTTGCATTATCAGCTTCGGGCTTTCCTGACGCTGACGCATATCCTCCTTAATCTTCTCTGAGAGATAGGCTATCAACTCGTGCTTCAGCTGTTTGCGGATGTTCCATATGGTGTCATCCGGCACCTCGTTGATATGCCCCCACATCTTTACATCCGACTGGTTTCCAATATAATCCGACCCAAAGGTCTCTTTGTATAGACACTGCCACAGGCGATTGCTCCATGTGGGCAGATGCACACCATTGGTGACGTATCCGATGTGGTTCTCCTCGGCAAAATAGCCAGGCCACAGCGGCTGGAACATCTCCCTCGACACACGACCATGAATCTTACTTACACCATTCACCTCCTGACTGAGGTTGGTGGCCAACACACTCATCGAGAACTTCTCATTCGGGTTGTTGGGGTTGAAACGGCCCAAGCCCATAAAACGTTCCCAACTGATGTTCATACGGTTGGCATAATGCGGCATATAGGTACGGATAAGATGCTCCTCAAAGGCATCGTGTCCTGCAGGCACAGGAGTGTGTGTCGTAAACAAGGTGGAAGCCCTGACCAACTCAAGTGCCACATCAAAGTCAAGGTTATGCTTGTTGATGTAAACGCGCAGACGCTCCAAACCACTGAAAGCAGCATGGCCTTCGTTGCAGTGATAAATCGTAGGCTTGAGGCCCAAAGCTTCGAGCAAGCGAATGCCTCCCACTCCAAGGAACATCTCCTGCTTAATACGCATTTCGCTGTCGCCTCCATAGAGTCGACTCGTGATACCGCGATCCTCAGGCAAGTTCTCTTCGATGTCAGTGTCGAGGAGGTACAATCCTACCCTTCCCACGTTGACACGCCAAGCTTTGGCATACACCGAACGTCCTGGGAAGGCAATACTCACCATCACCCAGTCACCGTTTTCATTACGAACAGGCTGCAACGGCAGTTGAGAAAACTTCTGCGGGATATATTCGGCTCTTTGTTCGCCCGAAACGGTAATTTCCTGAGTGAAATAACCATAACGGTACAATAGTCCAATACCCACCATATTTGCATTGGAATCTGACGCCTGCTTCATATAGTCACCAGCCAATATGCCGAGTCCTCCAGAATAAATCTTCAGGCTCTTCATCAGGCCATATTCCATGCTAAAATAGGCAATGAAATCCTTTTGTTGTGTCGGCTGCGCCAAATATTGCTTGAACTGGTCGTACACCTTATTCAATCGATTCACAAAGTCCTCGTTGTTTTCCAAGTCCTTGATTTGCTCAACGGAAAGGCCCTCCATCAAAGCCACAGGGTTTTGCTCAGTAGCCTTCCATGCCAAAGGATCGATAGACTCAAAAAGCTCAATGGCATCCACATTCCAGCACCACCAGATATTGCGTGATAATTCCTCTAACTTGCGCATTTCCTCCGAATAGACAGGCTTCACCAAAACCTTCTTCCAACTCGGGGAATCTTTCTTTTGGTAAACCACCTCATGCAACAGTTCGGCATAAGGCACTGGTTCCATCATATAATGGCGACCACCCGATTTCTCGAGTGCAATATCCCAAGCTTTCTGATAGCTGACGATAATGTCTTTCCACAGCAACTTGTTAGCCACCTGCAAGGCCGATTCCGAGGTCTCGGCCATACCTTTATTAGTCAAAGTCAGGAAGTGACGCAAAGCGGAAACGATTTCATCTATCACCTTGTTGGAATCGCCTTGCTTCCGTGGCACCACAGTCACCGCCTCGTTATCCTTGCATTCCTGCTGCACAAACTTACCGAAGCCAGAGACATCTGAGGTCAGCGTCGGGATGCCCATAGAGACACTCTCAAGTGGAGTGTAGCCCCAAGGTTCATAATACGACGGAAACACCGAGAAATCGAATGCGGCAAGAAATTCCGAATAGGTCAGGTTGAAGATGCCATCGCTACCGTTGAGGTATGCTGGCACAAACATTACCTTCACCTTGTCATTGGCATCATTCTGCAAACCAGAATTGCGCAGGGTGTTCAGAATCGCATCATTTTCATACTCAAAGACATGGTGCGTGGCGGGAAAGTCAGTATGTCCCATAATGGCATTAGTGCCATCGAGGCGGTGCTGCAAATCCTTGGATGGTCCTGCAATGTTGCTCGGCACGGCAATCACACCGAGTACTGTGCGGTTAAGGTTCTTGTCCTCGTTCAGACGGCGCAAGGCCTCAATGAAAAGGTCAATGCCCTTGTTCTTGAACTCGTAGCGACCGCTGTTGAGTACCATCAGGCAGTTTGGATCAAGGGATTCGCCGCACAAGGTTCCAGCAATTTTTAAAATCTGTTCGCGCGTAGCCTTGCGTTTCTCGACAAACTCAGTATTGTCTTTCCTGAAGGTATGATCTATACCATTTTTAGTCACCACATCGGGTTTGCGATATAGGAACTGCTCACACTCTTGCGCTGTGATGTCACTCACCGTCGTGAAGGCATCAGCGTTCTTGGCAGCCTTCTGTTCCATCGATTGCTGCGAGACCACGTTGAACTGCATAGCCATCACCGAAGGCAGGTAGGTCTTCAGATTGTCGTAGAGCGGCAGTCCGTTGCCAGAGATAGCTCTGCCGAGATAGGTGGCATGTGTGGTGAACACCGTTGCAATCTGTGGACAATGCTCTTTCAAATAAAGCACACCTGAACCCGTCATCCACTCGTGGAACTGAGCCACAATGTTGCTGGTTTGTTGCAAATAGAAATTGCAGAAACTCTCAATCACTTGACCAGCAGAATAGCCAAACAACACTGGCTCAATATAATCCCACTGACCACGGATACTATCCAACTCATATTGCTCCCAAAGATGTCCAAGTATTTCATTCTTAGACTGATAAAGTGGTGTATAATCCACTAATATGGCGATGGGACTGCTTTCAATTTTCCATCTTCCAATGCGGAATTTCAGGCCTTGACTCAAAGCCCTTTCACGCCATTCGGGAAAGAGTTCATTGTCTTCAACAAAATATAGTGTTTCGTGTGCTTCCTTCACAACATCAGGACCAACCGTAATATAATGGTCACCAAGTAATTGACGCATTACATTCGACTTCGTGGAAAGCACCGTATAGATGCCGCCCACCATATTACATACTTCCCAAGAGGTTTCAAAAAGGTATTCAGGGCTTTTCATGTCAGATTTAGGATTCAAAGATTTAAAATTAAAAATTCAATATTTAGTTTCCCCTTCGGGGAATGGAGTGTTTGTCTCGTTGTCCAGCGGCGACAAAACAGTTTCTGACTTGTAGCCGTTGCAATCGCCGCAGGATAACTCTTATTCCTACTCCATTCCCCGTAGGAGAATCTTTTACTCTACTTTTGCCACTTTCCGTTTCGACAGTTTCGTCACCCTATCGGTAAAGTCGGTCAGCACATTCATATAGTTGACATACGCGTCATATGGTGAGGCATAGTGGTTGAAATACTTATGCACCACACCGTCGGAAAGCCACTTCGTACACATATAATAGAAATGGTCAGAGGTCTGGAGCATAGTCCAATCCTGCTGTAGCTCCTCGTCCTTGATGCGGTGTACCTTGGCGTTCAAGTCGTACAACGCACGGAAAGCATCATCCTGCAAGGGATTGCCAAGCCATGCTGTAAGGTCGCGCTCCTCGTCGCTCCACGACAACACATTAGGAACATTGACAGCGCTCACTGGTTGTAAAGCCTTAGCCAACTCCTGCGGGGTGGCGAACTTAAAGTGGCTGCCTTTCAGTATGGCCTCGGGCAGGCACTCCATAAAGTCGAAGATACCCGTCTCTGCCGACTGATGCTCACCGAAGGTCTCATAGTCCATAAAGATATTGACCACTTCTTCCTCTTCCGGCAAGGCATTCAGCCAATTGACGAAGTCCTCAGCACGGAAACTATCCTGCACGAAACGGAAGGCAATCTCGTCACTGAACTTGAAGTTACGAAGCAAAACTTTCAGCTTCGGGTTGATGGCATTGGCATACATATAGTTGGGACTCTTCCAACCTAATATATGTTTGGCGCCTTCAGTAAGCATAAGGTTATAACCCATATCGGCAACCGCTGCTCCGATTTCGTCGCTATAAATCAACTCGGTGTTGCGGAAAGTCTTCGGCGTGATGCCAAACACTTCCTTCATTTTGTGCTTGTGGGCCGTCACCTGACGCTTGAATTCATCAAGATTCGACAGTGAGGAAAGCGAATGTGCGTAAGTCTCGGATAGCACTTCTACCTTACCCGTGGCGACAAGCTTTTGGAAGCTCTCCAACACCTCTGGAGCGAATTGTTCCATCTGCTCGATGACCACACCCGAGAACGAGAAAGCGAACTTGACCTTATCTCCAAACTTCTCAATTTGGCGCATCAAGAGTTCGTTCATAGGCAGATAACACTTCTCAGCCACGCGCCGCATAATCATACGGTTGCTGTAGTCGTCATAGTAATAATGTTTCTTCCCTATTTCGAAGAAACGATACGTGCGAAGCCTGTAAGGCTGATGCACTTGGAAATAGAAACAGATTGATTTGCTCATATTACGTTGATTTATATTTACTTTTTTCAATATCTACCATAAAACAAAGCCTCGATGGAATAGCCTATCGAAATCATGTGCATCATCCCGACTCCTTTTGTTCCATTACAAGGTGAAATCCCAAACATATAATTGATATTCAACAATTCATATCCATTAGGACCCGACCTAAACTTAAAATCAAAACTGCATCCCCCACAATAAGTCAACAAGTTGAAATCCAAGTCTGAATAATCAGGCTTGTTAGCAACAGATGGATACCTATAAAACAAGCCTGCAACACCAAGATACGGTTTCATCCTAAATTTGTCTTTTTGAATCAGATAATATCCAAATGAACCTTTTGGCATCAAAACAGACACTCCACTACCTTTCTCAAGCACACCGTTATCACCTGTTATGTCACATTTTGTCCAAGTTGGCATAAAGTTAATCCCAGCAGTCAAAGCGAACCTATTGAACGACCCTGTAAGTTCAAAGCCACACGAGCCGAAACCATAATACGATTCAACCAAATCACCGGCAAACCAACCTCCACCCAAAGAAGCCACAAAGCCAATTGACCACACATTCCTATGGCGAAAACTTGGAGCATTCATTGTACTGTTAGGCAGCGATTCCATCATAAGTTTATTTTCAATAAACCATTTGTATCTTGAATCTGGATTAACTGCAAGGTGTGCGACAGCATGGTTATGCATCTCGGAAGTCATCCTTCTTCCTGCTCCATTTTCAAGCCAATCAAGAGTCATACGTAACACATTCATCGTTTCAATGTCAATCGTAGAAGACTTTAATCGATTGTTCAATTCTGACTTGTTCTCTTTCAATGCCTTATTCAGCACATCATCCAATCCATC